>Ga0114950_10005345_pt1 | contig 9982 bp, 6 predicted proteins | sample N075metaG_FD_83503 | JGI IMG/M metagenome (GOLD analysis project Ga0114950, IMG submission 83503) | Deep subsurface microbial communities from Kermadec Trench to uncover new lineages of life (NeLLi) - N075 metaG | ecosystem: Environmental > Aquatic > Marine > Ocean trench > Sediment | place... | reverse complement strand
CCATTTGGCGCAGCCAATGGAGCACCTTCAGCGAATACAGAACTGATGCCGTCTGGTGTTATCTTGAATATTACTTCCGGCGACCGAGTATTGGATGCGTAAACAGTGCCATCATCAGTTGCCGCGATACCGTTTAGTAAGGTTGAGTTTTCCACCGGAACTGCTTTTAGTGGCTGGCCTGTTTCCAGATCGAACGAACGAATATAGCCTACGTCTACCGTGTATAAGATGCCATTAGCGATGGCACTGCCAAGCGGGTGATGCAGTTCCAGCCCTGCGCGGTTGGCGCCTATCCATTTGGCCGTATGCACGCTGCCATCTGGATTGATCAGGGAGACGAAGCCATCGTTCTCGGTGCCGTCGCCGCGATTGCCATTGTTCATCGCGAGTATCAGGTTTTTAGCAGGATCGAAGGTACAACTTTCTGAAAAATGAAAGCTGCCAAACACTTTGACGTTGGCAGACATCGGCATGCGTACACCAGATTCGTTTACCGAACCCAAGGGCAGGCCGGCGCTAAACTCCTGCGCGACGGTCCAAGATGTTTGCAATGACATTGCTGTGAGAAATATGGCGGGTAAGAGTTTTTGTCTAACTGATTTCATGAACGAATGCTTCCTTATTGGCACTATTGACCTGTGGAAACCAAGCAATACCTCAATGATGACGTATTCTTTGATTGATGGATGTAGAGTAGAGGGCGAATACACTAATGGCGATTGCCCAAGCCGCAATTTATGACATATTGAATGAAAATATGCCACTAATTACTGAACCCAGGCCGGGTTGCCCCGGAGCGTGCCACGCCCATCCGAATTTTGAGTGAGAAAGTGTTCCCAAAAGAAGTTTGTGGACGCCCACATACTGGATGGAAGGAACTCACATTGTGCTATTAACCAATCAATGTAATATGTAGACAATCCTATGAAGATACTCATCGCAGCGGTCCTGTTTCTCATTAGCCCATTTCTTATGGCTGCATCAACTACCAAGGTAGTTGTCGGTGAACTGGAATTGGAATATTGCCACATCACTGGTTATCGCCAGGAAGTACTGTGTGGTGAGTATTCCGTGTACGAAGATAGAGTGGCACAGCAGGGTCGAGAAATAGACATTCTATTTGCCGTGGTGCCTGCAACCGCCATAGAAAAACAAGCCGATCCGCTGGTGTTTTTCGCCGGCGGCCCTGGCCAAGGGGCGCGTGACTTGGCGGTATTCGTAACCCTGGCGTTACAGGAAATACATGAAAATCGCGACATAATTCTCATAGATCAACGAGGCATGGGTTCTTCCCATCCATTGATTTGTGAGCAAGACGACGAAGATTTCCTGTTGCTCAATGATGTGGAATTAGCCAGGCTCAATCGAGAAAATTTGCAGCGGTGCTTGCTTGAGTTAGACGCAGATGTCACAAAGTATACTCAGGATCTAGCCAATGAGGACATACACGATATCCTGCAGGCTCTGGGTTATGATCGAGTAAATCTCTACGGGGGTTCCTGGGGTACTCGTTCTGCATTACTCTATACACATCAATTTCCTGAACAGGTTAGAAGTGTGATATTGGATGGCAGTGCGCCCCTCGAAAACAAAGTGCCTCTGTATGCCAATGCCGATGCAGAGCGTGCCCTACAGGCGCTATTCAGAGATTGTGAAAATGACAGTCATTGTCAGGCCTCGTTTCCAGCATTAGAGCAAGATTTTAATCAAGTGCTCGAAGCCTTTGGTGAGGATGGTTATGAAGTTACTCTCAATGACGCTAATTCGGGCGAAGTGACGACTTTTCTCCTGACCCGAAACTCTTTTGTGAATGCGATTCGGGCAATTCTCTATTCTCCCCAGATTAGTCGTTTGATTCCGATTATTATCGATCAAGCCAAAGTAAAGGATTTTAGAGCGCTAACGGGAGTTTTAGCGGCTCTTGGTGGTGATTCAAGTATCGCGAACGGTACGCAATTGAGCATTCTGTGTGCTGAAGACTATGTGCGAATGTCGCGTCAAGAAATCACTGCTGAAAGCAACAAAGGTTTTGTTGGTAATGCCTTTATCGATATCTTCGCCAACGCTTGCAGTGTGTGGCCTCAGGCGCCTTTACCCGAAATCTATTCACAAGACTTGAGTTCGCAAGTTCCTACTCTAATCCTTTCTGGTGCTATCGACCCGGTAACCCCGGAGCGTTGGGGAAACAGAATGGCTGAGCTAATGACAAATTCATTACACCTGGTTGCAGCGAATACTGGCCATAATGTTGCTCCAATGGGATGCGCCCCGGAACTAATGGCCCAGTTTGTGAACCAGGCTAGCGTTGATGACATTGATGGGAGCTGTCTTGATGAGCTAAGCCGTCCCAGCTTTTTCATCGATACAAATGGTCCTACTCCAGCGCCCGATAGCAGCAACGACTTGCGGTAGAAATACAATGATAGAAGTTAGAAATCTCACAAAAAGCTTTGGCGATGTGAAGGCCGTAGATAATTTGTCTCTGCAAGCAAAAGATGGCTGTATTACCGGTTTGCTCGGCCCAAATGGCGCGGGAAAAACCACCACCTTAAGAACGATATATGGATTGCAAGAGCCTGACCAAGGGCAGGTATTTATCGACGGGAATGATGTTCGTAAGGAGCTAATTGCTGCTGTTAGCAAGCTAGGCGTTTTCCCTGACAGCGTTGGCTTATACGATCGCTTGACTACCCGAGAGCACCTGCAATTTTATGGTGAAATGCACGGTCTTTTCGGGGACGAATTGACCGAAGCTATAGCGACCACTCAGCGTTATTTCAATATTGAGGATTTATTGGATCGGCGCTGCAAGGGTTTCTCCCATGGTCAGAAGATGAAAGTCGCCTTGTCACGCGCACTTATCCACTCGCCTCAAAACCTTGTTCTGGACGAACCTACTAATGGATTGGATGTGATGAGCATCCGACAATTGAGAGAGCTGCTTGCACTATTGCGCGATGATGGTAAGTGCATCTTATTCTCCAGTCATGTCATGCAGGAAGTCTCGGCTCTGTGTGACCACATATACATTATGGCAGATGGCCAGGTCGTCGCCGAAGGAACGCCAGAACAACTGTGTACACAAGCCAGCACCGCAACCTTGGAAGAGGCCTTCGTTACATTGATTGGCAGTGATGAGGGGATCGCTCTATGAACCGAGCTATCAGGGGCATAAGAATAGTATTCAAGAAAGAAATCAAAGATAGTTTGCGGGATAGAAGATCGCTGATGACGGCGATGCTACCCGCACTGCTGCTACCCATGTTAATGATATTCATGTTTCATTCTATCGCTAAAACCAGAGACACAAGTGACGTCTTGAATGTACAAGTGATTGGACAAGAGAATGCGCCGGATCTGATTCAATACCTCAGTGAGCGTGATATTTCCTTTACTGCCTATGATGGTAACGCAAAGCAAGACATTCAATCTGGTGATATCGAAATCGTATTGGAAGTTCCTGATGATTTTGCTGAGAAATTTAGCGCCTCCGAACCAGCCTCTCTCTACTTGCACAGCGACGTATCTATTGAAAAATCGGAAGCGGCAGCGGGGCGCCTGGGTAGACTGATCCGGGGCTATGGCTCCGGCATTGGTTCGATGCGGCTCATGGTGCGCGGTATTAATCCAGCTATCGCTTCTGCAGTGCTGATCGAGAGTAAAGATTACTCTACCGGTGCTAGCCGTGCTGGGCAGCTATTAGGCGCGATGCAGATATTTATCTTGATGGCGGCGTTCTTTGGCACCGCGCCATCCGCCATCGATACCACGGCTGGAGAAAGAGAGAGGAACTCACTGGAGCCTCTATTGATACATCCCTTGTCTTCCTTGCAAATCATGTTAGGAAAATATTTCGCAGTTGCCTGCTTCGGCTTTCTAGCGGCATTAATAACGGTGATAGCAACAAGCCGCGGTTTGGACTTTGCCTCCATGGAGTCGCTGGGCATCGACCCAAAACTTGACCTGTCTATGCAGGTAAATATTGTCTTGGTCTTAATTCCTATTGTGTTTTTTGCCTCCGCCTTACAGATGTTACTGGCGCTGTTTGCGAAAACCTTCAAAGAAGCACAGAGTTATACTGCCTTGGTGGCGTTACTTCCTATGATGGCTGTGTTGCCCTCATTGCTTGGTGCGGTTAACGATTCTGACTGGATGTTTTCTGTGCCTTTATTGGGTCAAAAGCAATTGATAGATCAGGTTCTTCGAGGAGAAGGATTGGATTTGGCTTACCTGGCACTGAATGCAGGCACCACCCTGATGGTATCGGCGATTATTTTGCTGGTATTGATTCGAATGCTGCGCAACGAGCGCGTTGTTTATGGTAGCTGAGTCTAGGTGTTAACTAGGGCTAGATGTTCCGAGATCACAGGCTCAAACCCTGTTGCATAATTCCACTACCAAGCCATGACCTATGGAAACTCCAAGAGCAAACTGGGCAACCATAGTTTGGATTGAAGAAAATCAATGACGTGGCGAAAGATTTTTGTGTATGTCCAACTCGCGCACCATAGAGTTACGTTCTGACCCAATTATCAAAAGGTCGATCTCATCTTAAACACATACTGCACCCCGGTAGTCACGCAGATGTTCTCGATTTCAGCTAAATTCCTATCCCGCAAATAGCCGTTATAACGCTTTCGCTGCAGGCATCTCTCATCATTCAAGCCGTTATCAATTTCCATGCGGTAGGTGATGTTGCCAAACCCTACTTTTTCGGCAAACAGGGTTAAGTTCGGCCTAACTTTTCCGTAACCATAGAACAGAACGTTATCGATATCATAGATGACTCGATTGCCACCGGTTCCACCTACTCCGCCTATCCCGTCTTGGTAGTTCAAGCCATAGCTGAGACTTTTTTCCGGAATGTCGTGGCGAAAACCAAAGCGGAAACTCCCTCGGTCGAATGGGACTATCGTGCGCTTCTTGCCGATTAGGGGATCATAAATATAAGCATCTTCCAGGTTCAAGCCAGCGGTTACAACTGCTTGTGGAAGGTCAAGAAATCCCAGCCTGATACTGGCATTCAGGTATAGAGCAAAGACTTTTCCGTCACCCACATTGCCGTTAGTGCTGAGCAAATTCTGTGCGTCTGGTGAGATGTCGATCTTGCCAATTGATTTGCTAACATCATAATAAAAAAATCTGGAATTCAATACGCCGCCATCGTTGGGCAGGCGGTAATCGAGATTGATGTTGTAACGCCAGGTTTCTTCCTGCTCTAGTTCGGGATTTCCTGCTGTGGTGTTCTGGTCATCATCCTGCTGGTTGGTACCAGCTGAGAAGTCGGCAAAGCTAAGCTGTGACACATCCTTTTCCGCCGACATGCGCAGTTGAAAATTAGGGCTTATGTCGAAGCGGAAGTCCAGCTTCGGCTTAACAAAATCGAAGTCCCGTTTTTTGTTTACATCCCCGGTCTGTTCGATTTCAGATACCTCATAGAGCAGGCTGCTTTCGAGTGACATGCGGGAATTAATCTGCCAGTTATGAACGGCAAAGCCTTCATAGCGAATTTCCTCTACCTTGGAAATGGCATTAGGCACGCTAATGGCTCTTAATCCTCCGTGCTCCGCAGAAGTAGCCCCTGGTAGATTCAATCCGAGTCTGAGAGAAGAATTCTGAATGGTTTGCGCGCCTTCGATGCCAAGTTCGAGAGATTGATTCTCCGCTACATTCCAGGCGTAGGACGTTCTTAATATGCGTTCCTGGTATTGACTGCTGGTATCGAGGAAAAGGTCCTTTGTTTCCGCCTGGCCTAAGACTGAAGAAACAAATCGCTCGCGCGTGGTGCTATTGTTTCTTTCATTGATAATGCCGAGCAATTTATATTTCCCGCCATTGCTAAAATTGTGTTCGTAGTCGCCACCAAATTCCCAGTTGTCTGCCGTTGACGGCATGTCTTCGCGCTCGAATGAAACCGAAGCAGGGGTGCTTTGGTAGTCGGTGATAGTCCTGATTAATTTTGAGGGCGGATCGCTCTCTCGATACAGTACGTTGAAGGCAATTCGGTCCGCCGTTGTTGGCTGGTAAACGATATTTGAATTGAGCCTGTAGTTAGTCTGTTCTCTATGACGATCATAAGCGCGGGTCTCGTTAAGTGAATAGTCTGCCAGCAGGCTGGTTTCAAAACTTTCTTGTAGCTGATAATCTGAGCTGACATCGACACTGAACAGGTAATTGATCTGACCGGTTTGTCCGCTATAGGAAAAAGAGCCCAGGGGTTTCACCGTCCCATCGTAAGAATGCGCTAAGCCTAATTCTGCAGACAGGCTAGAGGCGGATTGGAATTCCAGCAGTACAATGTTGACCAATTGGCCGCTATTTCTGACGTCAAGATCTCCCGATGAGCCCCTGATGATTTCAATATAATCCACCTGGTCGGCGGCGATTCGGTCTAATTGAGCGCTCGCTTCGTTGGCTTTGCCTGCCATGCGTTTGCCATTGATAAGTATCTGACTACTACCGCCGAGCCCGCGACTATTGCCCCTGCCGAAGCGGGGCACCTGGTTACCCTCAAGCGCGAGGCCTATGCCTGGAATACGGTTCAACATATCGTTAACAGACACAGCGCCGTACTCGGCAAAGTACGAGGCGGGGTAGCGTACTGTGCTACCATCTTCCGCTACTTTCTGCGCCAGAGCCAGAGTTGAAAAAAATGAAAACAATACCGCTACTAATGCCGCTACTAATGCAGCTACTACAGAGGCGGAATGGAACTTGGAAGACATAGGGTGCTACTCGTTGGGTCTTTTATACCTATACCGTTTCAATACTTCACTGCGTTATTTTCTATACAGCACAATAAATTGACTGGTCTTGCCCCGTATCGACGGGGAGAATACGCCTTCGGTCAGAGGATCGTCAGGGTTCTTAAGCAGGTCGGAACTGCTCGCCACAGAAAGACCAGCCTGTGCTGCCATTTGTGTCACCAGGCTTTCTTCGATGCGATGCAATGTGCCACCGGCTTCCAGGCCCGCACCGTTTGCTGCGATGTGATCTGACACCAGCAATACGCCACCGGGTTTCAACACTCGTGCGATCTCACGAAAGGCGCCGGCTGGGTCGCCCAGGCTGTTACCACCTGGCGCAAAGCCCAGTTCGTGTGGACCCAGAATCCAGGTGACCATGTCGATAGAATTATCTGCCGCATCCAGCGCATCAAAATCGGTCAGGCTGACTCGCACATTAGCGAGTCTATTGTTCGCCGTGCGTAGTTCTATGCCATCACCAACAAAACCCATGAGCCCGGGCGGATGGTGCAGAACTACGCTACCGTTCGCGCCAACTGCACGACTCAGTATCTCAGTGTAGTAGCCACCGGCAGCTTCCAGTTCGAAAATATCCATGCCCGTCTGAAGCCCTGCAAACGCCAGCACTTCCGCGGGCATTCGGCGCGCATCGTTAGCAGCATCTTCGCTGGGGCGATCAGGATGAGCCAAAGCGGCAGCGACATCGGCATCTGCCGCAACGGCTGTTCCGCTGGCAAGCGCCAATGCTGCTAGTGAACAACTGCTGACAAAATGCAGTAGGTATTTTTTCGGTAAATTCATGCTCGACTCCTGTTATGGATACTGTACTTGCTGAGAATTCTAGGGAGCCTCTGACCACGCAGAGTAGCTAACTAATTAATCAGAGGCTCCCTAGCTTATATTCTGACACGTTTTCGCGGGTGACACATTTCTGCGGACAGTCATCTTAACCCAAAAACCTGCTGGCTGACTCTGCCAGTTCAGAACAACTTGAAACTAAACCAATATTTCTATCTAATCAGCTTGTTATGGCTCCTTTGATGGGGATTTAGCAAACGCGGCGGAGCAAGAGTATATCCGTATTTTACTGAATCTCATTTGTTCGTTATGGAAGCTCCAGTAAGTAGGAGATGAATTGTGAACCAGGGAATGGAAAATTTAATGTTGAATAACCAACTTTTAGCAAAGGCTTAGAAATGTCGCAGACCAATTCGAAATCAAGGCGTAATTTCCTCAAAGGTGCAGCAGTGGTTGGTGGAGCGGCAAGCCTGGGCGCATGTGCTAACTTGCCCTCGGCTACGGTAACCCATAAGTACACTCCTAGTTTCTACCCGAAGCATAACGAACGTACAAAAGGCTGGTTGAAGTTTATCTGGGAGAAGGCAAATTTCCCAGACGACTGGGGTTACACCGGTGCAGAGGAACTTCCCTGGGGAATAAATCTGCCAAGGGGTGAGATCGATTGGGAATACGATGGCAAGGGGCCGCATCCTTGGTGGGATCAGTATTCGGCGGCACCAATGCTGAGTTATCCGCGATTTGACCTCACCGATTCCAGCTATGGAATCATGCTAATGGCCGATCAGACCCCGGCCTGGCGAGAAGTCTATACCCGAATTCTTGATGAACTGGCTACCAGGCACACTGCCTATTGGGCTGCGATCGATTGGAATACCTTTATTGGGCCAAGCCCTGACCGGGGAAACTATGGGCCAGCAACGCCCGGTATCCAGATGTGGCCGGAACGAGTGAGGGGGAATTATGACTCACCGGGTTGGACTGCCAATGGAGTCGAGCCCTGGGGCTTGCAACCGGATCCTATAGGTGCCGACGGCAATCTGTTCTTTCGAGGTTGGTTAAACCTGTTACTGTCAATTTACAAGTATGTATCTGGCGATGATAAATGGGAGCAGCCCTGGCAGATCGCTGGCTATGAAAACGAACATTTTGAGTGGACTCAACCCAGGATCGTTGAGCATTTACACAGGCAATATACTGATCACCCGGAAGGCCCCCATTGTGAAAACACCAAGGTCTGGCCGATATGTAACTCTGCAGCCGGCCTTGGTATGTATCTGTCTGATCAGCTAGGCGTGAGTAATTCTCACGGTGTTTTTGAAAATTGGGTAGAGTTCATGCGAGACAATTATATGGGCATTAATGCCCAGAATCAGATCGAGTGGACGACTCTCTATTATGATCCCTTAGAGGACTTCAAGGTAAATATACCAGGTTCCGGTGGCGGCATTACGGCTGCGTTTTACCTGATGCCGCAATCCCCTGAAATTGCCACGCAGATCTACGAAGCTGTGGCAAATGCACAGGGCTGGCGTGATCCTAAACGAGAAATCCGTCCTAACGCAATGGCTATGGCGATGGCCAAGTCGCTGGGTGACCATAGCGTAGTTGCTCGAATGAGCGCTGCTGCAGAACGTTTTTCAGAGCCAAAATGGTTTGGTGATGACATGGATAAGTTTGGCTGGTGGTTCAATAACGGTGAGCCTTGGCCTCGGGGTCAGGCCTCGGCCCAGATGATGATTAACGAAATCGCCGAAGGCAGCTGGGTCGATGCATTTAAAGTGAAACATATGGACAAATACACAGCGCCAACCTTAGAAGGTGTGGATTTTCCAAATTTGGGTGTCGATACTGCCTGGAATGATAAGACCAGCGGTGTGTTGAATATTGGCACCTACGCTGGTGATCGTAGTCGCACGGGGCAGCCTACTAGCTGGCAAATCACCAACCTGCCGAATGCAGCCGAAGCGGTTGTAATCTGTGATGGGGCAACTATCACCAATGTGCAAGTTGTCAACGGGAATACTATTCGCGTCCCGACAGATATCGGTCAGCATCAATACCAGATTTATACCGGTTATTTTGGTCAGGAAGTGGCTCTATCGAAGCCGGATCCGGTGAGTGTGGGGAACGCCTCAGCTGTAGCTGCCACCAGACGCAGCGCCGAGCAGAATGCGAAGGCCGCAGAATCAATAATGGTTAGCGGCTCGGCAAATTGTCCGTGTTGCGCCGGTGTCGCCTAACTTGTTACGAATTTTGACAGACTGTGGCGAAGTTCGGGTCTTTATGGTCATATCCCATCATTCGAACGCCTGCCGATCCCGGATTTACCACTAATTCAACTGACTAGCTCTCTAATATTATGAAACCAAATTTTCAGAAGACTTTCCTGCCTTCCCTGTGTTTGCTCTGTTTCGCCTGCTTCTCCAGTCAGGGCT
>Ga0114950_10005343_pt1 | contig 9984 bp, 15 predicted proteins | sample N075metaG_FD_83503 | JGI IMG/M metagenome (GOLD analysis project Ga0114950, IMG submission 83503) | Deep subsurface microbial communities from Kermadec Trench to uncover new lineages of life (NeLLi) - N075 metaG | ecosystem: Environmental > Aquatic > Marine > Ocean trench > Sediment | place... | reverse complement strand
TGTATTTTCATTTATACGAATACTTTGCAAAGGTTTTGTTAACTGTCCGAATTTTACATTGATCTTACCCATAAGTTAAAGTTTCCGTTGTTATCATTCATTGTCAGTCAATCTGACCGTAAGTTTTTCTATAAGTCCTTGAGGCATCTTATTTTGTTCAGTAAAATAATTTGTGTGGTTAATATGTGGCCTAAATATTTCTGCTACAATATTACCATCATCTGACGATAGCATATATGTTCCTATATTTCGATATATTGCGTAACCAGAATCACTGTGCCAGTGAGCATCAGTCATGTTAAACTGAGTATTTATTCTAACAAATCCACAAGGTAAAAGTTTACGTTTATCTAAAGCCAAATATGCCTTAAGTAAACTTTCGGAAGATAAATATGGCATTTCATTGCACCCTTCATGACCAGCAATTTGTATCATTTTTTGAGCGACATGTTTTTCATTTTCCCCTATTAGATATACTTTAGGTTCGCCAATTTTTGCTTTACCTTTCTTTTCAATTATTTCATTGTATAATATACTGCTTATCAGGACTTCTTTTCTTACGTATACTTTTTCACTTTTTATTTTTTCAATCGTAGTATTTTTAACTGCAGGTCTTTTCTTTTTTACAAGTTTACTCGCTATTGGTTTCTTTTTTATAGCTTTCTTCTTTACAGCTTGTTTTTCGATAGGTTTCTTTTTAATCGATTTTTTTACTGTAGCTTTTTTTACTGCTGGTTTCTTTTTAACAGTTTTTTTTGCTGTAATTTTTTTAGTAGGCTTTTTTACTGCAGTTTTCTTTTTTACTTCTTTTTTTATTGCCATACTATTTATCCAATATTTCTACATATAGAGTTATTAATCTTTTTGAACCATAACTATTATGTGTGAATTCTTTATGTGTTATGCAGGCCTCCGCAGTCATACTATAGGTATCTACCGATAACATATATTCTGCATCATTATAAATATCATTTCCACTATCTGTGCCCCACCAACCTCCAAATTGAAAACTTGATGTTACTCTTGCGTATCCACATCCAGTAAGGCCTTTTTTAGCAAGTTTCAAATAAGCTTGTACTTGAGAATCGTGAGCTATTTGGGGCATTTCCGAACAACCGCCAGCATATTCTTGTTCATCTAATTTTATCATATCTTTAACTACATGATATTTATTTTCGCCTAACATATATAAATCTGGACGATCACTCAGAGAATTATCATTGTCGTCAATGGCTTTTAATAAATCTATATGACTATTTTTACTCAAGCGCACTACTTTTCTTATATATACTTTCTTAGCCGTCGTTTTCTTAGCTATTGTTTTCTTAGCTATTTTTTTATTAGTTATTATCATTTATCTCTCACCATAAAAGAAAATTCATCTATTCTTGTCATATTAAATATCATTTCTTTAGGTATTTCTTCATTTTGAATTATGGCCTTATAAGCTCTAGATATTAAACTAGCAATCATTAAGACATTATAAATTATTGTTCTAGCCGTACACGGAAGGGGATCCTTTGGCCTATCATGTAAAGTAGCTTCGTAAAATTTTCTAGTTTTCTTAGATTTATCTCTTATCACATACAATATGCCAAGTTCTGCTCCCATTCTTGCATCTATTAAATGTTTGACTTGTTTTTGTTTAAGAAATTGTTTCCAAACTATTTTTCTTGTAGCCATATTGTCGGGAGCTACTATGACAGTTTCAGTAAGATATTGATTCTTATATTTTTTATTATATCCCTGAAAATTTGTAAAAGTAAAATCTTTTAATATCTCAGCAAGTGCGTCGGTTTTAAATTGTCCCACATCACTAGATCTAAAAAATTGTGCTGCAAGATTATGAATTGAAACTCCATCGTCATCATATGCTTTTATTTTTCCAACACCCATTTTACCTAATACTAATCCAACAAAACTATTAACTGAACCGGTGCCAATTAAAGTAACAGATCCTTTATGTATTTTCTCTGCGTGAATAAGTCCAGATTGTCTAATATATCTTCTAAACCTTTCTTCTTTTGTTTCTTTCCACATTAAAGCCCCACTGTATCTCTAAAAAATTCACGCACACCATGTAGAAATCTTTTCGCCTTTCTTGCAGTCATTCCTTGGGTATATGCTTTTACATCACATTCATCAATATCTTCAGGGTCTAAATAATCATACTCGTAATCATGTAATAAATGTCTATAATTAAATTCTGATACATAGGTAACTTTATTTTTTATAGTTTCTTTAGCTTCTTCTCTCACTTTTTCAGAAACCTGACACATAACCACAAGAGGTAATTCTTCCATTAAACGTTTACCATCCTTGTATATTGTAGCAGTCGTATCTCCATCTTTATTGGTACATAAAGCAATGATAGTACCACCAACACCATTAACGTCTTTTTTGGTAATAGCAGTCATAGTTCTGTCATCTTCTCCAGAAAATCCCGTATCCATGTCTACATGAGAATGCCACCAAAAATTCCACTCTTCGGGGTTACCACCCTTTTTTGCTACTTCATAGTATAAAGTATGTAAAGCATCTTTCTTTAAGGTTGTGTGATACGATTCACATTCTTGAGTAAACACTTCAAGCTCTTGCAATTCAACTGAGGTGCCAGTAAACTCGCCATCTTTTTTTACGAGATTGGTTCTACCAAAAGCTGAAATTTCTCCCTTTGCTTCTAACGTAAGAGCTCTTATTCTTTCATATAAATGTGTAGGAATTATTAACCTTTCATAAAATGGTCTATTTTTAAAGCCTTTTCTTCTATTTCTTTTTCTATTTCTGCTTTTCTTTCCCATTCAACGTTTCCTTATGTTGTCGGTTTATTTTGGTTAAAATAATGTTAACCACCTCCATCGTTGTAGCTTGTTACATTTCGTGTTTTGATTGAACTGAAATGTGTGCTACTTTAATAGTAGAGCGACAGGAGAGATTCGAACTCTCGGCATTCACCTTGGCAAGGTGACACTCTGGCCAACTGAGTTACTGTCACTTCTTTTAAATATCAAGCGTCCTCAATACTGGGCTGCTCATATTATGCTTGGAAAGAAACTTTTCAGCTTCCTTAAATAAATCATCCAATCCGAAAAGGCCCGTGTGTTTATATCCCTTTAAGGCTTCTGGGACTAAATCACTTTTATGCCAATGTCCAATTTCTTTTTTAGCACGCTTAAGATGTTGTATCAGATCCGGGTTCATACAAAGATTTGACACATTTTTTCTTATAGCTGTAATTTTATATAGCGTATTACTTACATTATTTCGTGATCTTACGGTTCTATTCAAGCTATTATTTTGTGAATCCACAATATTGTAATAAACATATAACATTTGTAATCTACAATATAAACAACGACATGTCCAATGATAAACTGGATATCCGTATTCATTATTCGGTCTATTCGGCCAACCTCTGCGCATTGCGTGAGGTGTTTCTTCTTTAGGAGAATTGGCTAGTTTATACAAAACCGAATTGACGACTTGTGGGGTCATTGTACTCATCAGTGTCGCCACATTTCTCTCTATATGAAGTCTTTTTTTCACGAATAATTACTCCTTCCTGATAATAAAATGTTTCTAAAGGTTCCACCCCTTCATAAAATGGAAATTTTGGTCGATTAGAACTAAATATTCTTAAAGCTCTTTCTTCTAACTCAGTTACTGAATAGTATGATAAAAATTTATCAAATAATGAAGTCAATAAATCAAGAGGCATTATTCCAATCTGATGTTCCGCATTTTTAATATGAAGTTTTGCTTTAAAAGAAAGATCTATACTTTTTAATAACCTTTTTCCATTTTTTAATACTTCTATATTAAAATCGTAAAAACGTATGCTTTCTTCATCATCTTTATTTATGTGCTGCATACGTTTATTTAGCGTATATGCTCCTTGTATTTCACAAAAAATACAGCGACATTCCCAACCCGTAAATTTATCTTCGGGCTGTTCAAGGCGATTTATAACTCTAGAAACTATTTCCGGAGTTAAAGAAGCGGCAAGCTTCTCAACTTGCCGTTCTATTTTGAGACGGGCCCTCATTATTTCACAAGTTCATTTAACTTTTGGAAATCGGGGTTAGTTTCATCTAAAGCTTTATCCAAGACTGAGTCAAGAGCATTCATTCTTTTCTTCAACTCTTTCAATTTTTTACCCTGATCTTTTGTAAAATTTCCGGGGATATCTGCAAGAGTGGCAGTATCCACATGAGTAGATTCAGGTCGTATTTTATTAATGTCTTTCTCAATTTCCTGAATTTGTCTCAATGCTTGCAATATTTTCTCTGACCGTTTATTAATTTCGGCGTTTACCAGAGAATCTACTACCTCACCCTTAACCTTTGTTGAAGAAGTAGCAACACGTTCCTTAAACGATTTTACTAAATCTCGATACTTGTGTTCCGACGAAGTCGGATTGTCATGTTCACTCATAATGAGTTTCCTTGTATTAGTTATTATAAATAGCTATGTAATCCCCTTTTTCATAGCCTGGATCTTCAATTTTTGTAAGTTTGTATCCCCAAGATTCAAGTATAGATATAGTTTTTCTAGTCCAATCTTCTATAGCTATAATAGGTTTAAATTTTTTTATAGTTAATTCTGCCCCCGCAAGAACTTTAGGTTCATATCCTTCAACGTCTAATTTAATAAAATGTAATTCATCTACATTTAGAGAGTCTAAAGTAATACACTTGACTATAATTTCTTCTTCCATATTTACCCAATCATCGAGCTCTATCGTGGGATTATTATCTAAAATAATCTGTCCACTATTAATAGGATTAATATATTTAATTTTTACATCTTCTTGTTTATCTGAAAGAGCAAGTTGAAATATAAGTGCATTTGTAATTTTGTTACCTATCATATTTTTTTGTAAATGGTAAAAATTTTCTTTATATGGTTCAAAAGCATAAACTTTTTTTGCTATCCTACCAAATAATATTGTATGTATTCCTATGTTAGCTCCAATATCAAATACTACAGAATTTTTATTTATATGCTTTTCAAATTGTACAACCATATGTGGTTCTAAATTACCTCTGGCAATTAATTCATTTGAAATTAAATCATTTTCATTATGAGAAATAACTCCAAAAGTTGTATGTGTTATCATATTATTTTTTCCCATTTAGCATTTATCAGTTTATACGCTCCTTCTACTAATTTATGACCATGTTTAATTTGTATTTGTTGGTAATTTCCTATTAAAGTATGTACTTTAATTTTCTGCACTATCTTCCAAATCGCGCTACTGCCAGAGCTATCTTTAATATCTGGAAAAGCACATATTTGATGGAATTTTCCTAAACCCCTATACAAAGAATGCGGTACTATTTCATCTTGAGTGCTTATAGTTATGGCAGTATACCCAACTTTTTTACATAAAGTTAAAAGCTTTTTAGTAAGTAGCCAATCAACTTTAGGAGCTTTTACCATATGAAAAAATAATTTCATTTTAATTTCCTTTTTAATTTGCACGGAGACAAGGACTTGAACCTCGAACGCTGGTTTTGGAGACCAGGTGCTTACCAATTAGCGACCTCCGCGAATAGGATTATAGCTTTTTGAATTGGGCAGAGTTTTCCCCTGCCCATTAAATATTCTTTAATTTATTTTTCCCGTGATTTTCATCACGTCCATCAATACGTCAATGAACAAAGCAATAGTCTACTAGTATCGCCTACGGGATTTGAACCCATGTTGTCGCCTTGAAAGGGCGAAGTCCTAGACCAAGCTAGACGAAGGCGACATTTTAAGTATGGTCGGTCTTCTTTCTTCTATCCAGAACTTTTTGTTCCATCATTAATTCTTTTTCCATTTTTTCAAGTTCTCTTTTCATATTTTCTATCCGATGAACGAGATTACTTATCTTATGTTCAAGCCATACGTTCGGATGTAATTGTCCACTCATTATATATCGCTCGCTTTCCTTTGATTTATATGATCTTGAGAACGATTAATGACATACTTGGAAGGAAGTCGAGTTCCAACGAAATCTACTTTCCAGCCATCTGCCCATTTACCATTCTCCTTTAATTTTACAAATTTATCTACTTCAGCAAACTTTTCAGGTAACCAAGATACAGTTGTTGCCTTTCCTTTAACTAACTTACATTGTCTATGATACTCCATTATCCCTCTCTAATTCATTTAATAATGTAATGATTGCAGCCCAATCCTCATATGGATCAAACCCTGCCTTATCTTCTATCATAACATTAAAATAATATTTATCATCATAATACCCAAAATTTCCTTTTGCTGTAGATACTTCTGGATTACTGTTCGTATATTTAAATTCTATTTTATTTTTTTTAAAAAATTCTTCGTACTGTACTATTTCTTTTGGATGAGAACTTGTAGTTAGAATAAGAATATTTTTATCCATTATACTTGAACTCTGTATTCTTCTTAGAGCTTCCAGTGCTAGTGGGTAACAATCTCGAGGAATCTTTTCTGAATTCCAATTTGGAACTATAACTGTTCCGTGTAAATCTATGGCCCAATACAAAGTATCCCACTCCCTAGTACGTGCCATCTGTATAGCACTAGTGATTGCTCTAGTTATCATTTTTAGTTTCCTTTTTTATTTGTCGGAATGGTAGGATTTGAACCTACGACAACTGCGTCCCAAACGCAGCACTCTGGCCGGACTGAGCTACATTCCGATTTCTGCCTTATCTGTTTCCTTACTAACCCATTTAGGTAAATCTTTCTTTGTTACTTTCTTATACCATTTTAAAAGATGTGGTAATACCCAACGTTCTCCTTCCCAATCTTGCCACAATTGATATAAACCCCACCATTCACCCGATTTATATAATAAATAGTGTTCTCTTGAAAGTAAATCAAATTGTGTTTTTCCATAGCTCAGAACTTTATAGTATTGATCTGGTTCGTTTGGCTTTATACCTCTCGATTGATCATCAAAAAATTGTTGCTTGCCAAGTTCGGTGGGCTCTATGCCCTTCAGGCTTCCAGCGAGCAAAATCTGACAAATATTCTTTCATTTTTAATTTTCATTTAACTCTCCTCTATTTGAGCACCAGGTCAGATTCGAACTGACGAACACCTGCTTGGAAGGCAGAGGCCTTGAGCCGCTCGGCCACTGATGCTTAACTTATATTAATTTTTTATATTTATCAGGGTACACAACGGTAGTTCCAAGAACACCAACGTCCCCCGTATCCCAAGATTTTTTTAGCTTTGCCTTTTCTGTTTTAAATTTAATTTCAATTCCAAACTTAATTTCTATTGGTATATAAGGAAATGCACTCGCCATTCCCGATATTCCTGCGCTTATAAATCCACTACCAGCTATAGTCGTAGTTGTAGTTGTAGATGCAGATGCAGATATTGTATCTAATATATATTTAATATCTTTAGCCATTATATTTTTTGATTACGTGGCTCAGAGAGTGGGATTCGAACCCACAAAAATCTAGCTTAACAGGCTAGCGCTTTACCGAATAAGCTTCCCCTGATTTCAACTCCTTTTAATTTACAGTATAATTAAAACTAATGTTGTTATTTGATAATTGGGCTCTATTATTATATATTTCAGCTAAACTATATTTATTATCTGACTTTTTAATATCAAAAGTAATATTCAATTTAGTTGCTAAAATTTGTGCTTCTTCAAAATTCAAATATTTAGTTTTTAATACATCAAAAGTTCTTCCAGGTCTTAAAAGAGCCGAATCTGTTTTTTGTTCACTTTCTAAGTTCGTTGTGATAATAATCTTTTTTTTCTTTAGCTCAATAATTCCATCAGAAGCATTCAATAATTTATGCATAAATGGATTTTCATCTGATCTAGATCTTAAGTTATAATCAATATCTTCTAGTATTAATAATTCACTTGAGCTTCTTATAAAATCTATGAAAAATTCATCATTTCTATATGCTTCTTGACTCGAAGAATATGAGGCTACAAAAGTTTCATTTACACCATCTTCATAAAATTCATCTCTATTAGCTTCTATTTTTACCTTATCTTCAAGCATTTTAGCCATATATCTCATTAAATATTTAATAAGCTTTGTTTTACCTGTTCCTGCAGGACCAATCATAATTAAAATTGTTTCTTCGCTTGCTAAAAATTTCTTTATATAATTATCAATTCCTCCTACCAAATAAGGGTAGGCTTCATCATGAATTTCTGTAGTATTAATTTCAAATATAGATACTGAATCTAATCCATCGCCGCCCATAAATTGCCAATCAATTCTAGTTATTACTTCTTTACATTCATGGCTAGCATGATCTTTCATGATTCTTTTTTCTATATTTTCTATAGTAATGTCTGAATTATAAAAAAATTCTATATGTAAATATAACCCTCCTATGTCATCGGCTGATGTAGTTAGAAGAATAATGGCATTATCAATTTCTACATAAGATCCTAAAGGTGTAGAAATAAGTCTTCCATATTTTTTAAAGCCATTCTTTACTTCATCGAGCTTGTTAAATTTGTATAGAGTTTTCATTTCTTTAAAATAACATAGATTGTTTTTTTCAACAAAATCTTCAAGATTGATTAAAAAATAATGTGAAATTGAAGGTCTTAGCCCTCTAATTCCATTCATGCTATGTACGATTTTTCCCATATTGTCGGTTTTCTCCAATTTTTTAGTTTAGTAGCGGGAGAGGGATTCGAACCCCCGAGGCTTACGCAGCGGGACATGAGCCCACCCTGATGGCCACTTCAGACACCCCGCTAAGAATGTATAATATGTTTATTAAAATTTACGAGCGGACCGCTTGGTCCTTATGTATTGTTTCGGTATCAGGCCAGAGGCCTGGATTGAATGTACTAATCCCCTGTTCAAGGGATAAAGTAATGGTCGATATGTAATGTTTAAATAACATCGTATTAAAGAATATATATAATTTTTTAGTTATTGTCAAGTTTTTTATAAAAAAATTTACCGAACGTATCCTCGTATGCATCCAGGCTCAATGTCCTGTTCCACTTGTACTGGAAATACTGGTGGCCGTTGGTATCAAAGAGGCCTGCTTTACTCTTCCGTTCGGTATTAAAATATTAGGGACCCATTAGCCAGCCTTTTAAACGGCGCTGGTCAACCATTTCCGCTCGTCTACTGTCCCCTTTGAGCCTTACGAATCCTCACTTTGTTGTTGTAATAATAAAGGAAAATACTTATCGGATTTTAACTCACAATAAGTATTTTCCGGTTTGGTGGAGGTGGCGGCATCGAAGCCGCGTCCAACTATAGCTTGACATGCAAGTTCATTTACATGCTTTAGTTCACGTGTATAACACCCACACGAACAAGCGAATGATTTCTTTCTATTTAAATAAAGGTGTGTATCAATAAATCACCCGTGCGTCTCATATATTTATCGCCCTACGAGATGCGGTTGAGGCTATCTGCTTACGACTCCGCCCAGCACCACAGAATTGCTCTAGGAGGCTCTAACTACTCTTACGCAGCTAAAGCGTATGCGAATTGTGATTCAGCATTTATTTTTTTTTCTCAGGTTTTATTTTACGTCGTACTCCCCGACGGTCATGCACAAGCATGGGCTATAGCTGTCGAAACCAATTACACCCCCAAATAGAGGATAGGATCAGATTCGAACTGATGAATAAAAGTTTTGCAAACTTCCCCCTTGGGCCGCTTGGGTACCTATCCTATTAAAAATACTTAAAAAATGCTTTTTTTGTTACACGTCCTATTGGTTTTAAGTCATCAAGATTTTGTACAGAAAATAAATAGCAACCCTTTGATTTTATATGTACTTGATATCCAACCAATGATTCTGAAACCATGTGAGTACAAGGATTTAACATTACACCAATACTTCCTATTAATCCCTTGACAGTTATTTTATGACTTTTTAAAAACTTGGGCTTTAAAGTAGGACTTTTATTATCTATAAATAGAACAATCGTACCAAATTTAAATACTTCTTCCCGACCGTTTTTACTTCCTTTTGATAGCCAACATTCCT
>Ga0114950_10005342_pt1 | contig 9984 bp, 12 predicted proteins | sample N075metaG_FD_83503 | JGI IMG/M metagenome (GOLD analysis project Ga0114950, IMG submission 83503) | Deep subsurface microbial communities from Kermadec Trench to uncover new lineages of life (NeLLi) - N075 metaG | ecosystem: Environmental > Aquatic > Marine > Ocean trench > Sediment | place... | reverse complement strand
GGATACTTAACATCAGCTTTTTCTCTCTATATGGAGTGGACCTTCTACTTTTTGTTTTGGCGCAAAGAAAAGCGGGAAGCAAAAACTATTTGAAAAACTCGGCTATTAGGTTGGTCGCTTTCCTGGGCGGATTTTTTGCAGTGATGTTGCCACAGATTTTCACATGGTGGCGGATGAACGGTATTCCCTTTCCGTCGAGGCATTTGCATTATGCGGAAGAAGGCCTCACACAGTTTTCCCTATTGCCTTTCCTTGATAGCTTTTCCGCGCTCTTCTTCGATCCCAAATGGGGATTGATCTATTCTATGCCGCTGGCGGTTATAGGATTGTTAGGGTTGTTTGCCAAAAACGATTTTCTGAAAGAAATTCGCTACCCGTTATTGGCGCAAGTCTTCGCGTTGATGGCCCTCATCACGATCTATCCGGAAGACTCCGCTTCATACGGGCACCGTCATCTGATTTCGATACTGCCTATCCTGGCGCTGGGCCTGGGCGTGGTGGTTTCCACCTGTCTTCGGTTCCGAGGATTATGGCCTGTACTATTGTCGGTTATTGTCTTATGCGTGCTCGCGCAATATTTCATGGTTGTTCAATATAAAGTGACCCTGCCTTATAATCATGAAACTTTTTCACGGACGGCATTGAGTTCCATTCCCGATCTGGTCGCAGAGCGGTCGGATTTGTTATTGCGCTCGAGCAATTTTTTTAAGCTGATGATTATGGATCGTCTGGCAGACTGGAATTATCGCGATGGTCTATTCCTAATTGTTTTCCCCATTTTTCAGCTCGCGATTATTTTCGGTTCCGTCTGGGTGATGTTCTCTTGGAATCGGAATGCAAGGTGGACAAAAAACCTTTTTCGCCCTGACGCCTTCTTTGCCAGGAATATGATCGGTTCGGTAGTTTTACTTATTATTGTGGTCATTGCCCTACCGAAGATGGAGAAGGAACAGATCCTGATTCGTCAGGAATATAAAGAACTTATGACCGATGGGGACGCGCAATTGAAATCGCAAAAAATTATTCCCGCCAGAGACAATTATCAAAAAGCCGCCGAGCGTCTGCCGGAATTGTGGAATCCCTGGTTCAAAATTGGCCTCACGTGGAATATTCAAGGGGATTTGGAGCAAGCCAATGCCAATTACGAAAAGGGCTTAAAACGCTACCCGACCAACTCTCAGGTTTTGACCAGTGTGGGGGATAATTTACGCCGCTTTGGAAAACTCCCGGAGGCCGAAACAAAATTAAAGCAAGCAATTCGCGCCTGGCCAAGAAACAAAAGGGCCTACGACGTTTTGGCGCAGTTGTATCTTGGTCAGAATCGGCCTCAGGAGGCGGAGCCAATGCTTCTGACTTCTGTATCGATTGATCCAAATTATGGCGTTGGCCATGCCAATTTAGCGGTGCTGTATACGGCGACGAAACAACCACAAAAAGCCGTAGCACATCTCAATCGAGCCATCCAGTTGGGGGTGCGAGGTCCCGTTATTGATAAACTTTCCCAACAATATCGCTGAAAATTGCGTAAAATAGAGATCATTAGAGACTAAAAATAGTTGCAATTTTTCAGCTGGGAAAACCCATGATTGATGAAATCGATTATTTCCCCAAGAGGGATAAGTTTAAAAAAAACAAGCCAGTGGATGATGATTGGAATGCGTTGAAAAAGAAACGCGAGCAACAGGACTTAAAGATTAAAGACGGAAAAAAATCTCCTGTCAAAAGTCCCCCGCCGAAAAATCCTGACCCTAAATCATAAGTGCATCCTCACACATATTTTCTGTTGGCCTTGCCCACCCAAAATTGAGTTGGCGGATTGCGGAGGAATGCTATAATGCTTTGGTTTCCTCAAATAACTCAATTTATATAATCATCACCAAGGCTTGGTTTATGCTCGATTCCAATGATTCGCATTCAAAGTTCCAAAAATTATATTTAGTTATGATTTTGTCTGTCCTGCTGTTTTTTCCCGGATTAGGGTTTGCCGATGTCACAAAGAAACTTGCCGAGGGAGACAAGGCTTTGGCTAACAAAGATCTCCCTACTGCCGAAGTTGCCTACGCAGAAGCTATGAAGCTCGAGCCGGAAAATTTTCGTATTCTTCGTTCCCTGGCGGAGGTCAAAGTCTCTTTGAGCAAATATAAAGAGGCGGATGTGCTCATCGAAAAAATTCTCGCCATGAAGGTGCTTAATGGCAGGCGGGTCATGGTCACACGGGAAGGGGAGTCGCAAGCACAGGAAGCGGAACTGGTCGATGAGACGGTGATATTGCTGGATAAGAGCAAAAACAATATGCGCAATTATCTCAGCCGTATCGAGGAAGACATCATTCCCAATTACCGGTTATTTTTCCTGAAAACTGGAAAAATGGAACTGATCCCGCAAAATCAGGTGAAAATTAAATACTTGGGTGTGCCACGTCGGGTTCATGAGTTGATGGTGGAATTGCAGAGAAAGGTCAAAAATGAAGTGATGGCCACAGGTGAATCGCAAGGACCCGTAGAGATGGTGTCTATCAAAGGGGGCTGTTTCCAAATGGGGAGCGATAAAGGCGCATCGGATGAACAACCGGTGCATGAGGTGTGCATCGAGGATTATAAAATCGATAAATATGAAGTGACCCAACAGGCTTTCCAACTCAAAATGGGGACCAACTCGTCCCGGTTCAAAGGCGCCAATCTGCCGGTGGAAAGTACGACCTGGCAGGAAGCGGAACAATATTGCGGTAAGTCCGGAAAGCGTTTGCCAACAGAGGCGGAATGGGAATATGCCGCCAGGGCTGGCACCACGACGAATTATTATTGGGGAGATGAGTTTGACCCGAAAATGGCCAATTTTTGCGATAGCTCCTGCGATTTGAATGTCCGTTCCTTGAGTTCCGATGGATTCAAACATACCGCGCCAGTAGGGTCATTCCCTCCGAACCCTTGGGGACTTCATGATATGGCGGGCAACGTAAACGAATGGACCAATGATTGGTTTCTGGAAAGATATTATGTTATTGGCCCCAAGAGCAATCCCAAAGGTCCAATTCGGCACGATGCTACCCTCATGAAGGGTGCCACCAACGAAAAAATGCTTCGTGGCGGTGCCTGGGGAAATGGGCCTGATGAACTTCGCTCTGCAAGCCGAAAAAGTTTCTGGACGGATTACCGTATCGAAGGCCTGGGCTTTCGTTGCGCTTCGGAATGAGCGACCCCGCTACAAGAAGACGGGGAACCTTGGCCGGAATACCTTTCTTTTATTCAGGTCATGCCATATTATGCTCGCTAATGATGTTATTGGTATTGTGCCTTTTTGGGTGTGAGGGAGAAAAATACCGGTACGAAGATTTTACCCCAAGTGATTCCTCGATGGACTCAGCTCAATTCGATAGCGATCATCAAGTTTGTCAAAAAGAAAAAGACAAGCACCTCAACAAAATTCAGGGCCGGGAGTTTGGTTTTAAAGGTAGTGAAACCGGTTACCTGGGTTGCATGAAGTTGCGTGGCTGGGATAAGAAAAATCCTTCCTAAAACAGGAAGCCAGACCCCAGGTTCCTCCCATGAAGTTCCCACTCAAATTTTTTTGCGTTTCAATCCTGTTGCTTCTCCCTTTGGCTTTGATGGCGTGGGAGGCCCCAGCGCAGGCGTCTTCGGATGACCCCGACCTTGAGCGCATCGTTAATTTTCAGTTGGAAAACGATTTGTTTGGCGGCGGCACCGATAGACATTACACTCACGGCAGTCGCATTTCAGTATTTTCCAGTGAAGAACCGACGAAATTTGAGGAAGATTTTAAAAATGACTTGGATTCCTATATACCAAAAGAGCTTTGGCCCGAGAGCAAACGAATTGGTTTTATCCTGGGGCAAAACATGTTTACCCCAGAGGATATTTCCCGTAGTGATTTGATTGAAGACGACCAGCCTTATGCCGGTTGGCTGTACCTGGGTGCCTTGGTGGTGACGGAAAATTCTTCAGGAGACAAATCTTACCTCAACACCCTGGAAATAAATATCGGGATGATCGGTCCAGCGGCGCAGGCGGAGGTGATCCAAACCGAAGTGCACCGCATCAAGGGGATTCCGCTACCTAACGGATGGGAGCATCAATTGGAAAATGAACCGGGATTCGTTTTGTATTACGAACACAAGCGGAATTTTCGGACAGAGGCTGATGTTTCGGGAGTAAAGGCTGATATTATGCCCAGCGCTGGATTTGCACTTGGCAATGTATACACGTACGGAACTTTGGGAGCCCTCGTCCGCATTGGTAATAATTTGCAGGGAGATTATGGGCCTCCCTTGATTCGACCGGGACTATCGGGGTCGGGTTTTTTTAAGCGGCAGAAGGGTTTTAATTGGTATCTGTTTGCCGGAGTACAGTGCAGGGCAATGGGGCGAAATATTTTTCTGGATGGCAACAGTTTTCAGAAAAGCCACAGTGTCAGCAAAAAAATCCTTGTAGGCGATTTGCAGGTAGGATTCATGGTCACATTTTACGAGCGTTATCGTTTAGGTTTTACCAACGTTTATCGAACGAAAGAATTCAAAGGGCAGAGAGAGGGAGATGAATTTGGTTCCATCAACCTCAGTATCCGATGGTGACTCATTTGAAGTGACCCGACAGTTTTCATTGCAACGATTTCATTCTATCTCTTCTTTTTTGGCGAAGTTCCTCTCTTCGTTTTTCCCCCATATGTGAGGGGACTCCATTTCCCATACGGTTTTCTTTTCTTCTTTGGAAAAACTTTTTTCTGGCTTTTTGACGTTTCTCCGGCGACATATTGCCCCAGCGTTTTTTTAGCCGATGTCTTTTTCCCTCAGGTTGATTTTGAAACCAATTGCGGGCTTTACGGAGTTTCTCCTGTTTTTCCGGTGGTAGATTGCGGAATTTCTGGAACCTTTTACGAATCCTTTGCTTTTTTTCCGGGTCCATCTTTTGCCATTTTTTGAACCGGGATTTAAACTTTTGCCGTTCTTCAGGATTTAAGTTGGAAAAGCGGTGCGCACCTTTTTGCAGGCGTGCCTGACGTTTTGCCGGCAAACTTTCCCAGCGGTCATGGAACGGCTTAAGAACCTTTTGTTCTTGCGCCCCCAATTGTTCCCAGGGAATGTTTGCCTCCTGCGCATTGCTGGCAGTGGTTATTCCAATAGCGAATGCCAGGGCTAAAGCGGCTATAATTCGTAATTTAATTTTCATAACTATCTTCATCCCCTGATTGATTTGCATCCGGAATTTGAATCTGTTCCATTTCCTCCGGATCGACCCAATCGCCGTTTTCGGTTTCCCAATCGCCTAAAAATTCGAGAAAGTCCATCAATTCCTCTGTGTTGTCCTCCACGCCGGGTTCATTGCCAGAATCGGGAGCCGGTTCATTCGCCTGCGCCGGGGAACATAAAAGAGTCAGGAAGAGTATCCAGCTCAGGCAAATTCTTTTAACCGGCATTCTTTCCTTCCTCATTCAGCCAGGCATAGAAATCCAACTCTTCATATAACTCCAGACTATTGTTGGAAGCCAGCAAATCGATATCTTCCATGCCTGTTAACGGTGAAGCGACATCGTTGGACAGTATCCAAATAATAATGAGACTAAGGCATGCAGTGGCTGCTCCCCATGCGGGAACTTTTCCCCAGTTGACTAACCAATCGAATCGGGATCTCCGAGAGGCAAGCGCCTTGTGGCGGATTTGAGTCAGACGTGAACGTGTGTGACCATCCAGACTCTTGACACTCGCATCCAGTTGTTCTCTGGTCTTTTTGACAAAATCCTGATCCTTTTCATTCATGGCGATTGCGGCTCCATAATTTCCCGAAGACTATGAATCGCTCGCGAGTAATGTGTTTTGACAGACCCCTCGGAGCAACTCATAACCGATGCAGTTTCTCTTACACTCATCTCTTGCCACGCCCTCAATAAAAAAACCTGCTGTTGCCTAAGAGGCAAGGATTGCAGGGCTCGCTCTATAGCTTTTAGTTCATCCTCTGTTTCTGCCAGTTCAGCGGGATTGGGACTCAATGGGTCGGCAATATTTCCCAACGGATTATCAATGGCCGAATTACCAGCAGAAATTTCAGAAGAGCCGAACCATCTGGTCCATTGCCTTTTTAATTTCATTTTCCGATGCCAGTCGCGAATTTTATTTTGCAATATACGGAAGAACAGAGGGCGCCACTCCCCTTCCGGTTTATTGGAATAACGCTGGACCAGTTGAATCATACTGTCCTGCAACAGGTCCAGCGCTTCTTCAGTATTTCCTGTTGCGATTTCCGCCATGCGCAAAGCCTGTCTTTCGACGCTTGCCAGAAACGCTTCCATGTTCTGGCTGTCAATTGACATGGATCATTTCCAGTTGTCGGTCGGTCATATCGCGAATGGGGAGTTTTGATAATATTCTGGATGAACATAAAGGGATCAACGATTACGCTTATGCCTTCTGTTATGAGTGCGTTTGCCCTTTCGATCCATTTTGCGGTCGATGCGATCACCTTTACGATCCATTTTGTGGTTTATCCGATCACCTTTGCGGTCAAGTTTGCGGTCGATGCGATCACCTTTTCTATCCAATCGATTTTCTATGCGGTCGCCTTTGCGGTCGAGACGATTGGCCAGCTTGTCATTGCCATTCTCGCGGGCGCGATCTGCTTTATTATCCAGGCGATCATTGATTCTCTCACCTTTGGCATCCAGGCGGTCATTGATGCGATCACCCTTTTTATCGAGACGGTCCTGAATCCGGTCGCCTTTTCTATCGAGGTGATTGTTGATGCGGTCGCCTTTGCGGTCGAAAAAGGTTTCTGCATTATCTTCGGCCCAGCTGTTACAAGTTGCGATCAAACAGAACAGGGTCATCAAGCTGACAGTTACTTTTTTAATCATTTGAACCTCCTTGTCAAGTGAATAGATTATTGCCTTTAACTCTAACAACGTTATAGACTCCAATTTGGTTGACAAGTTTGAGGATTTTTTACGAGTTCGATTTATTGTTAGGAGGGGTAAGCCATAAGCAGGGGGATTTCAAGGCAATTATCGACGATGTAGGGTTGGCTAAAAATTAAAGCAATTACATTCATCCAATTCTCATCCTTAAATGTACACCTTAAAATTAATTATGTTATTTTTAGGAGTTGACTGCGGTCTATAAATTTTATAAGGGAAAAACAAATGAGTAATAAGGGATGGGTTTCCAGAGCTCTTGCGCTGACATTAATTTCAGTTTTGTCGTTTTCAGCCCAATGGGTTCTAGCTGGAGAACCGGAAACGGTGAAAAAAGGGGATAAGGTTACTATCGATTATACAGGTTCGTTGAAAGATGGGACAGTTTTTGACAGTTCCAAAAACCACAACACTCCTTTGACATTCGTTGTTGGATCGGGGCAGGTGATAAAAGGTTTTGACGAAGCGGTCCTCGGAATGAAAGTGGGGGACGAAAAGAAATTCACCCTGTCACCTGCCGAGGCGTATGGAGAACCCAATCCTCAAATGTTCCAGGAGGTCCCTAGAAAAAACCTTCCTCCCGATCAGGAACCAAAGATTGGCATGATACTGGTTGTTGGCAGTCCCAGTGGCCAGAAAATGCAAGCTACCATTTCTGAAGTCAAGGAGGCTACGATCACGCTGGATCTCAATCATCGGCTGGCTGGAAAAACGCTGACATTTGATATTAAACTCGGTGTGATTGAGCCCGCTAGCGTGGAGGCTAAGTGACGGGAAACCGGTTCAATCAAGACCTTTTGCCTTATCTTTAGTAAATATTGCCAGCGGAGGTTACTCTGCTCATTCTGTGGTGCGGTAAACGTATTTGATGGATTGCAAATCAGGATAGTCCTTTCGTAGTTTGTCGAGGAGAAGATTATAGGCGACGGTCTGCTCCTCATTCAACCCGTCCTTTTCCCCAACGATACAAATGCCGATGCTGGATTCGTCAAACTCCGCGTAATGCGCGCCGGTTTTGCTCTGATGACGCCCCATCAGCATTTTTCCATCCTCCTCGATCACATAGTGAAAACCGATCTCTTCCAGACCTTGTTTAAGATGCTCTTCGCGGATTTTCTTAAAGTGCGTGGCTTCATTCCCGGTGAAATGCACCACCACCGAATCGGTCCGGTCTCTGGCTTTTAGTTTTTCTTGCATAAAATTTCTCTTCGATATGCTTTCTTCATTCCAATGATCGATTATACTGAATATTGCAGATTATTCTGCACTAGTGATGGCATATCTAGCTTATATTGTCAGCGGCCGGGCTACGCCCGGTGGAAATTAATCGTAACCTGCTTGAGTGGTAATACTATCAAGCCTTTTACTCTGGGTTCATTTGCCAGCGGAGGCATCTCCGTTTTACAAATTTTTTACAAAAATATGAAATCTGTCTGACCAAATGGGAAGGCCTTTTTTGTAAATTGGAAGTATGAACACGGGAATCAGCAGAACTTATCTTCCCATTCCAATCTATAGTAAAAAGGAGCCATGTTATGAAAACTTTATTGGTAAAAATTTCCACGGTACTTATCGTCGGTGCCCTCTGTTTGGGCGGTTCCCGGGTCGGGGCCAGAACGGTTGATCTCACCGTCAATCTAGGCACTCCGGTGATAGAGGCTGGCAAGATTCAGAAAACGTTTTTGAAAGTGGGGCTTACGGGTTTCGATATATTGGAGAAATCGTCTCGTCCTTCGGTCAACCTGGCGATAGTTTTAGATCGTTCCGGTTCCATGCGAGGTGAAAAAATTGCCAGGGCCAAAGAGGCGGCGATCATGGCGATTGGAATGTTGAATTCTGATGATATCATTTCTGTCGTGACTTATGACGATGTGGTCAAAGTGGTGGTTCCAGCAACTAAAGTGATGGACAAAGAGACCATTTACGCTTCGATTCGCGCCATCGGCGATGGCGGTCGGACCGCATTGTTTGCCGGTGTCAGCAAGGGGGCATCAGAAGTCCGCAAATTCATGGATGCTAATAAAGTTAGCCGGGTGATTTTACTTTCCGACGGTCTGGCGAATGTGGGACCGAGTACACCCAGTGAACTAGGGCAGTTGGGCCATTCCTTGAGCAAAGAAGGAATCAGTGTCACCACCATCGGCTTGGGGCTTGGATACAATGAAGATTTAATGACCCAATTGGCTGGCATGAGCGACGGCAATCACGCTTTTGTAGAAAACTATTCCGATTTGTCGAAAATATTTGCCGCAGAATTCAATACCGCTTTGACCGTGGTCGCCAACCAACTGCACATCATAATCAAATGCGCCGATTCCATTCGGCCCATCCGAGTATTGGGGCGGCAAGCGGAAATCATTGGTCAGAACGTTTATGTGAACCTCAATCAATTGTCCAGCAATCAGGAAAAGTATGTGATGCTGGAAGTGGAAATTGCTTCGGGCAGGGACGGAGAAAAGAGAAAACTTGCGGATGTGGATGTGACCTATCAAGATTTACGTGCCAGAAAAAGCGGCTCCTTGAATAACACCGTTTCCATAGTTTTCACAAAGGCTAAAGAAGAGGTCAAAAAATCGGTGAACAAACCGGTCATGGAATCTGCCGTGGAACAGGTGGTGAATGAAATGAGCAAAGATGCGGTTAAACTTCGCGATGAAGGTAAACGGGAAGCCGCCAAGCAGGTTTTTGGGAAGAGTCGGGCATATTTGAAAAAGAATTTTGCAAGCGGATTGTTAGCACCTTCAGCGAGGATGGATAAATTGGAGCAGGAAATTCAACAGGATTCAGACGAAATGGACGACAAGGACTGGAATACAAAACGCAAATCTATGCGCCAACGCCAGTTCAAAAGGGATAACCAACAGAAGTATTGATTTATCAAAGTGAGGAAGTACGGGAGCCCTCCAGCCATTCAGGATGGTTGGAGGAATTCCAATTTCTTGCGACGAGGAATATTTTTCTCCTAATGAAAGACCCCGCTGCAAGCAGACGGGGTATCCAACAAAAATTATTATTTAAAAGCCGTAGCAAGCTACGGGGTATGAAACCCACTGGTGGGAATCAAGG
>Ga0114950_10005339_pt1 | contig 9985 bp, 7 predicted proteins | sample N075metaG_FD_83503 | JGI IMG/M metagenome (GOLD analysis project Ga0114950, IMG submission 83503) | Deep subsurface microbial communities from Kermadec Trench to uncover new lineages of life (NeLLi) - N075 metaG | ecosystem: Environmental > Aquatic > Marine > Ocean trench > Sediment | place... | reverse complement strand
GCGGAGAGCACCTCGATCTGCTCGACGAAGTCCCGCAGCGGATTCAGCACGATCATGCCGGCGCCGTTTGCGAGCACCTCGGCCAGGCCTTCGGCGACCTGATCCGCGCTGCCCCAGACACACGTATCCGCGACGTAATTCGGGTTGGCATCGATCTGCCATGGGTAGCGCGCCGCGAAGAATTCATCGAGCCCGCGCTTCGCGCGTGCGGCATCATCATCGACGGCCAGATAGACGCGCTTGCTGATCGGCAAGGTCGCGGGATCGCGGCCGGCTTCGTCCATGAACCGCCGCAGATGTTCGACGTTGCGCCCGAAATCCCGGGTCGTCGTGGGTCCGGCCCCCATGTACCCGTCGGCGACCCGCACGGCCCGCCGCAAGGCATTCGGGTGCTGGCCGCCGAACCACAGCGGCGGATGCGGCTTCTGGATCGGTTTCGGCTCCATGCCGGTGTTATGCAGCGTATAAAACTCGCCGTCGATATTCGTTTTGGTCTCGGTCCACAAGCTCTTCATGATCCGGATGCTCTCGTTGAAACGGCGCAGCGCCTCGTCCGCCCGGGTGCCGAAGATCTGGAAATAGTTATCCCCCGCGAACACCGGCCCGAGGCCGACGCCGAGGATGACGCGCCCGCCGCTCAGGTGATCGAGCGTGCCGATGTCCTTGGCCAGCTGCGGGGCGTTACGAATCGGCACGACAATCACCGACACGCCGAGTTTCAGCCGCTCGGTGACGGCCGCCGCATAACACAGCAAACTGAGCGACTCGAGCAACGGCACATCACTGGCCACCTGATCCTGCACCCACGCACTGTCGTAACCCAACTCCTCGGCGCGGTGCAGCGTCCGGCGCACGAGTGCCATATCTGCCTTACCGTCGAGGAATACCTGGGGAATCGCTACGCCGAACTGCGAGGATGTACCCGTCATATCCCAATCCTTGCTGCCAAGTCGAGGGCAGTATAGTTAAAACACCAACCGGGAGACCGACCGGCATGCATGACTTGCCCGACACGCCCGATTCAGAGCAACTCCTCAGCCAGCAACTGCAAAGCCTCAACCGAAGCCCCGCCAGCCAGCAACGACCCAACCTCACCCCGCTGCCCCGCCTCCTTCCAGGCCGACAAGCGATCCCGAATCCGGTCGGCCGGACCGACCAGCGCGCACTCGTCAACCAGTTGATCCGGCACCGCGCGGGCCGCATCGACCTTCTGGCCCGCCAGGTATAAATCCTGAATCTTGACGGCCTCGGCCTCGTACCCCAGGCGACACGCGTAGTCGTTGTAGAAATTACGCCCGCGCGGACCCATACCGCCGATATACAAAGCCATCTGTTGCTTGACCTGCTCGCGACATGCATCGAGGTCATCGCCGAGCACGACGTTGACGAACGGCGCGACATCGAAGTTCTGCAACGACTTGTCTTCGTCGGCACGCGCGAAACCTGCCTCGAGAAACGGCCCGATCAGGTCGAAACGTTCGGGATTCATCCAGATCGGGAACACGCCGTTGGCGACCTCGCCGCTACAGCGCAGGCCGTTCGGCGTAATCGCAGCGGTGTAAATCGGCAACTTCGGGTTGCCGTGCAGGATGCTCTTCATCGGCCGGCCAAGCCCGGTCGCACCCTCGCCGGCATAAGGGATCTGGTAGTGCTCGCCGACGTGCTCGAGCCGATCCTTGCGCTCGATGATCTTGCGAATGATCGCGATGTATTCACGGGTGCGCGTCAACGGCTTGCCGTACGGCACACCGTACCAACCCTCGACGACGCCGGGGCCGGACGGACCGATGCCAAGCATGAAACGTCCGCCCGACATCGCGTCGAGGGTCATTGCCGTCATGGCGGCACAGGTCGGTGTGCGCGCCGGCATCTGCATGATGGCGGTGCCGACACTGATGCGTGAGGTCAGCGCGAGTATCCAGGCGGCCGGGGATACGGCATCCGAACCGTAGGCCTCGGACGTCCAGACGGAATCATAGCCGAGGCGCTCGGCCTCGAGGATCTGCGCCATCGGCAGTTCGACCTGTGCCGGCGAATAGCCGGCCACGAAACCCAGTTTCATCTGATTATCAACCCGTTGGTATGAATGTCGGCGAATCTATTGCTGACGCAATAATGGAGTCCACCGACGACGGGCGTCAACAGTCGGGCAGGAAATCTTCCTCCGACCGCTTCAATTCAGGGTCATCCGCATCGTCCGACGATTGCGGCCGCGCCGCGAACGTCCCGGTTTCAAACATATCCAGACGGGTGGACAATGTCTCGTGCTCCGCGGCAAGCCGGTCGACCTCGTCGGACATCGCCTCGGAACCCGCGTGCATGACGCTGAGCTCGGTTTCCATTTGCCGGGTGGCGTACTCGGCGCGGATCGTCTCCTCGGCGCGACCGGTCAGTTTGACCCGCAGTGCACGAACCTTGACCGTCTCATCGTGCATCCCCTGCTCCATGTCGCCTAGCTGGACATCGCGCTCGTGGAGAAGATTTTCGGTGGTTTCGTGCTGTTCGCGCAACGCGTCGATTTCGGCCGAAATCGTCTCGAATTGGTCGACAGAATTATCCGCCTTCTTCTGCGCAACACGCAGGCTGGCCTCGAGCGAGCGTATCTGGTGATGCTGGCCCGGGGTCTCGAAGCGGGCCGAACGTCTGGTGAAATACGACGAGATCTTCGCGGCGATCCAGCCAACGATGAATGCACCGACGCCGACAATCAGTGGGAGTCCAAATGGAGTTGACATAAAATCTGCCACAGCACTTGATAACCAGCGGCTAATTTAGCCATTTGCCTGCCGGGATTCCTTGCGCCAGTTCTCAGTACAACAATCGGATCAATTAATTCTCTGGACCGCAATCAATCGCGGTCGCAGCCACACACAACAGTCGTACACCCATTCTGCCGGAATCGGCGTACTAATCGGGCAACGCGTAGGCCAGCAGGTAGTCATCGACGCCGTCCGGGTAATACCAGCTGTGCCCGCCCGCCGCGATGACAACATACTGGCGACCACCCGCTGCGTACGTCATCGGCGTGGCCATCGCCGATGTCGGCATCCTGAACTGCCACAGTTCCTCGCCGGTATCGATATCGTAGGCACGGAACCGCGCATCCGCGGTCGCGCCGATGAAAATCAGACCGCCGGCCGTGATAATCGGGCCACCGGCCGAGGGGACGCCCCAATTCAGCGGAATCGGCACCGGCATCAGCTTGTCGAGGACGCCGAACGGGATCTCCCACTTGATCTCACCGGCCGCCATGTCGACCGCGACGAGCTTGTTCCATGGCGGCGCGGTACACGGCGAGAAAAAGGGCGACATGATCGGCCCCTGCTCGACGCCATACGGCGTCCCGCCGATGAAGCCGGGCACCTGCATCGGTGCACCGGCTTGCGGCAGCTTGCCGGTCTGCGGGTCGATTTCTGCATTTGGCACGAGGCGAACGTAATACGGAATCTGTGACACCGGCGTGATCAACAGGTTGCGCTGCGGATCGAAAGCACCGCCGCCCCAGTTGCTGCCGCCGCCGATCTGCGGGTAAATCGCCGTACCTTGCGTAGTCGGCGGTTCGTACATCGAACCATGGCGTAACGCGGCGATTTTCTGGCGACAGACTTCCCGGTCAAAAAACGTAAACCCCCAGGCATCGTCCGGTGACAGCCCCTGACGAACGAGCGGCGGCGGCTTGACGGTGAACGGCTGCGTCGGCGAAAGCCGGTCACCCGGAATGCCGTCGGTGGGCACCGGGCGTTCCTCGATCGGGAACAACGGCTCGCCGGTCTCGCGATGGAACGCGAACACCATGCCCGACTTGCTGAGCTGAATCACGGCGGGGATCGTCTCGCCGTCGCGACGAATATCGACCACGATCGGTTGCGAAGGCATGTCACGATCCCAGACATCGTGGTGCACCACCTGAAAATGCCAGACAACCTCACCCGTCGAACCCCGCAGTGCGACGATCGAGTTGGCATAGCGGTTATCACCCGGACGATGCTCGCCCCAGAAATTCGGCGCGGGGCTCGCGGTCGGCAAAAACAGCAGGTCGCGTTCGGGGTCGGCGGAAGTCATGGACCAGACGTTGCCGCCACCGACATGCTGCGGCGTCGGCTCGATGCCGTCGGTCGCAACGCGCACCAGCGGGTCGAAAGTCCAGCGCAACTTGCCGGTGCGGGCATCAAAGCCCCGGATAGCGCCATTGACGGAGCTGGCACTCTTGAATTTGTTCGATGTCGTGGTCACGACGACGGTGTCACGGACGAGACCGGCCGGCGACAGTAACTGCGTACCGGATACCCCCTTGTGCGGCTCCATTGCCTTGACCAATGGCTTCACATCGACCACGCCGTCCGTGCCGAAATCCGGGCACAACGTGCCGTCGCGCGCATCGATCGCGAGCAAGCGCAGATCGGGCAGCGGCAGAAACAGACGGGTCGCGCAGCGGGCATCGGCCTGTGCCTTCGCATCGCGCCACTGGGTCAACCCGCGGCATTTGAAGCGCCCCGCGAGCGGAACCTTGCTGAACTTCGGCTCGAACGTCCAGCGTTCCTCGCCGGTAGCCGGATCCAGCGCGATAACCTTGGTGAACGGGGTACAGACGATAAGATGTCCGCCGGCTTCCGGTGGCAACAGGATCGGCGTTGCCTGGAAATCGATAAACATCTTCAGGCGCGGATTCTCGTCCACCGCACCGGTTCGGTACGTCCACGCGAGTTCGAGATCCTTGACATTGTCCCGGTTGATCTCACTGAGCTGTGAGAACCGGCTGCCACCCGCGTCACCGCCATAAAAATCCCAGGTCTGTGCCGTGGCGCCAAGGCCCGTAAACGCCGCCAGCAACGCTGCGACGCTGATTGATACGAGTCTTCGGAACCGGGGTAGTGGATCGATCATCGATGCCTCTTTTTTTTGCATTACCGTGGCAGGGCGAACCTTAGCAGACCCGCGAAAATTCGTCAGTCGGCCCGCAGGGCCCTACAAGCCGGCCGGGAAACGCTCGGTGATCGTCATCAGCGGCAGACCGTTCGCAATCACGCGGTAGGCGCGGGTCACGAACCGGCCATCGCAGCGCCGCGCGACCTCGGGCGGCAGATCGTGCCGGGTCTCGAGGCCGTACCACAAGCCTTCGCGCCGGGTCTCGGCGGCGCTGTCCAGCAGAATCTTGCCAAGCCCCTCGCGTTCAACATCGAGCCCGGCCCGCATCGACCGTGACAGCCGCTCGAGTATGATGCGCGATTCGGCCCAGGCGTACAGCCGGTCTGACTCGCGACCCACCAACACAGTGAAACGGTGCACCATGCTGGCGCCGGCCGGCGCATCCAGCCATGGATCAGCCTCTGTCAGGCTTGCCGTGGTCTGGTGCAGCCGATGTACGTCTATCGGTTCCAGCGTATATGCCTCGAGAAACTTCGTCACCGTGCCATCGATGACGAGCAGCGCGCGTAGAAACGGGCTCAGCACATCGAGTCGAATATCCGCCAAACCAGCAAGCCGCTCAGCCTGCGCGATGAATAATCCCTGGGCAGGATCAAAACCCGCGCCACCGAAATCGCCAGCGCGGTCGGAAACAGACCGAATAGACATACGCCCAGTGTTTGTTCCGCAGACCGTATTGTCAAACTGCCGCCCGGGAAGGAACGGATAACCGACCAATGGTCGGTCACCGACAAATCGTCCGACAAACCGGGGCAAGACGGCCACGCAGATCGAACTCAGTTGACCCCGCACACAGCGCCCGTATACTTCAGACACATTGCAGAAACCGGTCGATCCGGGCACGGGAAAGCCTGGAGTCGTCAAAATTATAAGCAAAGCCGGCCGTTCCTCCGGGTGATGTGGAGATGCCACCGAGCCAACTCGCTTGGACGCAAACAATCCACCTGCAGCACGGCGGAAGCGCACCAGGGGTAAAGGTTTAAGGAGACTCTTCGATGAAACGATTAATGATGGCAGCGGCATTGTTTCTGGTCACGCTGACAGCGCAAGCTGAAGGCACGAGCCAGTTTCGAGTGGGGGCGGCCGCAGCCTTTACGGATTACGAAGGTGATCCGAGCTTTCCGGTCGAAGACTCCGGGCTGGGCGTGCAGTTCTACGCACAGGCCCAACTGACCAAGAGTTTCGCGGTCGAATTCGGCTACTTCAACAGTGGCGCATTCGAACAGGACATCGCACCCGGCGAATCCGACGGTCCGGTCGAAATCCGGCTGGGCGGATTTAACATCGCGGCAGTCGGCTACCTGCCGATTTTCAAGGAGTCCGACACAGACATCGATCTGTTCGGCAAGATTGGCCTCTATGACTACGACATCGACCTCACGGTAACCGAAGGGCCCTCGAAAGTTCCGGGCTCGCTGGGCCACGAGACCGGGTTTCTGATCGGCGCCGGTTTCGTACTGAACATCAGCGACCAGCTTGGAATTCGCACGAGCTTTGACTGGTATGACATAAACAACGCCGATCTCTGGTCTCTGGGCCTCGGCGCCGAATTCCGCTTCTAGCAAAGGCTCAGAACCGGTGCGCGCCGTGCAAGCCACCGGCCCACGGTGATAACAGGCCGCCGTTCATTCTGGATTGGTGGCCTGATCGGGTCGACGCTATGCGCCATGCCCGCCATGGCGAGCGACTGGCTGTACTATGGCGGTAGCCAGGGCGGCACCCACCATTCGAACCTGTCCCGGATCAACCGCAGCAATGTCAGCGAGCTCGAACTCGCGTGGTCGTATCGCACCGGTGCGATCGAGCGGCATGCGGACCGGAGCGCGATGGCCAGTTTCCACGCCACGCCAATCCTGCTGCCGGAAGAGGCCGGCGCGTCGCTGGTCTTTTGCACGCCATTCAACCGCATCATTGCGCTGGACCCGGTCACGGGCACGGAGCGCTGGGCCTGGGACCCGCAGCTCAAGCTCGGGCCGATGGGCGTTCGCTACAACTGCCGGGGCATCGCTTACTGGCAGGACGATTCCGCGCCGGGCGACGTCCAGTTCTCTTCGCCGCCGGTCATCGTTGGTGATACCGTAATTCTCGGCTCGTCGAATAACACGAAGTTCAGGCGCATCGACGGGCCAAGCGGAATGGTGCGCGCGTTCGATGCGCGCAGTGGTACATTACGCTGGACCTTCGATCCGGTGCCCCGCAATGCGAACGACCCCCAGGCCCGAAACTGGACCGAAGCGGCGCGGCAGACGACGGGCGCGGCGAACGTCTGGAGCATGATGTCCGTCGACGCCGAACGCGACCTCGTCTTCCTGCCCACGGCCAGTGCTTCTCCGGACTTCTACGGCGGCGAGCGGCCCGGCGACAACCGTTACGCGAACTCGGTCGTCGCGCTGCGCGGCGCGACTGGCAAGCCGGTCTGGCATTTTCAGATCGTGCACCACGACGCCTGGGGCTTCACATTCTTCGACAGGATGTTCTGCCGTAACTGGCTGGAGCGCTCGCGCACCGATCACTTTTACGCCCCGCCGAGCCCCGAGGGCACGGCATCGTATCCGGGCATGGCCGTCAATAACTGGGGCGGCGGCGCCGTCAACGGGCAGGACCTGCTGATCGTGCCGATCAATCGGGCGATCATCGTCCGCAGCCTGATCCCGGTGGCTGACGTCGACCCGGAAGCCCTGCAGCACCCGATGGCAGGGCTTCCGGGCCGGCTGGACGGAACCGACTACGCCCAGCAGTTCCAGCCGATGCTGTCTCCGCTGTTCTCGCCGTGCAATCGGCCGCCCTGGGGGGAACTGGCCGCACTGGACCTGCGCAGCGGCAAAATTCGCTGGCGCCGCACGCTGGGCGTGCTCGACAAGCTGATGCCGGTGCCGATCCCGTTGCCGTGGGGCACGCCGAACGCCGGCGGGCCGATCGTCACGGGCGGCGGGCTCGTGTTTATCGGCGCGACGATGGATGAACGGTTCCGGGCATTCGATGTCGGCACCGGTCGGAAACCACCTATCGAACGTTGCGGGCGGCGGCGGCAACACGGTATCCCGCCCATGGCGACTTAGGCTAAACTCTGCGGCCGGAGTTCATCCGACGCACCCGGCAGCGTACTGCCAGGCCGATCGATGCCCCGCCTACAGCAAGAAGTCAAAGGACGATTCACCATGACAGCCAAATTCGAGACGAAGATCGACTTCGCAAACCCCATCTGGAACCGCGACACCTGGGCGCGAATACAGGGTGACGTGAACCCCGAGAACGAGCGCATCGGCTACGCGGCCGGCGAGATTCTCGGCGTCAAACCCGGCGAAAAAGCCAAGCCCCTGTGCGGTTACGAAGTCTTCCTTGCCACCCGCCTGATTCCGCAGGATGACGGCAACTATCGCCGCCTGAACAAGGAAGTGATTTTCTACACGGATCTGAATCCGGACCCGGGCAGTCGCCGCATGATCGACAAGTGGACGAACCCGTGGACCGAGGAAGAGGTCGATGTCGTCCATGTATCGAACGATCCGTTCAACTATACGATCAGCGATTCGCTGATCGTAGCGCCCGAGGATTTCCCCACCGATGGCTCGCCGCCGAAAATGCGCAAGATTCCGCTGAAGTTCCCGTGGCGCCGGATCGGCGACAAGCTGATGCTAAACACCGACATGCACCTGTATTATCCGAACGCACTGCAGCCGGACAAATGGCCGCGCGAATCCAGCGGTCCGATGGCGCAGGTCTCGGAGATGATGCGTTACTGGGTCGATGTGGCCGACGTCGAGAATCCCGACATGACCTCTATCCCTTATCAGGGCACCTGGAGCCGCATCACGCCGTGGCTGCCGTGGATGCTGATGGGTAAGGAAGCCGGTCATTGCGTGTACATCGGGCTGATGACCGGCGCGGCGAGCAACAGCAAGGACCTCATACCGCAGCACGTACAGGATTTTGCCAACGAGCGCTATCCCGGGATGCTGTCGGCACCGACCGAAGACTACGGCCCGAGCATCTCGAGCCTGGAGTACTACGCCAGGAATCAGACGCCCGCGCCTGTCAAGGACTGATGTTCTGCCACAACCGGCGGCAGTTTGAATCACACCAGTCATGACGCCTCGCGCGGGGAAGAGGACTTCCCCGCGCGACGCTATGCGTGGTATGTCGCCTCCGTCCTGACTCTCGCACACATCATCTCCTTTCTCGACCGGCAGGTACTGGCGCTGCTCGTCGAACCGATCAAACGCGACCTGCAGATCAGCGATACGCAGATGAGCCTGCTGATGGGGCTCGCCTTCGCATTGTTGTATACGATCGCCGCCATCCCGCTGGGCCGACTCGCGGACCGCCGCAGCCGGCGCAATATCATCACCGCCGGTATTGTTGTGTGGTGCGCCATGACGGCCACCTGCGGCCTGGCGCGCAACTACTGGCAACTGTTCCTGACCCGCGTCGGCGTCGGCATCGGTGAAGCCACGCTGACGCCGAGCGCCCTGTCGATCCTCAGCGACTATTTTCCCCGCGAAAAACGCGGTGCGGCAGTCGGCTTTTACAATATGGGCGTCTCGGTCGGCGCCGGCATTGCGTTCATCGTCGGTGGCCAGGTCATCGGCTATGTCACGACATCGCCGCCGATCACGCTGCCCGTGATCGGTGAACTCTTCGCATGGCAGGCCGTATTCCTGGTCATCGGCCTGCCCGGACTGGTGGTGGCGCTGCTGATGCGCACGGTTCGTGAACCGGAGCGCAAAGGCAAGATCGCGCTGCCGAACGCCACCGGCGACGCGAGCGAAGACATCTCACTGCGCGATGCACTCGGATTCTTAGCCCAACGCTGGCGCATATACGGCGGCCTTGCGCTGATCGTTTCAGGCTCGACGATCCTCGGCTACGGCTTCTTGTCGTGGATGACGTCGATGTTCCTGCGCACCTGGGACTGGAACGTGCCGAAGATCGCGACCGGCCTCGGCATCGTCCTGCTGATTGCAGGGCCGATTGGCGTCAACGGCGCCGGCTGGCTGGCCGACCACTGGTTCCGGCAGGGCATCAAGAATGCGCACCTGCGCGTCATGATGATCAGCGC
>Ga0114950_10005337_pt1 | contig 9987 bp, 7 predicted proteins | sample N075metaG_FD_83503 | JGI IMG/M metagenome (GOLD analysis project Ga0114950, IMG submission 83503) | Deep subsurface microbial communities from Kermadec Trench to uncover new lineages of life (NeLLi) - N075 metaG | ecosystem: Environmental > Aquatic > Marine > Ocean trench > Sediment | place... | reverse complement strand
CCGGACTGCTTCTTGTGTGTGTAGGAGAAGTCGATCGTCTTGGTGATCGTCTCGCGATAGGCCACCTGGGGCTGACCGGTCTCGACCTCGCAACTGTACTCGCGCTTCATGCGCTCGACGTAGACTTCGAGATGAAGCTCGCCCATCCCGGAAATGATGGTCTCATTGCTCTCTTGATCCACTTCGGAGCGGAAGGTCGGGTCCTCACGCACGAATCGACCCAGCGCCTTGCCCATATTGTCCGCCGACTTCTGATCGACCGGCTTGATCGAGAGCGAAATGACCGGATCGGGGATATGCATCGACGTCATGGCCACATTCGTGTTGCCGTCCGTGAACGTATCGCCCGAAGCACAATCGACACCAAAGAGCGCGACGATGTCGCCCGCACTCGTATCGTCGATGTCCTGCATCTCGTCCGAGTGCATGCGAATCAACCGGCCAACCTTGACCTTCTTCCCGGTCCGCATGTTGTAGATGGTATCGCCCTTCTTGAGCGCCCCCTGATACACGCGCACGTACGTCAGCTGGCCGTAGCGACCGTCCTCGAGCTTGAATGCGAGCAGCACGAGCGGCTTGTCATTGTCCGCGTGGATCTCGATGTCGGCTTCGTCGTTGTCGAGATCAACCGCCATATTGGTGATATCGGTCGGATTCGGGAGGTACCAGACGACGGCATCGAGCAGGGTCTGGACACCCTTGTTCTTGTAGGCGGAGCCCATGAAGACCGGCGTCAGATCCATCGACAGCGTTCCGACTCGGATCGCGTCCTTGATCATCTGGATTTCGGCCTTCTCCTCGAGCACCGCCTCCATCAGCTCATCCGAGAACATCGAGACGGCGTCGAGCATGATCTCGCGATACTCGTCGGCCTGGTCCTTGAGATTGTCCGGGATCTCTTCGACGCGGAGATCTTCGCCGTTATCGCCGTCGTAGTAGTAGGCCTTCATCTCGACGAGATCGACGACGCCTTCGAAATCGTTCTCGAGGCCGATCGGGATCTGCATCATGACCGCGTTGTGTCCGAGCTTGTCGCGAAGCTGGCCGGTCACCTTGAAGGGATCAGCGCCCGAGCGGTCGAGCTTGTTGATGAACGCCATGCGCGGGACGTTGTAGCGCTTCATCTGACGATCGACGGTCATCGACTGCGACTGAACACCGGCGACGCCGCAGAGGATCAGGATCGCGCCATCGAGCACGCGTAGGCTGCGCTCCACCTCGACGGTGAAGTCGACATGGCCGGGCGTGTCGATGATGTTGATCCGGTTCGACTGCCACTCACAATAGGTGGCCGCGGACGCGATCGTGATGCCGCGCTCACGCTCGAGCTCCATGGAATCCATCGTCGCGCCGACTTCGTCCTTGCCACGCACCTCGTGGATCGTGTGAATCTTGCCTGTATAGAAGAGGATGCGCTCGGTCAGGGTCGTCTTGCCCGAATCGATGTGCGCACTGATTCCGATGTTTCGGACCTTCTCGATATCACTGAGCATCGCCTCTACCTCTCCATTCTCTCGTCTCGAGCCGCCAGGGCTCTACGCGCTGTGTGCTCGCGGCGCTCGCCGCGGCCCCACTCTTGCGGGGTACGTCCCCAATCCAGGGAAGTCGTACTTGTCATGTGTAAGGGGTGGCCCGAATGACCACCGGCGTGATGCTTCACGCCCTCTCGAACTGTATTCTGCGTGTGGCCTGCGGTTGCCCGCCAACCCCAGCGTCCGCGTCTCGCCTCGAGCCCTCTGGCAACGACATCGGATCGCCCAGGCCTCGGCTTCCGCCCTCGATCATCTTCCACGCATCTTCACCTTCACGCCCGCGAGCGGAGCGTGAGTCCGTGGCTCACGGGCTCCGCGAATCACGAACGAGGTGAGTCTCAACGAAAGCGGCTTTTTTCGCCGATATTAGGGGGGGGACCAGACCTGTTCAGGGCGCGCAAATTAGCGGGATAGCGCAGGAAAATCGAGCCCCGAGACTGCATCTTCATGACGCAGAGGCCCCGCAGGGACTCGTAGGCTCCATCCCGGACCCGGACCCGGGACCTCTCGATTGATCGAGACGGGCTCTCGGGCCGGCTCAGTTGAAGCGGTCATCCGGAACAAGCCCCGACTCGGCCGCCACGAGCTTGCCCGCGACCCGTCGAACCTTCTTGATTCGCAGCACACCACCCCGAACCGCCAGTGCGAGCCCCGACGCCCCCACACCCAGGATCGTCCCCGCCCCCTTCCCGGAATCCGTCCGCGAGTCGATTCCGCATCCGAAGAGCCGAACCTCCTGCCCGTCGAACTCGGCCCAGGCTCCGGGTGCGGGATCACAACCTCGAATCTGCCGATCCAGCGCATCGACCTCCCGGCTGAAATCGATTCGCGCGGCCGCATCATCGACCAATCCCTGGAAGCTCGCGCCCTCGCTTCGTTGGCTTTCGAGCCGCGCGGTCCCCGCGGCGATCGCGGCGACGGTCTCGACCATCCCCTCGACACCCATCGGATAGAGCTTGTCGAAATAGAGCGACGCCATCGTCTCGAACGAGTCGATCGGCACCCCGCCCGTCTGCAGATAGAGCGGTCCCGTATCGACCCCCTCATCCGGCTGGAAGATCGAGATCCCGGACTCCGTCGCACCCTGCATGATCTGCCAGGCCAGCGCGGCACCGCCCCGAAACGCGGGCAAGAGTGATGGATGGAAACACACCGACCGATGCTTCGGCGCATCCACGATCTCGGGCGGCAGGATCACCGTGGTAAACGGCAACACGTTCAGCTCGGCCCCAAGCGCCCGGTACTCGTCGACCCGCTCGGCGATCGCCTGCCCCTTCCGGCGGTAGCCCTTGTAGCGAAAGAGCGGCCAACCGTGCTCATCCGCCGCCTCTGCGAGCGGATCCGGGCGTCCCGAGCCATCCGGCGGAACGTGAACCCCGACGATCTGATGCCCGGCCTCCGCGAGGCGAGTCGTAACGTCGCGACCAAAGGGAGCTTGACCAAAAATGACGATCTTGAGCGACATCTCCCGACGATATCACGCCCGACCGGGTAACCACGGCCGCGACCAATCGAGAATCGATGCGTAGTCGAGTCGTGACCGCCGATCGACCCCGTACCGACTACTGCTACGATTCTGCGGATATGCACATCTCGTCGACGCCCCGACCGTCGTTTTCGACCGCTCTCCTCGTCTTGGCCGCGCTGGCGGGCTGCGCGACCGGTCCGCCGCCCCCGCCCAGTCCCCTGCAGCAGGCGGGGCTGGACGCAAAGCGGGTCGTGATCGCCCCGATGAACCTCGTGAGTTCCCTCCCCCCCAAGCTCGAGGGTTCAACGCAATTCGTGAGCGACGCAATTCGCGCTCATCTGGAGGCCCACGGAAAATCGGTCGCCAGCATGCCCCATCGAGCAGGCTTCGATCTCTGGCGCCAGTCGACGCTGCAGGTCAAGGAGGCGGGAAAAGCGCGCAACTTCGAGAACGCGGCCAGCCTCTTCGCGGCGCGCCTGAGCGAGAATGATGACTTCGATATCCTCATCTTCCCGTCCCTCTTCGTCCAGAATACGACGGGCTCGCTCACCCGATCGTCCAAGTGGGACGGTGCCAAGCAGAGGCTGAATTCGCGCGGAGAATTGAAGAACATGAGAGGAAGCCTAAGCGGGAAGATGAACGTCAAGGCGGCCTCACTCTATATCGCGGTGGTCGACCGAAGCGGGAACGTGCTGCAGACAAAGCGTGCCGGACTCGAATTGATCCAACACATGGCACTGGCCAGCCATCGGAATTTCGACGCCCACACCTACACGGCGGACATCGAATACAACGACCCGGTGATTGGCGACGAAGAGCGGTTGCGGGACGGAGTGGCCCGGGCATTCGCCCCCTTCCTCGCCGAGCAGAGCCCGCTCGCCTCCGAACCCCGGGTGACGGTCCCCGCTGACAAGCCCGTCGGATCCAGACCTTCTCCGTCACCGTCGCCACCGCCATCCTGACCCGGATGAATCCGATGAATCGGCGGGGACGTCTCGTCGCCGGGTGCGCCATTCTGCCGTTGCTAGTCCAGGGATCCTGCGCGGTTCCGAACGGTTTCCATGCGGACGCAATCGAAGCTTGGCAGATCCTTCGTTCCCCGGACTTCGTCCTCTACTCACAAGCGCCGCCGGCACGGCTCGAGGCATTCGCCCTCGATCTGGCACGCTTCATCGCAGTCGTCGAGAAGGTCGTGCGCCGGGAATCACCCAAGACCCGGGCCGAGATCTTCCTTCTCAGCGGCCGCGTCGAAAAACTCCTGCTGCCACATCCGCGGATCGCGGGCTTGATGTCCCCCCATCTCTCGGGATTCCATGGACTCGTCCGAGAGAGTCGCCGCAACACGGCCGGGCGCAACGTGCTCCTCCACGAATTCACCCACTACCTGACCGGCACTCGCTCCCAGCTCGACTACCCGCTCTGGTATCTCGAGGGCTTCGCCGAATTCCTTTCGACGGTGCGACTACGCGGAGAGGGCATGGAACTCGGCGGTCTTCCACTCGGGCGCCTCGACGAGCTGGCGATGCGGTTGGAGCATGGGGAACCGATCGATCTGCGAGAGATCATCACCTTCGAACGCGGGGCCAGATGGTCTTTTCCGCCCGCCTTCTATTCGATCTCCTGGGCCACGGTCCACTACCTCAACCTCACGCCCGAACGACGCAAACGCCTGGCAACGCTCATCTCGGGCCAGAGCCGGGGCATGCACTGGCGCGCGGCCTATCGGCGATCCTTCGACATTCCGATCGAAATCCTCTCCCGCGAAGTCGAGCGGCACATCGAAAAGCTCCTGAACGGCGGACTCTCGACCGTCGCTTTCATCCCCCTCGAACGCCTCGACGTCCGAGACGATTGGGAGATCTCAGCCCTCTCCCCCCTCGAGGCCAGCCAACGCCTTGGCGTCCTGGCGACCCGAGGCGTGTCCTCTAGCCGCAACAACCTTCGAATTGCGCGGGCCTTCTTTCGAAGCGGACTCGCACTCGAGCCCGACGATCCGCTCTCTCATGCGGGACTCGCTCTGCTCGACGAACAGCGTGATCGCCTCGACGAGGCCCTCCTTCATATCGATCGCGTATCCGAAGCTCCTGCTCCAGGAGTCGAAGCGCTGGTCCTTGCGGGCATCGCGCGCCGCCACCTCGCCGAACGAATTCCCGCCCCCGAGAAGGAGCGACGGGCTCACGCCTTTGTAGCGGCAGTCCAACTCTTTCGTGCCGCCCTCGCCATCGATCCACAGGACCCCGAGGCGAACGCGGGCCTCGGGCGCTGTCTGCTCGAATCCGAAGCATTCCCCGAGGCCCGGGCAGCCTTCGCTCGGGCAAGCGAGTTCGGCGAATGGGACGCCGCGTTGATCCGCGACCAGGGGAAACTCGAGAGACGCTCGGGCAACCCCGAAGCGGCGCGTGTGCTCTGGAAACGAGTCCTCGCCCGCGGTTCGCCCGAGGCGGCAAAGGAATCCCAAGAGCTGATCGAGAAACTCGACGAGACCGATTGAGAGCCGTCATTCGGCAATTTCGACCGGCATTTTCGTCCGGAACCTTCGACGGGCACTTCGCTCCCGCAGCTTGGACGGGCGGGCTAGATCGACAGCTTGGATCGATCCCCGATCTTGCCCGCTGGGACGGCGGGATTGCCGAGTGCCAGCGTATGCGGCGGCAACGACTTCGTGACGAGCGAGCGGGTGCCGACAACGGACTGTTCGCCGATCTCGACCCCGCGCAATATGGTCACGTCGGAGGCGACCCAGCAATGGTCCCCGATCGTCACCTTTTCGATCCGTTCGGCGTGTTCCGCGTCGAGGTCGTGCTGGTCGGCATCGAAGATCCGGGACCCCGGACCGATCCAAACCCGATTCCCAATCTCGAGAGCCGCCTTGGCGCTCAAATGACAGCCGTTCAAGAAGCCCTCGCGTCCGATTCGAATCCGGGCACCCGCGTATGCGAAAATCACGACGGGCGCGATATCCGATCGAAGCCACGTATCCGCCCCGATTTCGACGCTCGCGCCCTCCGCAACGGAGATGTGCACACCGTGAGAACGCCGCTCGGTATAGACCCGAGGGCCCAGAACGAGCCGGGCGCCCGGCGCCAGAGCGAAATGCGAAGAAGAGAAGTTCGTACTGGTCTCTTCGTCGAGAGCGAGTCCCGGGTGGCGGGCACATCGATGACGTAGCCGCGCCCGATCGACCGCCTGAATCGTCTTCAAGCGCCAGCGCGTCGCAAGAGAAGTCATGGGAGCGCCTCGGCTTGAGGGAGCTTCAGCCAGTCAAGAGCTTCAGCCCGTCGAGAGCTTCAGCCCGTCGAAAGCTTCAGCCCGTCGAAAGCTTCCGCCGCGCGCCCCGAAACTACTGGCCGGGGGCCGACTGACCTTCCTTGAGACGGAAGGTGATGAAGCCGTGGGTCGGATCGTAGGGAGAGAGGCCGACCGTTACGCGATCCCCGGGAATCACGCGAATCCGAAAGCGGCGCATCCGACCCGAGAGCTGAGCTGTCACCTTCTGATCGTTCTCGAGAGTGATCTGGTAGCGCCCGCCGCCAAGAATCTTGTCGACGCTGCCGGTCGCTTGAATCAGGTCATCACGCGCCAAATCGAATCATTCCTTCCATCACCTCGTCGGCGATGTCTTCGCGCGACCTTCCCGGGACGCGGTATTCATACGACTGACTCGCCCACCTCTTCGAGCACTTCGGAAGGACAGGCGAATTCAGGCTGCATATCGATGCGAAGGCCACCCGTGAGGGGCCCCGCGAGAGCGCGCAGGCTAGCACGCGGGGGTGTGGGGGGCGAATCGCTTCCAAAACCATGAAATCCAACTCACAATACGTCGAGCAGGCCGCAGGAAGAGGGCCGTGGAGATTCAGTGCTATGGGCGCGGTTCCCAGTAGGGCGCTCATGGACAATGCGGGCTAGCCTGCGCGCCCCGCGGAGAGGTGGCGGAGCTCGGTCGAACGCGCCTGATTCGAAATCAGGTGTACCTTCACGGGTACCGTGGGTTCGAATCCCACCCTCTCCGCCACTGAGTCTGCGTGAGCAGAGAACTCCCCGAAATGTCGATGCGAGGGTCCAGAAGTTCCCGCGATTCCGCGGGGTCTTGGCGATTGGGGTCTCCCGAATCCGAACCGGAGACGGCCGGATCCGAGCCAAGAATACGCCGCAGCCTGCATTTATCTCTATTGCCAAGTTGGGCGGTTCGCTTTCGCTGTCGATTCGCCCAGTTCGCCTCGGGTCGTGGTGATCGCAATTGTGAGAGGTTCGCGCCGCGTCAGCGTACGACCGATCTTGCTCTCGACTGTCCACCGAGCGGAGCCCAGCTTTCCGGCGCACAGATCAGCGGATCAGCATCACTCCAGGCAGGCCTGCAGCGCGGCAATCAGGATGGAAGTCGCGCGACAATCAAGGTGAGGAAAGTCATTTGCAGGGGCCGTGACGGAGGGAGGGCGTAGCCCGACCGGAGTCACGGCCGTAGTGACGACGCGATCCATCTGAACCGCAGAAGGCAGGCTTGAAAAATTCGAGAACTCGTTCGCATAGATCCGAAATCTCGACGTAAACGCGAAATTTCCACTTCTCAGCGGATTCTTCTCTGGAGTATTCCCCAATCTTGGAGTAGTCTCCATTTTTATATGGTACTCCACGATTGGAGGCGCCTATAACAGTTCGTCCGAGATCCACCCATGCGGGGGATCCCGAGCTGCAACCGCCGGAGAGACGATGTCCTCGCTGTCCCAGGATGGAGGCCCCCGAAACGGTGCCCCGCCCGCCCCGATCGGGCGCCGGGAACGACGCAAGCTCGAGGTTCGGGCCCGGATCTACGCCGCGGCGCGCGAGCTCTTCACGAAACAGGGATTCGAAGCCACCACGGTCGACGAGATCGCCGAAATGGCCGACGTCGCGCCCGCCACCTTCTTCAATCATTTTCAGAGCAAGCAGACCCTGCTCCGATTGATGACTGGGGAGGTCGTCGAGCACCTCCACGCGATGACCGTCGAGAGCCTCGTCGGCGAAGGTTCCAGCCGCGAAAGGCTCCGCGCCTTCGTCGCGCGCGCCGCCGAGGACATCTCCGCCAATCGCGGGGTCGCCCGGGAGACACTGCTCGAGTTGATGCGGCTCGACGCGACGCCCGACGGACCCCACCCCTATCTCGCACGTCTGATCGAGCCATTCGTCAACCTGATCTCGGAAGGCCAACGCGCCGGCGAGATCCGAACGGACCGCAGTGCGGCCTTCCTGACCCAGATGGCGGTCGGAATGATGAATTCGGCAATTACGAGCTGGCTCGCAGACCCTGATTACCCGGTCGAAGAGGGTCTCGTCGATGCGACGGAGTTCGCACTCGAGACGCTGCGCCCGGATGCCAATCCACTCACTGACCCTTCAAACGAAAGGCCCCCTCAGCATGGCAAAGACGACTAACGACTTCAACGAATCCAATATCGACATCGACTTTTCACACGCCGCCGCATGGACGCAGGAGATGCCGGAGCGAACGCGCTGGATTCGTGAGAACAAGCCGGTCTACTGGAGCGAAAAGACCGGGTCCTACATCATCAGCCGCTACGAAGACGTCGTGCATGTCTCGAAGAACCACGAGCTTTTCTGCTCTGGGGAAGGCGTGATTCCCGGAAAGCTGAGCCCGAAGATCGGCTTGATCGACGAGGACGAACCGCGACACACGGAGATGCGCAGCCTGATCAATCGCGGATTCACCCCTCGCATGGTTCGCCAATGGGAAGAGATCTTCCAGCAGATCACCAACGAAGCGATCGATACCATCGCCGCCAAGGGTGAGTGTGATTTCGTCAAGGACATCGCTGTCCCCCTCCCCCTCCTCCTGATCGCCGAGATGATCGGCATCCGCAAGGAAGATCGCGACCGCTTCCATCAATGGTCGGACGCGATGATCAGCGCCGTGGGCAATCTCGACCAACCGGAAGTCGTCGCCGCCTCGGGCAAGGCCGCGATGGAATACATGACCTACATAACCGAGATCATCGAGGATCGACGCAAGGAGCCGAAAGAGGACCTGATCAGCATTCTCGTCCAGGCCAAGGACGATGGATTCCTCATCGAGCACGAGGGGAATGATTCCACGACCGAGCAAGCGTTTGCTCACGCCGGCTCGGAAAAGGCCGACGAACACCGTTCGATGAACAACGACGAGCTGATCAAGATGAGCATCCTGCTCATGGTCGCGGGCAACGAGACGACCCGAAACGGGCTCTCAGGCGGCATGCAGCTCCTGATCGAGAATCCGGAGACGCGCCAGCGTTTGATCGACGACCCGTCGCTGCTTCCGGCCGCAATCGAGGAGATGCTGCGGCTGGTCTCCCCGGTGGTCTCGTTCCAGCGGACCGCGACCCAGGATTCGGAGATTCGCGGAGTCGCGATCAAGCAGGGGGAGCGCGTCCTCATGATCTACGGCTCCGCCAACCGGGACGCCGAACAGTTCGAGAACCCCGACGTCTTCGACATCGACCGGAACCCCCACCACCTCGCCTTCGGCATCGGCAACCATTTCTGCATGGGCGCCAATCTGGCCCGAATGGAGATGCGGGTAGCCCTGGCGGAGCTGCTGAAGCGCACACCAGATATGCGTTATGCGGCCGAGGGTCCGGAGTTCGGAGAGTCCGCCCTGGTGCGCAACGTGAAGCACATGTACCTGCAATTCACGCCGGAACAGCGCGGCTAGCTCAGCCCGGGTCGCGCGATTGGGACTGCGAGCCCATCGCCCGGGCACGCTTCAGGCGGCGGTCTCGAGCGGTCGGCTGCATTGCGTCGACATCTGCTTCATCAAGCGGCGCTGGGAGGAAGCGAAGGCCTCCCGGCTATGCAGGGTCGTCAGCGTGTCCCAGACAACGAAATCCCCCGGCGGCCAGGCATGCGAGTAGGTGAATTCGGGGCGCAGCACGCGCTCGAAAAGTTCGCTGAGTAGCGCTGCCGCGTCCTCGTCCCCGAGCCCGACAATCTGGTGGGTCGCGAGTGGACTGATAT
>Ga0114950_10005335_pt1 | contig 9988 bp, 7 predicted proteins | sample N075metaG_FD_83503 | JGI IMG/M metagenome (GOLD analysis project Ga0114950, IMG submission 83503) | Deep subsurface microbial communities from Kermadec Trench to uncover new lineages of life (NeLLi) - N075 metaG | ecosystem: Environmental > Aquatic > Marine > Ocean trench > Sediment | place... | reverse complement strand
TGCAAGGCCTTGCACAATGACGTTGAGCTTGCCATTGGGAAGCTCGAGGGTCTTGAGGATGCGCGCCACCGTGCCCCTGCCAAAAAGATCCGCAGGAGCCGGCTCGTCGCCAGCTTCGGGGCGCAGGGCGGTGGCAGCGAACAGGCGCGTTCCTTGGCGCGCCGACTCGATGAGCTCCACCGACGATTGTTGAGCAATGAGCAGGGGCATGACGATCCCGGGGAACAACACGCTGCCCCGCAACGGAAGGACGGGAAGTTCGTCGGGTATCGCCGGGGTGGACCCGTCGAGGTCGGTGATGTCACCGATGAGGTCGGCTAGATTCGAATCTTCAATCTCAGGCATGCGTGGTTCTCGACACCTATTTCAAACCGCGGCGCGGATCGTAGGGGTGGTCCTCGGCGAACTTGTTCAGCAGCTTTCTGCTGCCGTCGTCGAGCGCCTCGGGAAGCTCGATACGGATGGTGACGTACAAATCGTTCTTCTTACCGTCACTCTTGGCGTCCGAATGGGGAACTCCCTTTCCGGACAATCGGATAACCTGGCCGTTGCGTGTGCCTGCAGGCAGCTTGATGGTGGTACTGCCATCGAGGGTGGGAACCCGAATAGTACCGCCCAGCCCGGCCTCGTACACCGTAACCGGAAGCTCCAGGTGGAGGTTTCCGCCCCTGCGTTCGAAGAAACGGTGCGGAGCCACCCGGATACGAAGATAAAGGTTGCCCGCCGGCGCCCCGCCCCGCCCCGGCTCGCCACGGCCGCGCACGCGGATGCGCTTGCCTTCCTCGACCCCGGCCGGCACACGTATCTTGGTCGATACCGTGCTCGAACCACCGGTGCCTCCGGGTAGCTCGTAGCGGACTGTTCGCTCCGAGCCGCCGATGGCATCTTCGAAGCTCAGGGGCACGTTGACTTCTACGTCACGGCCGGGCTGCGCCATGGTGTACGGCGCGCCCCGTGTCGGCGCCCCAGCCGCGTTGCCGAAAATGTCGAAGAGATCCCCAAGGTTGGCGCCGAACTGGACCCCGCGCTGCCCTCCGCGGCCGGCAGAGCCGCCCCTGAACTGCTGGAAGAAATCGCTCAGATCGAATTCCTGCGCAAACTGCTCCGGCCCGCGGTCGTACGCTTGGCGGCGGTTCGAATCACCGACCACGTGATAGGCCTCGGCGATCTCCTTGAAGCGCTCCTCGGCCGCGTCGTTACCCGGGTTCACGTCGGGATGATGCTTGCGGGCAAGCTTGCGGTAGGCCTTCTTGATATCCTCGGATGTGGCGTCTCTCGCCACCCCGAGGGCTGCATAGTAGTCCTTCTCTCCGCGGGCCGGCATCTTCTTCTCAGGTCTCCGATCCGGCGTCGACGGCTGCCGCTATCGCTCTCTCGAGCTTGCGAAACACCAGGACGGACGAGCTCGGGTCGACATCGGCGCCCACCACGTCGCCTTCGACGAACGTGCCCGCCAGCAGGTCCTGCGCCAGCGGGTTCTCCACCAGCCGCTGCATGACGCGCTTGAGCGGGCGGGCGCCGTAGGTGGGGTCGTACCCCTGCGCGGCGATGCTGCGTCGCGCCGCGTCGGTGAACTCCACGTGGATACGCTGCTCGCCGAGGCGGCGGTTGAACTCGTCGAGTTGCAGCACGACGATCTCGCCGATCTGCGCCTCCGTCAACGGATGGAAGAAGACGATCTCGTCGAGGCGGTTGAGGAACTCGGGGCGGAATGTCGCGCGCATCTCTTCATCCACCAAGTCGCGCGCCCGGTCTTCACCGATTTCGTCGATCTCCTGCAGGTATTCGCCGCCGACGTTCGACGTCATGATGATGACCGTGTTGGAGAAATCGACCGTGCGGCCCTTGCCGTCGGTGAGACGGCCGGCGTCGAGGATCTGCAGCAGGATATTGAAGACCTCCGGATGCGCCTTCTCGATTTCGTCGAACAGGAGAACCGAGTAGGGCTTACGGCGCACCGCTTCGGTCAGGAACCCGCCCTCGTCGTACCCCACGTACCCGGGCGGCGCTCCGATGAGCCGGGCCACGGCGTGCCGCTCCATGTACTCCGTCATGTCGACACGCACCAGCGCCTCCGAGCTATCGAACAGAAACTCCGCCAGCGCCTTGGCGAGCTCGGTTTTGCCGACGCCCGTGGGGCCGAGGAAAAAGAAGGAACCATAGGGCCGGTTCTCCGGCTGTAGGCCGGCGCGGGCCCGGCGTACTGCGTTGGAAACCGCCTCGACGGCTTCATTCTGTCCAATAATCCGGTCGTGCAGCCTCTCCTCCATGTGCAGCAGCTTGTCGGACTCGCCCTCCATGAGGCGGCTCACCGGGATGCGGGTCCAGTTGGATACCACCGCCGCAATATCGTCGGCATCAACCTCTTCCTTGAGCATGCCGCCCCCGTCGCTTTGAATCTCCTCGAGCTTCTTGCGGGCGGTCTCCAAGGAGTCCTGGCGGCCGCGAATGACGCCGTAGAGCAGTTCGGCGGCGCGCTCCAGGTCACCTTCCCGCTCCGCCCTCTCGGCCTGCGTGCGAGCACTTTCGATCTCTCGCTTGAGTCCCTGGATGGCCGCTACCTGGTCCTTTTCGGCGCGCCAACGGCGCATCTGTACGTCGTACGTGGCGCCGATTTCGGCGAGCTCTTCCTCGATCTTTCCGAGCCGCTCCTCAGACTCTCGGTCGCGCTCCTTGGACAGCGCTTGGCGCTCGATCTCGAGCTGGCGCGTGCGGCGCTCGAGCTCATCGAGAAACACCGGCAGGCTGTCGATTTCCATGCGCAGATGCGAGGCGGCCTCGTCGATCAGGTCGATCGCCTTGTCGGGCATGAAGCGATCCGCGATGTAGCGGTGCGACAGCGTTGCCGCGGCCACCAGCGCGCCATCCTTGATGCGCACGCCGTGGTGCACTTCATAGCGCTCCTTGAGGCCGCGCAAGATAGAGATGGTCTCCTCCACGGAGGGCTCGTCGACCATGACGGGCTGGAAACGTCGCTCCAGCGCGGGGTCCTTTTCGATGTACTTGCGGTACTCGGACAGGGTGGTGGCTCCCACCGCGTGTAAGTCGCCGCGCGCCAGCGGTGGCTTGAGCATGTTGGCAGCGTCGACGGCGCCTTCCGCGGCGCCGGCGCCGACCACCGTGTGCAATTCGTCGATGAACAGGATGACGTCGGTGTCCTCCTGAATCTCTCGCAGGAAGGCCTTGAAGCGGTCCTCGAACTCGCCACGATACTTGGCGCCGGCGAGCATCGAACCGATGTCCATGCTCACCACGCGACGGTTCTTGAGGCTCTCCGGAACGTCACCGTTGACGATGCGTTGCGCCAGGCCCTCGACGATAGCCGTCTTGCCCACGCCGGGGTCTCCCAGCAACACCGGATTGTTCTTGGTGCGCCGCGACAGAACTTGGACGACGCGGCGGATCTCTTCGTCGCGACCGATGACCGGGTCGAGCTTGCCGCGCCGCGCCATCTCCGTGAGGTCTACACCATACTGCTCGATGGCGTTGTACTTGTCCTCCGGGTTGGGGTCGGTGACGCGCATGCTGCCCCGCACCTGCTTCAACGCTTTGAACAGGACATCCCGCTCGATACCGGCATCGCCCAAGATCTGGCCGGCACCGGCGTCGCCGGTCCCGACACCCAGCAACCCGAGCAGAATATGCTCCGTGGATACGTACTTGTCATCCAGCTTGTCGGCTTCCTCCTGGGCGAGCTCGAGTGCCTGCTTGGCGGCGGTGTCGAAGTACACCTCGAGGGCGGCGTCTCCGCTGACCCGAGGATGCTTCTCGAGCTCGGCGTCGGCGGCCGCGGCGATGGCTTCGGGATTCCCCCCCAGCCTCTCGATGAGATCGGGTACCACCCCGGCGCGCTGCTCCAGCAGCGCCGCCAGCAGGTGCATGCCGTCCAAACGCTGGTGCTGCCGTGCTTGGGCGAGCTCCTGCGCCCGTTGCACTGCCTCCTGCGCGCGTACGGTAAATCGGTCGAGTCGGATCATCTTCAGCTTGTCTTTCTCATCTCACCCATGGAACGCAGCACCGCCACCACCCTGCCGAGCAGTTCGAAGTCGCTGTCGAGCTCGGCGTCGTCGTCGACACGGCGAACCCCACGGTTCTGCGGCAGTATCTCCACCAGCGCCGTGGTGCGCTGCAAGTGCGCCAAAGCCAACTCTCCCGGTTGGGGCCTGGCGCCGCGGACCACGATGAGGTAGTCGCCACTCAAGATGCCCCGACTTTCGAGCCCCTGCAAGTTCACCCGCACGGCGACCGCGCCGCGCTGCGCCACGCGAACGTCGAACATGAGGTGCCGCCGGCCGCGCCGATGCATCGACAGCGGCCGGCGGGTGGGCAAGGATCCGATCACCGGGACCTTTACGGCGGTTGCGGGCACCGCGTTGCGCTGCGAGATATCGACCAGCTCGATACCACGCGACACGCCGCGACGGCGCCTAATGTAACCCTTGCGCTCGAGCGCCCGCAAATGATCCGCAACCCCGGATAGCGAAGCCAACTCGAACGCCTCGGCGATCTCCGTGAGGCTCGGCGGGATACCTTGCCGATGCACGCAATCGACGACGAAGTCGTAGATGGCGCGTTGCTTGTGGGTGAGTTGCTTGCTCAAGAGGGCTCGGCGGGGAAAGAGTAACGGGCTCCCCCGAGACTACCGTAAATTATTACGGTACTCAAGCAGGAATCGGCGCGCAGTTCGAGCTACGCCAGGTTGTCCTGGTACCAGGGGCACATGTCCGGCAACACACACGCCTGGCATTGCGGCGTACGCGCCTTGCAGGTGTATCTCCCGTGCCAGATGAAGAGGCGCGAGATTGCCGCCCAACTCTCCTCGGGGTAGAGGTCCTTGAGATCCGCCTCCACCTTGTCCGGGTCGTTCTCGCCGGTGAGGCCGAGGCGCTGGCTGACCCGACGGCAGTGGGTGTCGACGGCAATCGCGGGCTTGTCGAAGGCCACGGCAAGCAGCACGCTGGCGGTCTTGCGACCGACCCCGGCGAGCGAGGTGAGCTCGTCCATGGTGGACGGCACCTCTCCCGCGAAGCGCTCGACAATGTTGGTGCAGCAGGCGCGCAGGTTCTTGGCTTTTTGCCGGAAGAAGCCCGTCGGGCGCACCGCCTCTTCAAGCCCTTGGGGATCTGCGTCGGCGAAGGCAGCGGCGTCCGGGTAGCGTGCAAAGAGCGTCTCGGTAACCGCGTTCACCCGTTTGTCGGTGCACTGTGCCGAGAGGATGGTTGCGACCAGCAGTTCCAGAGGGTTGGTAAAGCGCAGCTCGACGCGGGCCTCGGGGTAGGCTTCGTCGATGCGCCGCAGGGCCTCCGGGGCGTGATCGGCGCGTTCGAGCTTGCCGGCAGCACCTCGCGCAACCTTCATTCGTCCTGCTTGACGTTGATCGCCGTAGTCAGCAGCTGGGTGTGACCCACCATGCGATGCGCGGGTCGCGTGCGGCCGGGCCGGGCGAGGATCTCGCGCACCAGAATCTCGATGGTCTTGACCATCGCGAACCCCTCGCCGGTCAAGCAGGCGGTGAGCTTTTCTGCCTGGTTGAAGGTTGGCGTGGCCGAGGCGAAGCGGCCGCTGCCGACCAGACGCTGGCGCGCCGCGGGAACCTCTTCCCAGGGCTCGGGAATGTCGCACATGACCGCCACGATGTCCTCCGGAAGCGGATCACCGGTGCCTCGCAAACGGAACTCGAGGAGCTCGGCATCGACGCCGGCACGCTCGCAGTTTTGCCGTGCCCGCTCGAGATGTTCCTCGCGCCGGTCGTACGAGAAGACCTTTCCGCCGGGGCTCACGGCGTGCGCCAAGGCGATCGTCATGGCGCCGGAGCCGGCGCCGAGCTCCACCACCCGGTCACCCGCACCAATGCCGAGCTCGGCGATCAGGTAGGCAACATCCTTGGGATACATGATGTTGGTGCGCCGTTGCACCTTCATCATGCGATCCACCCAGGTGGGATAGAGCGCCAGCATCGACGAACCGGAGCTGGTGGCGAAGGAGCCTCCGTAGGGCTGGCCGATGAGCTGGTCGTGCGCGATGGTGCCCTTGTGGGTCGAGAAGCTGCGGCCTGCTTGCAGGTGGATGAGAAAGCGCCGCTCGTCTTCCAGAACAAGGAGAACCGGGGAACCTTCGACCATGTGGCCTCGACCATCTACGGTCATGGACAAACCTCCAGCAGAATGCGGGAAACTCCCCGGGGGGTGCCGTCACCGGCGGCGCGGGGCGGCACGGAGGAGGGCAAGTGCGGCGGGTGTGGCAGGCGCTCCATGAGAAACGCGATCATACCATCCACAATGCTATTCTCGCTCCGTGCATCGACTCCACGAGCGGCCATCGTTCCGCTGCCACAGACTTCCAGCCCGGACTTCTCAACGGGTCACGGCTGCGCGAGCGCGATGGCTAGGCAGCCCCCATGCTTGACCCGGTGCCGGCGCTGATCGGCCTGGTGCTGCTGCTGGTCATCTCCGCCTTCTTCTCCGGCGCCGAGACGGCGCTCATCGCCGCCAACCGTTATCGTCTCTCCTACCTGGCGCACCGCGGCGACGCCCGTGCCCAGCGCGTGGTCGCGCTACTCGCCGACCGTGAGCGCCTGCTGTCGACCATCTTGGTAGGGAACAACTTCGCCAACATCGCGGCTGCGGGGCTGGCGACGACGTTGGCCATAGGGCTGGCCGGAGAGCGCGGTGCTATTTACGCCACCTTGTTGATGACCATCGTCGTGTTGATCTTCGCCGAGATTGCCCCCAAGACGCTGGCGGCACGTTACCCCGAGCGCGTGTCGTACATGGTCGCCGGTCCGATCTCCGTTCTGGTGAAGCTGCTCTACCCCCTTGCCGGCGCCGCAGCAGCCGTGGCCGGCGTCATTCTCGCGCTGCTCGGCAGGTCCGGAGGGGAGCCCACCGCGATGTCGGAGGAGGATATCAAGGGCATGATCTCGCTGGGCGACGAAGAGGTCAGCCTCACCCGCGAGAAGCGCAACATGTTACGAGGTGTCTTGCGCCTCGGGGACGTCGCCATCGAAGACATCATGGTTCCGCGCACCAAGGTGGTAGCACTCGACGTCGACGCTCCAACTCACGAGATGCTCGAGACCATTCGCAATTCCGGCTTTACGCGCTTTCCCGTGTGCCGGGGTACGCTCGACGATGTCATCGGGGTGCTCAACTCGAAGGACGTGTTCCGCTACTCCGATCGTATCGACGAGATGCGCATCGAGCGGCTCATGCGCCGGCCGCTGTTCGTGCCGGAGTCGGCGCCCCTGCAAGTGGTCTTGCGGACCTTCCAGAAGCAGCAACAGCACCTCGCCATCGTCATTGACGAGTACGGTGGCGTCGAGGGCATTGTCTCGCTCGAGAATGTCCTCGAGGAAATCGTCGGCGAGATCAATGACGAGTTCGATGTGCCGCGCGTGCCGCAGGTTGCCGAGCTTGCCGACGGGGCCCTACGCGTTGCCGGCGCCTGCCCCCTGGCGTTCCTGAATCGCCGCTACGGACTCGGCCTGCAGGCCGCGGAAAGCACCACGCTCGCCGGCTTGGTGCTGGAGCTTGCCGGCTGCATACCGGCGGTTGGCGAGCGCTTCACCCACGGCGAGATGGATTTTATCGTCGAGGGCGCCCTCCCCCACCGCGTCGATCAAGTGCTGATCGTTCCCCACGCTCAGTCCCGATAGGACACACCCGACAGCCGCCGCTCCAACGCCGCGGTAGCTTCGGTAAAGCGGCGCTCGAAGCGCAGCCGCCAACCGTCGTTCTCGGCGCTGAGCTCGAGTTCGTGGATCGGCGTTCCCGGGGTGCGCTCCTGCAGCTGCTCGAGCAGTGTTGTCGCCGACTCTTTGTGGTGCACCCAAACACTGTGGGTCTCGCTCAGCGTGCCACCGGCGGCGACGGTCTCTACGAGCTCGGCGAGCGCCGAGAACAGCGACTTGCCGACGGCAGCCCAGTCCCAGTCATCGGTGTGCAGGTCCATTTCGGCGGCGGCGCAGGCCCCCTGCAGGAGGCGCTCGAGATGGGGGTCGTCTTCGATCCCGCCGTCCAGGCCGAGCCAGCCCGGGGCGCCGTGTAGCAACGCCGATGGCAACGAATACTTCAGCGGCCGGTGGTGGCTCTCCGACGGCTTGAGGACGATTCCCTGCCCGCCGGCGGCTTCGAAATCCTTCATCCACTCGGCAATCTTGTCGACGTCGCCGGCGTCGAAGGGGCCGACGTGTTCGACGCATTTGATGCCGTGCTGATCGAACAGCTGGTACTTGTCGGCCGTCGTCATCGGCTGGCGCTCGCCCTGCTCGAGGATCTCGGTGCCCCAGGCCAGAATGTCGTCGTCGGCGCCGCTGTAGGACGGCTTGGAGTAGGGGATCCCGTTGCCCTCGATGGCCAAACAAACGATGCGGTCGGGGTTCTCCAGGAAAAACGAATCCGGGATGAAGTCCGACGCTCGATCGGTGGTGAAGGCGCAGTAACGGCCGTCTCGGGTAAACGCAACCTGGCGCCCTGCGAGCCACGCAATGCGCGCGTGATAGCCGGGCACCTGGGCTTCGAGATAGAAGGGACTGTAGTAGTACTTGGTGATGGAGTTGGTGAGGTGGAACACGCGGCGAACGCGCGCGTAGTCGGGCACCACGCCTTCCTCCGCAACCACCAAGCCGCGTCCGAGCGCCGGCAGCGTACGCGCCACCCGGTAGCTCGACTGCTCGCCCATGGATTGGAAGGTCAAGCTGTGCCGGACGCGTGATTCGAGGTTCTCACGGTCTTTGCGTCCGACAAAATCGTGGAGACGCGCAACCACCCAATTTTCCACGGGAGTTACCTTCATGTTGCAGGGATGTTAGCCGGCATTTCTCAACGGGTCACGAAGCGAGCGGGCGCCAGGGGCCGCGAGACCAGGCCCGCGTCGCTTCGGGAGCGGAGGCGTACGGAACAGTACGTCGAGCACACCAATCAAGCGCAAGGCCGTCATCATGGGCCATGGCGCTCGCGCAGCCGTGACCCATTGAGAAATGCGGGGTAGCCGTCGTCACTAGAAAAAGGTCACCTCCACCGGACTCCCGGCAGCGACCTCGCTGACCTCGGCCGGAATCTCGATCCACCCCTCGGCACGCGACATGCTGGTGATGGTGCTCGAGGCGCGGAACACCGGGACGGCGCGGTCTCCGTCCAGTACTACGGTGAGAAACTGCAGCTTGCCGGCGGGCGAGCGCACCGGCTCGGCGAGCACGGCACGCTGGCGCCGGCGATGGTTCAAGGGCAAACCGCCGAGCCTACGCACCATGGGTTCCGCGAAGGTATGGGCGGTGAACAGGCAGGAGGTCGGAAAGCCTGGCAACCCGAGAACCGGTGTATCGCCGACCTTCGCCACCAAGACCGGCTTGCCGGGCTTGATGGCGATGCCGTGCACCAACACGTCGCCCAGCGACTCAACGACATCGAGCACCAGGTCGTGACGTCCCACCGAAGTGCCTCCGAGCGTGATGACAAGATCGAAAGACCCCTGGGTGAGCCCCTTGACGAGGGCTGCGGCGTCGTCACTCACAATCGGCGTACGCTCCACCCGTGCCCCGTTGGCTTCCAGCAGGAGTTGAACGCCGACGGAATTCGAATCGTAGACCTGTCCGGGGAGCGGCTCCTGGCCCAGCGGGACAAGCTCGTCTCCGGTGGGCACCAACAGCACCCGGGGACGCCGCCGGGCGTCGATCTCCTGCATGCCGATGGACGCCAAGGCGGCGGCGACACTGGGCGTGATGGGGGCGCCCACGTCGACGATGACATCCCCTTCGGCGAGGTCTTCACCGCGCCGCGAAACGTGATCGCTGGACGCCACCTTCTGGGTCACAACGATGAGGCCGTCCTCAATACGGGTCTGCTCCACCGGCACGACGGCGTCGGCGCCGTGCGGTAGGCGCGCCCCGGTGGCCACTTCCCAACAGTGCCCCGGGGCCAGCTCGGTGTCGTCGAGCTCTCCGGCGAACACGTGGCCACAAGGCCGCAATGCAACCTCGTCGTGGGCCTCG
>Ga0114950_10005334_pt1 | contig 9988 bp, 7 predicted proteins | sample N075metaG_FD_83503 | JGI IMG/M metagenome (GOLD analysis project Ga0114950, IMG submission 83503) | Deep subsurface microbial communities from Kermadec Trench to uncover new lineages of life (NeLLi) - N075 metaG | ecosystem: Environmental > Aquatic > Marine > Ocean trench > Sediment | place... | reverse complement strand
GCGCACGGGCAAACAGAACATTTCAAAGCATCGGGCGCCAGCTTCAAAGGGCTGATGGCGGGCGCGCCGGAGATTCAACGGTTGCAGGTAATTGGCTGATCGCAACGCGATCAGCGCCCGCCCCGCGCGCTATTGGCGGATATCGAAGAGTTCGGCGAGCTGCTCGGTCATGGCACCGCCGAGTTGCTCGGCATCGGTGATGGTCACGGCGCGCTTGTAGTGGTGGGTGACATCGTGGCCGATGCCCACGGCGATGAGCTCCACCGGCGAGTACCTCTCGATCATATCGATGGCGTATTTGAGATGCTGCTCGAGGTAGTTGCTGGGGTTCACGAGCAGGGTGGAGTTGTCCACCGGTAAGCCGTCGGAGATCACCATCAGCACCTTGCGCTGCTCGTAGCGGGTCACGATGCGATTGTGGGCCCAGATGACGGCCTCGCCGTCGATGTTCTCCTTCAACAGCTCCTCACGCATCATGAGCCCGAGATTGCGCCGGGCGCGTTGCCACGGATCATCGGCCGCCTTGTAGATGATGTGGCGCAGATCGTTCAAGCGCCCAGGGTTCGACGGCTTGCCTGCCGCAATCCAGCTTTCGCGCGACTGGCCACCGCGCCAGGCCCGGGTCGTGAACCCGAGGATCTCCACGCGCACCGAGCAACGCTCCAGGGTGCGGCCGAGAATGTCCGCGCACATTGCGGCGATGGTGATGGAACGCCCACGCATCGAACCGGAGCTGTCGATGAGCATCGTGACCACGGTGTCGCGAAACTTCATCTCCTTCTCACGCTTGAAGACCAACGGGTTCATGGGATCGACGATGACCTGGGCCAGGCGCGAGGCGTCCAGCACGCCTTCGTCCAGATCGAACTCCCAGGCTCGATTCTGCTTGGCCATGAGCTTGCGCTGCAGACGGTTGGCGAGCTTGGAAGTAGCATGCCGCAGGGACACCAGTTGCTGATCCAGCAAGCCCCGCAGCCGAAGCATCTCCTCGGCCTCGCACAACTCCTCGGCTCGGACGATCTCGTCGAACTCCTCGCTGTACGCCTGGTAGTTGACGTCCATGCGGATGCGACCATCGTCTGCCAACTGCACGGGCGCTTCGTCAGGGTCGGCCTCCGCGCCCAACTCATCCATGTCGATGTCTGCATCCATCTCGACCATGGTGGATTCGCCGTCGGCGTTCTCATCCAGCATCGACTCTTCGTCGAGAACCACATCGTCGAGATTGACGTTGGAATCGGAATCAGCATCCTCATCCATGGTTTCTGTGTCGTCCTGGCCGTCGACATCCGGCGACTCATCGAGTTCCGCGCCCAGCCCGAGATCCGCGATAATGGTGCGGCAGCGCCGGGCAAACAGATCCTGATCGAGCAGGCATTCTTTCAACGCATCGATGTCCTTGCCGGCACGCTCTTCCACATAGTCACGCCAGAAGCGCACGACGTTTTCCGCAGACGGCGGCAGCTCACGCCCGGTCAGGTGCTGCCTGACCAGCAAGCCAACGGCCACACTCAGCGGCGCATCAGCCTCAGCAGTAATGGTATCGAACGCCGCTTGCCGACACTGCGCCTCGAGCGACGCGTCCAGATTCATTGCGACGCCCTCCATTCGCAACGAGCCGATGGACGCAACCCGTGCATCCTCGATCCACTGGAACATCTCCTGGGCGGGGCCGGCTCTGGGTGAGCGACTGTTGTGCAGATCGTCGTCGCGATACTTGATGCGCAGCGCGAACTCATCCCCCATTCCGCGTACGGCATTCACTTCTTCGGCCGTGCTCCCTATCGCCGGCAGCGGCACACGGATGCGATTGCCCCGCGAGGTCGGCGGGCCCTGACCGAAGGTCACCTCCAGTTCATTGCATTCGGCAATGGCGCGAATGGTGGCCGTGGTAGCGCGTTTGAACGGTTCGAGCGGATGGTCTTCTTCGGTCATCTACTGCGATCAAACCCTAAGCGGTCTTGAGCGTGATCCCCTCGGTGGCGTCGCCCAGATCTTCGCCCATGCAGCGCTGGTAGTACTCAGCAACAATGGGCTGCTCAAGCTCGTCGCACTTGTTGAGGAACGTAACCCGAAAGGCGAACCCCATGTCGTCGAAGATCTCGGTGTTCTCTGCCCACGTGAGAACCGTGCGCGGTGACATGACGATGGACACATCACCGTTGACGAAACCGCTGCGGGTAAGCGTTGCCACGCTCACCATGTTCGAAATGATGCGTTCACCGTCGGCTGAGTTAGTGTAGCGCTTCGCTTTGCCCAGCACGATTTCTACCTCGGCGTCGTGCTCCAGGTAGTTCAAGGTGGTGACGATGCTCCAGCGGTCCATCTGCGCCTGGTTGATCTGCTGGGTACCGTGGTAAAGACCCGTGGTATCTCCAAGCCCGATGGTGTTGGTCGTGGAGAACAGCCGAAAATACCGGTGCGGGGTGATGATCCTGTTCTGATCCAGCAGGGTGAGTTTGCCTTCGACTTCCAGCAGCCGTTGAATGACGAACATCACGTCTGGACGCCCCGCGTCGTACTCGTCGAAAACCAGCGCCACAGGATGTTGTATCGACCATGGCAGAATGCCCTCTTTGAAAGCCGTGACCTGCTGACCGTCCTCGAGGACGATGGCGTCTTTTCCTATCAGATCGATTCGGCTGATGTGGCTGTCGAGGTTGATCCGGACGCAAGGCCAGTTCAGGCGTGCGGCCACCTGCTCGATGTGGGTGGACTTGCCAGTACCGTGGTGGCCCGCGATCATCACCCGCCGGTTGTGGGCAAAGCCCGCCAGGATCGCAAGCGTGGTGTCGGGGTCGAAACGATACGCATCGTCGAACGCCGGAACGTAGTCTGTGCGACGGCTGAACGCGAGAACCTGGAAATCATGTTCGATCCGGAATGTTTCCCGGACACCGACAGTCGTGTCCGGAGCCATATCCGACGACAGGCCGGATTCATCAATCCTCACTGCGATTCCTCAACTGCGCGCAAACGCGATATTGTAGGGAACCGCTAGGCAAAAGAGCAGCTAAAAGAGCAGTTAACGGGGCAGCCAAAAGAGCAGCAAATGGCACAGATTTACGTGGTCCGCCACGGCAAGGCCGCTTCCAGGATCGATGCGCACCTGGACCCGGGGCTGGACGAGACGGGCCGGCGCCAGGCGCTGGCCACCGCTGAAGAGCTCGCGGGGCTGGGCCCCCTGGCCATTTACTCATCCCCCCTGGCGCGCGCGCGACAGACGGCCGAGCCGCTGGCTGAACGATGGTCCGCGAGATCGAGATCGAGCCCCGGGTGACCGAGATACCCTTTCCGACCACGGACCTGGCCCATCGCAGGGCGTGGCTCGGCAAAGCCATGGCCGGTCGCTGGGCCGAGCTGGACCGCGAACTCGTGCAATGGCGCCAGGACCTGGTTGACTACCTGTGCGAGCTGCCCGAGGATTCCGTGGTTTTCTGCCATTTCATCGCCATCAACGTCGCGGTGGGCTCTGCTCAGAACGACGACCGGCTGGCGATCTTTGCGCCCGACAACGGCTCAGTGACCATCCTCAGCAACGCCGGCGGCCGCCTGGCAATCGTCCAGCTCGGCCGCGCCGCCCAGACTCACGTGAACTAGACCAAATGTTAGCTTTCTGAGCCACCCTGGGCTCCCACGCTGATCCCGTACGGCGCCACTTTCGCGGCCTGCAGAGTGACAATCAAGTTGGCACGGTTTGTGTAACCCGACCTAGCGTTGGACGCAAGGAACGCAGCTTTGATCGGAAAATTCGCCCAGCACCGGGTCGCCGCCAATCTGACCATGATCATGATGACACTCGCGGGCATCTGGGCGATCCGCAGTATGCCTTCGCAGCTCGATCCCCCTGCCAACTTTCCCATGGTGTTCGTCGAGATCCAGTGGCTCGGCGCCAGCGCCGAAGACATCGAAAACCTGGTCACCACGCCCATCGAGCAACAGCTACGCACTCTGAATGACTTGCATGAGCTGGCCTCGCGCACCGACAACGGTTTCGTGAACATCTCGGTGCAGTTTAACCACGGCACCGACATGACCATGGGGCTGGATCAGGTGAAGCAGCGGGTCGGCAACATCCGCAACCTGCCGCCGGGAATCGAGCCCCCCATCATCAGCCGCTTCATCGACATGGAACCCATCGCGAGCCTGCTGCTCACCGGTCCCGGCGAGATCGGCGAACTGATTCCCCTGGCCAGGGAGATGGAGCGCGATTTGATGGACCGTGGTGTGGAAGGCGTGCTCTACGACGGCCTGCCAACCGAGGAGATCGCGCTGTTGGTGGGCGGTCAACGGCTCAAGGAGCTAAGGCTGACCCTGAGCGATCTCGCCCGGGAAGTGTCCAGAGTCAGCCAGAACGTTCCGGCCGGCACCGTCGGCAACGGCCAGGGTTCGCGGCAGTTGCGCAGCCTCGATCAACGTCGCAATCCGATGAGCTTCGAGCGCCTGCATATTCAATCGGGTGATCAGATCATCCGCCTGGGCGACATCGCCGACGTGGTGCGCCGCCCGCAGCGCGGTCAACCCATCGTGACCAGCAACGGCCAAACGGCGATAGAGATGATGCTGCTGCGTAGCACCGAATCCGACGCCTATCGCGCCGACCAGATGCTGGAAAAATGGCTCGCCGAAATTCAACCGACTCTGCCCCCAGGGGTGGCCCTGGAGAAAGTCTTCGACGTCTGGGATCTGCTCGGCGCTCAGCTCGGTATGATCGTGAAGAACGGGCTTTCCGGACTTCTGCTCGTGATTCTCACCCTGTTCATGTTCCTGAGCGGGCGCGTGGGCTGGTGGGTGATGGTGGGCATACCGGTGAGCTTCCTCATGGGTCTGGCGCTGTTTCACCTGGTCTTCGGCCACGGGATCAGCATCATCGCCCTGATCGGCTTCGTAATGGCGCTGGGCATCGTCGTGGATGACGCCATCGTGGTGGGGGAGGACGCGGTTACCCACTTCGAGCAGGGCAAGTCGCCCATGGATGCGGCCATTGCCGGTGCGCGTCGCATGTGGGTGCCCGTGGTCACCTCGTCGTTGACGACCATGGCTGCGTTCATTCCCTTGTTGCTCATCGGCGGACCCATGGGCGACATTATTCTCGTCCTGCCCACGGTGCTCCTTTGCATCATCATCGCGTCCCTGGTGGAGTGCTTTCTGGTGCTCCCGGGCCACCTCCGGCATAGCCTCGGCAACGCAAAACCACCCGCCCCGGGCGGTTGGCGGCGGCGTTTCGACGCAGCATTCTTCGGATTCCGCGACACCCGTTTCATGCCGTTCGCGAAAAAAGCACTCGACTACCCCGGTGCCACGTTGGCCGCCGCGGTGGGTGGCGTAGTGGTCGCCTTCTCGCTCGTTGCGTCTCAGCATGTGGGTTTCGCGCTGGTCATCGGTTTCGACATTGAAGGCCTTCAGGCCAACGTGCAGTTCGGCGACGCCGCCACGCACGACGACAAAGATGCATTTCTGAAGCATCTGGAAAGCACCATGGATGGGGTAGATGCAGAAGTCGGCAACACCAACCTACTGGGCTGGACCAGCAAAACCAATCTCGCCATGTTCAACGAAGATCGCATGACCGGGGAGCAGTACGGCTCTGTTGTTGCGAGCTACGCCTACGAAGAGACGCGCACGCTGGCGCCACAGGAATTCGTCAACCGCTGGCGCGATCGCATCGTCAAGCCAGCCTACGTCGAGCAGCTCGTCATCGAGGTAGACGGCGGACGGAACGGCGGTCAGCCCGACATGACGCTGGTACTGAGCGGCGATGATCTGGACGCACTCAAGCAAGGCGCGCAAGAGTTGGCCTTCGCGTTGGCCGCGGACCCGGGCGTATCCAACGTCATCGACGACCTGCCCTACGGTCGTGAGCAGATCATCTTTCAGATTACGCCCCGCGGGCGAAGCCTGGGGCTCACCTCCGATTCTGTTGGCAGTCAGCTGCGCGCGGCATACAGCGGCGCCCGGGTGCAGATCTTCAATGAGCATGATAGCGAGCTGGAGGTGCGGGTGATGTTGCCCGATGTCGAGCGCGACGACCTCGGCCGCTTGCAGCAGTTCCCGATTCGCACCCCGGCGGGCGAGTTCGTGCCGCTGGCAAACGTCACGGTGCTGTACAACCGCCGCGGCATTGACGTGATCCGTCACACCGACGGCCGCATGGCCGTGAGCGTGAGCGCGGACGTCGACACCGAGCTGGGCAACGCCATGGCCATCGCCGCCGACATCGAACAAACGGCCCTGCCGCCAATACTGGACAGGTACAACCTGAGCTTCGGGCTTGGCGGCAAGTCGGAGCAAGACCAGGTGATTCTCGACACCATGGCGGTGGGCGGCATGCTTACCCTGGTGCTCATCTACCTGATCCTCACCTGGGTGTTCGCTTCGTACCTGTGGCCCCTGGCCATCATGATGGCCATCCCGTTCGGGTTCACCGGTGCGGTGTTCGGCCACTGGGTCACGGGCTGGGATATCGGCGCGATGTCGATGCTGGCGTTCTTTTCTCTGACGGGCATCGTGGTGAACGACTCCATCGTGCTGATCAGCTTCCTCAAGCGTGATGTGGAAGCGGGTAAACCCCTGCGCCAGTCCCTGGAGGACGCCATTCGCGCCCGCTTTCGGGCTGTGATTCTCACCTCGCTCACCACCATTGCCGGGCTGCTGCCACTCATCTTCGCAACATCGAGCCTGTCGTTTTACGTCGCCCCGATCGCCGTCACGATCTGCTTTGGGCTGGCTTTCGCAACCGCATTGGTGCTGATCGTGATCCCGGCGCTGATCGTGTTGCTCGAAGCGCTGAAACAGCATGTCAACCAATTTCGTACGCAACTGCTGGGGAACGTTCCCACCAGTCAGTTCTCATCGCCCTCTTCACTATCGGAGGGAAATGCGTCATGAACGCGTCGGTAAAACCACTCGCTCAGTACCTGCGCGCGAGCGAGCGCAACAAACGCACGGTCGTTGCCGCCGGCTTCATTGTCGTGGCCGCGCTTGCCAGTGCGACCATATTCGCCACAGGACCGAGCCCGACAGCGAAAGTTCGCACCGAGAAATCCTGGCCGGTCTCGGTCGTCATGGTCTCCCCCCGGACCATGCGACCGACGTTCAAGGGCTACGGCCGGGTGGAGTCGAGCAACCTCGCCAATATCCGTACCGACCTGATCGCCGAGGTTTCCGAAGTTCTGGTCAAGGAGGGTGATTGGGTGGAGCGAGGCCAGTTGCTTGTTCGACTGGCCAACGCCGAGGTGAGCCTGCGCGTGGCTGAACGCAAGGCGGATCTCGACCAGCACCGCGCGACGCTGAGATCCATCGAAACCGAATATGACCTGCAGAAACAGACCACGTCCCACTATGAGTCCATGCGGCAATTGGCCCAGAACAAACTCAATCGCCATGAAGAGCTGATGGAGCAGCGGCTGATCAGCCAGGCGTTGCTGGACGAGGTCGTCTCTCAAGCAAACTCGGCCGCCATTGCCTATCAAACCCACACACGCCAGCTGGCCGACTTCCCCAACCGCCTGGCCGGGCAACGCGCACGAATCGCAAAAGCCAACGCCCTACTCGGTCGGGCGCAACTCGATCTCACTAAGACGTCCGTTGTGGCGCCTTTTGCCGGACCGGTGCTTGGCGTACACGTCGCTCCGGGCGATCGCAGCAATCTCGGCATGACCCTGGTGGAAGTCGCTGACGCCGAAGGTTTCGAGGTTCGGGTGCAGGTGCCCGACAGCGTCGCCGACGGCTTCCAGCGTCACCTGCGAGCTGTGACACCGGGGCCTGATATCAGCGCCCGCACGTCCAGCGGGTTCACGATGAAGCTGGTTCGTTTATCGAGCCGGGTGCGTGAAGGTCAAAGCGGCCTCGACGCGTTTTTCCAGGTGAACGTCGCGACGGGTGAGGCCCTACCGGCCATCGGCCGAGTGATCGATCTTGAGATCACAATGCCTGCGCAAGAGAACGTGGTGGCGCTGCCGGTGCAGTCAATCTACGAGAACAACCGAATCTACGAAGTGGTGGACAAGCGCCTGAACGCCATCGAAGTGGAGCGAATCGGCGAGCTGCAGACGCCCGATGGCCACTACCGGGTGCTGGTGCGATCGCCGCAGCTCAGCGGTGGAAAGTCGATCATTACGACGCAGCTTCCGAAACCGATTACGGGGTTGCTGGTAGAGGCTACCTAGTCTCAATGTCGCGTTGCGGTCCGCACTGAAGAGGTGGTTCGACGGACGCAACCTCCAACCTAGCTTCGCCTGAGGTATGGCAGCTGTTCTTCGAGCGACCTGAGTACACGATTACCGGCCAGGCGCAGACACAGATTCTCCAGCGAAATCCACGCATCACCCAGCAGCTGGCCTTTGCCCTGAGCATCGACCAGCGCACACTGGGCGAGCACCCGATCAATCACCCTGACCGAGCCAAGGCGGCGCAGGAAACCATCGACCAGCCGCTGTCGTTGGGTTGGCATGCCGCCACCCGGTAGGCGCCGCAACTGGCTGGTGAGCGCACCGAGAACGGCGAACAGGGCCACCCCCTCCTGGCGCAGGATCTGCAGTACACGGCTGACCCGCGCTGCATCGCCGGCAAAAACCGCATCGATGAGTTCAAACGCATCGTAATGAGCCGAATCTTCCATGATCTGCATCAAGGCCTCGGTACTGATCGGCTGTTCGAGGCCGGCCAGCTTGAGCTTCTCGATCTCCTGCACGGCGGCGAGCAGGTTGCCCTCGACGTGTTGCGACAGATAGTTCAGCGCATCCGGGGCAAGCTGCAATCCGGCAACGCGAAGCCGAGCAGCGAGCCAGCGTGGCAGCTCCGAGGCACTCACCGGCCACACAAGCACCACCACCCCGAGCTTGTCCAACGCCTTGAACCAGGCCGTGGAACGTTGCTTGGCATCCAGGCGCCCGGCGCGGATGAGCAGCAACGTATCATCCATCGGAGCATCGGCATAGCTTCGCAGGGTCTCCGACGCCGCCCGATCAAACTTGTTGGACACTACCCGCACATCGATGATGCGCCGCTCGGCGAACAACGACATGCTCGCAGCATCCTGCACAATGTCGTTCCAGCGGAATCCGGTTTCGACATGGTGAACCGAGCGTTCGCTGAAGCCCTGGATTTGAGCGGCGGCAATGATTGCATCACAGGCTTCCTGCACCAACAGCATTTCATCGCCGCAGACCAAATAGGCAGGCGCCAGCCCAGCGGCCAGGCGGGCTTCGAGATCGGCGAGCTTAACCTGCATTTGTGCCGGCCGCGGAGCCGGACACCGCGTTCAGCGTGCGCACGATCTGCTGGATGAGATCGTTGCGCATCTCCTGCTCCAGCAACGCCTGCTCTTCGCTGTTGCCGACGATGTTGCCGCGGTCGACCCGAAACACGCGTACGCTGCGCGCCCATCGGGGAGCTACGAGCTCGGTGCCTGCACCGTCCAGGATGCGATACTGAACCCCAAGGTTCATCTCGTATTCCGCCGCACGAGCGTTTCTGGTGAACGAAACACTGCGCCGTTCACGTTGGGCGTTCAACAGACCAACCACCACCTGGGCGCTGCCGGGGCTCTGGGCTTCGGTAATACCCGCCTGCCGCAACGCCCTGCGCAGCGGCCCAGCGAGCAGATTGCTGCCCGGCGCATCCACGTAGAAGCTTGCTACGCTGGCGCCTAGATCCCACGTGCGAAGGTGAAACCCGCAGCCGTGCAGATCAACCACCAACAACGCCAGCAGCGCACCCGCAAGCAGCCTGGACATCATCCTTACGCCACCACGACATTCAGCAATTTGCCCGGCACGAGTATCACTTTGCGCACGGTTTTGTCCGCCAAAAACCGCGCCACGTTCTCGTTGGCAAGGGCTTGGGCCCGAGCCGTTGCCTCATCAGCGTCTGCGCTGATCTCGATCCGACCGCGGACCTTGCCGTTCACCTGGATCACGAGTTCGACGGTGTCGCGCACCAGTGCACTCTCATCCAGCGCCGGCCAGCTGGCGTCCACCAGGCGATC
>Ga0114950_10005333_pt1 | contig 9990 bp, 7 predicted proteins | sample N075metaG_FD_83503 | JGI IMG/M metagenome (GOLD analysis project Ga0114950, IMG submission 83503) | Deep subsurface microbial communities from Kermadec Trench to uncover new lineages of life (NeLLi) - N075 metaG | ecosystem: Environmental > Aquatic > Marine > Ocean trench > Sediment | place... | reverse complement strand
TCCGCCCGACCCCGAGGTCGTGGCCAAGCCAAAACGTCGGCGTTTCACAGCCGAGTACCGGCTGCGGATCGTGGAGGAAGCGGATCGGTGCTCGGAGTCCGGCGACGTGGGTCGTTTGCTTCGGCGCGAGGGGCTTTACAGCTCCCATCTGACGAAGTGGCGCGAGGCACGTCGTGACGGGACGGGCGGAGCCATGCGCGGCTACCCCGGCGGCCGCCGTCGTCGCTGGCAGAGCTGCGTCGTCGAGCAGATCCGGACAGATGCCGGCGGCATGGCGCGTCGGGTCGGTGAGATGGATGTAGCGCGTTGTGGTTCTCATCGAGCGATGACCGAGCAAACGCTGCAGCGTATGCAGGTCGATGCCGGCTTCCAGCATGTGGGTGGCGAAGGCGTGGCGGAGCAGATGGATGCCACCCGGCTTTTTGATCTCGGCGCGCGGCTTGGCACGAGTCAACGCGTACTTGAGCGCCGGCGCACTGAGCGGGCCCGAGCGAAGGGGAGACGGAAAGAGATATTCGCCCGGTTGTGCGTGTCGCCAGTACTCGCGAAGCTCACCAAACAATCGAGGCGAGAGGAGGGTCAGTCGATCCTTGCCGCCCTTACCCTGCTCGATTCGGATCACCATGCGATCCGAGTCAATGTCGGCCGGGCGAAGCCGGACGATCTCGCTCACACGCAGTCCTGCGCAATAGGCAACCATGAAGAGCACCCGATATTTTCGGAACTGGGTGCGAGTCAAGAGTCGCGAGACTTCTTCCCGGCTGAGCACTTGGGGCAGTTGCTTGGGCTTGCGCGCAAAGGGGATGTCGAACTCGGTGACGGAGCGACCCAGAACACGGTGATAGAGAAAACGCATCGCCGCCGCCGCGACATTGCAGGTGCTCGTCGATCGATCTCCGGCCTGCTGGAGGTGCAGGAGATAGGCTCTCACCTCGCGTTTCGAGAGACAGTCGGGCGGTGGCGGGCCCACAAAGTCACGGCCTGCAGGTAGGTACGCTGGGTGTTGGGAGCCAGTCCCTCGCAGGACCATTTCATTTGTCATCTGTTCGCCGACGCTTCGTCATCGGGGGGGAGCCTCCTTGGTCGCGATCGGCGACCTCAAGCGGTGCGTGATGGCACACGGGGAGGTTCGACGATGGCGGATCGAGGAAAGGAGGTCGCGCTGGGCTGTCAGGGACGGGATACGAGGGCCGGAGAAGCACCCGGCGGCCCGGGTAATTCCCCTGCCGCGTCAGCGGCTTCGTTCAAGTAGTGTTCTGACAACTACACTTCGAATGAGGCATCCCCACCCTGTTCCGGGCTCGGCCGTCAGCGAGGTTAGAGGGCGGCGGCGCGATGCCGGTGACGAGATGCCAGAATTCGGAGGAGCCATATGCCGGTCATCAAGGGGGCGAAGCCGCTGGGCTCTGGAACCACGAGGGTCGAGTCGTTGATCGTCACGTTGGTCACCTGGCCATTTGTGATCAAGCCCTGCCCGAGCACCGACCCGCCTACGCCCATCGCGTCGAGGGATGCATCAGCGTTGAATGCGTCCGCCAGGTCAAGGGTCACCTCGTAGGCAGTTTCGCCCGAATAGGTATTGACGCCGATCACCACCCCTTCGACGGTGATCGAGACATCGCCGCCGGAAGCGACCCCCGAGAAGATGATGGTCGACCCGGTTGGACATCCAGACACACCGAGGTTGGGCGTGCCCGGTGTCGAAACGGTCAACGTTTTCAGAATTGCGTACCCGTCTGGACAGCGACCCTCGGCGGTGTCTAGGGGCTGAGGACCAAAGACGACCGAATCGATCTGGACATTGCCCCGGGCGTCCACGTCCGCGATTCCGATTTCCTCGCCGAACGCTCCGAGTTGGAAGCCCAAATGCTTGATTCCCTGGAACGGCTCCCCATCGGCCCAGAGGAGGAGGTAACCGTAAGCGGGAACCGTGAGGCCGTTGGGCAATGCGAATTTCGTTGGGAACACGAGGTTGTCGGTCAAGTACATTCCGTCCAACGAGATCGGTACTGAGCTGCCATTGTAGATTTCGAGCCAGTCTTCGAATGCCAACGGCTCGTCCGGGTCCTCGATCACACCATCATTGTCCGCCATGAATTCGTTGATCACGAGCGGTGGTGGCGAATACCCGACCACGTATACGTGGCCTGTGCCCGGCGCTGTCAAAGGGTCGACGGAACTCCCCCCGAGGTCGTCGGTTGCTTCGATCCAATACCGAACGATCGTGTCGTCTGTAAACGCAGGAACAAACGCGCCGTATACCCCGTCTCCCGAGAGGCCATCCCCACTATTGCCATCGTCGTACATCGTCTCGATCTGCTCGCCGGAGCCGGCGTCAAAATGGAGCGTCACGGAGAAGACTGCCGAATCGTCACTTACCATCGTTGTTATGCCGACTACGCTCAGGGAATTCGGGCGGTCGATGTCGCGTGTTGTCTGAGAGATGATTGGCGGAGGGTTGTGCGGCAAGTTGGGTGCGCCCGGCGTGGGGCTTGGCATGAAGTCGAAGGGTCCAGCACCGTCGGGATAGCGTCCATAGGAGACGTTCGCGACCTGCGGGCCAAAGGTCAGGATGTCGATCTGGGTGACGCCGTCTCGGTCATAGATCGCGAGCGCCTCTCCGGTTCCGCCTGCGAGCTTGAAGTTCGTGTGTTCAGGACCTTGGGCGCTATCGTTGTCGGCATACATCAAATAGTAGCCCAGGGCGGGGATCGTGACGCCCGAAGGGATTTGGTATTTCGTGGGGATCAGCGGATCGTCGGTCACATAGATGCCACCCACATCGACTGCTGTGGCGATCGGGTTATAAATCTCGAACCAGTCTGGAAATTCCCCGGGCTCCACCGGGTCTTCGAGAAAATTTCCGTTCGATGCCATCACCTCATTGACCTGAAGCTGTACGGTCGGGCAGCTCTCGAAACCTTCGATCTGACCGATCACGCTGCTGACTCGGGCCGAAACCCAGCTGCGAAGTCCTGAAAACGACGCCTCTCCGGAATCGTGGTTCGGATCTGCCGCGAGGGGCTCGGTCAGAACGGGCTCAATGATGTCGATCAGAGCGGAGAGGCTCGCGTTCGACCAGGGGCCGCAGATGAGGTCATTGTAGATCTGGCTGTACTGCGCCCGAATCTCAGGCACATCGAGCAGGTCGCCATAAGGGCTGGGATTGCCCGGGCTATAGATGTCCCATTTCTTCGTCCTGTTGTTGAATTTTGAGCCGTCCAGATCCCAGGGGAAGTACATTCGCCTCGGAGCCCCCGCGTACGTGAAATCCGCGAAGTAGAAATTCTTTCCCGCCGTCAACAAGGCGTCGCCATTTCCCGTGAAGGCGTCGGTGGCCAATTCGGTCAACAAGCCCGGCAGCTGGATGTATTGAGGAAGCTCTGTCGCCAGATCAGGTGTGGAACAGGGCGAACTCAGTTTGAAAGGGGAGTAACAGAGCTGCTCGACAGTGGGGCTGTCCTGCAAGCCGCCCACTTGTTTGATCAATTTGCCATTCTGGTCTTCGACTTCATAGAGCCAGGTCGAGCCCTCCACGAAGAGGCCCCGGTTCTTGAGAAAGCGCTTATCCCGCTTCTCGGCGCTGACGTACACCCCCGTATCGACGCCGTTGATGATGAGCCGCACCCAGCTCGCGTAGCCAGCCGAGTAGCCGAAACCTTGAGTGGTGCCCGCCAGCCGCACCATTTGCCAAGCGAATCCCTCCGAGATGACGTTGCTGTCCCCGCCGTTCTCGAGGCTCAGTTTTTTGAGGTCGTGCCAGCTCTGACCAGGCACGAGGTCGTTGATGTCGAGGCTCAGGCTGACCTTGTCAAAGCCCGGCGCCGACGTCAGGGCAGGATCCGACTTCCTGCGAACGGAGATCAGGATGGGCGATTCGCCGTCCAACCAGAACTGGGCGGGCACCTCGATCGAAAACGACGAATCGTTCTGGATCGTGGACCAGTCTCCTGAGGAGATCGTGAGGTTGAGGGTCAAGATCTGACCCGGGTCGAAGATCTGAGGCCAATTCTGTGCGACCGCGAGCTGGGGGAAGAAGCCAAGCAGGATCGCGACGGCAATAATGACCGTTCGGTGATGTCGCTTGGGGAGTCGCACAATCCTCACCATGAAAGCCGTTCGGCCGCGGGTCGCATTTGGCCGCGGCCCGGGATCGGTCCATTTTAGCTCATCAAGAAGCCTGTTCTCGCCCTTTTGCCGTCCCAACAGATTTAAATTCCCCGGATCGGTAGGGGGACGGCAGCGCGGGTTCCGCTCCTGCGTAACCGGTGCGCGACTCGAACTCGACGCCCGATCGGCTTGTCCGCAAATCCGGCTCGAGGCTGTGGAGTGTCGATTCCACTGCGATATCAGGAGGGCGACAGATCTGCATTCGGGGCGGGTGGGGACCCATGAGTTCCGTACGAGTTTCCAACGGCTGGGTTTAGAGGACCCGGATTCTCTCGATCAACGGGCGTTGCGGGTGGTGTCCTTGAAAAAAGTTCTCCGGGCACAGGGATTTTTCCTGTTGATCGGCCACAGATGGTTCTGATCGGTGTGTCCAAAACTCGCCACTGGATCGGTAACCAACTGAAAGTATTGACTTTCGTTCATCGATGGGAGTGGGTGCACAATGATGATAAAAAGTGATTGCATTCTTTTGGCCCCGGCCGTAGGGTAGGAAGGTCAATCGACTCCTTGGGAAGGGAAACGACGCACATGCGCGCGCGCGAGCTGATTCTGATTTCTGTCTTGTCCATCCTCCTTTTGGCGGCCCCTGCTGGCGCTTTTACGGTCACCCTTCTAGGCACTGAAGCTGGCGGCAATCCGGGCGACCTCTGTCCACTCCTGGGCGGTACGACCTGCTAGTCCTATTACGAGGTCAGCGGCCTTCTTGCTGGCGACTCGTTCGAGATGAGCTGGGAACTCGACGGGAGCCAGGTCCTGGGCCCGGACCTGATTCCGGACTTCCCGACCCTCGCGGCCTCGGCCACCCTGTTGGTCGTCAGCATTTCCTCGACGACGGTCGTGCTGGATATCATTCTCAATAACGACATCAACGCGGCGCTCAATCCCGTCGGTTTTACGGCCTCCCTGGTGTCCTTCGGGATGTTGCTCGACGGCTTCGGATCGGGCGTATTGAGTTCGGCTGGAACTTTTCTCGACACCTTCGACACAGGAAATGTTGCGGGTGGTCCAGGGCTGACCTCGGACTTCTGCGCCAGCACCGGTCCGAAGTGTAACAAAGGCAATGAAGCGAAGGGCATCGTGATTGGCGCCACGGATTCGCTGCAGTTCACCTTGACGGGCGCGTTCACTCCGTCCACCGGCATTACGCTCGCAAACTTTGCGGTCAAGTGGCAGACGAACTACGACGAGCTGGTCACGCCCGACGATCTGGCCGTGATTACCGGCAATTCGAGCTTCGAGCAACCTGCGCTGCCGGGAACTCCGATCCCCGAACCAACCTCCGCGGTGTTGATCGCGCTGGGGCTCGTTGGGTTGGGTCTGCGTCGCCGCGCATAGAAGGCGCGTCGTCCCGGCGCAGCATCGGACAGATTCGACTTCGGAAGTTTGAGTTGCTTACGAACTGCCGGCCGTGATCCGTGTGTACCTCTGGTGCCGCGGATTTTGTCCGCCTGGCCCCTTGAGTGCGGACAGGGGCTGGATTTCTTCTCGAGGACGCACCGGGGTTGCATAATCAGAAAAATTGTTGAAGCATTCGAAAAATCAGCGTATATATGGGTGGGATAATATCACCACACCGTTGCGGACGGGGTTTGTTGCGCGCGAAATATGGAGTGGCTTGAGTATGGCTGGTTTCGAGGGTCGCTTTGAACGACTCGAACTAAAATACGTGATCGACGAGTTCACGGCAGACCAAATCAGGTCGAGTATCGAGCCCTATTGTCGACCCGACGCACACAATCGCGAGAGCAAAGGACATGCTGAACTCGGCTCGCATGACCATCCGGGGTACGGGGTCCGTTCGCTCTATCTCGACAGTCCGGCGCTCGCGTTGTTCCGAGCCAAGGAGCGAGGTGACGCGGAACGCATAAAGCTGAGAGTTCGCACGTATACCGATTCGCTCTCGGATCCGGTTCTCGAGATCAAACGCAGGATTTCGGACGTCGTCAGCAAAACTCGGGCGAGCGTTGACCGCTCGAATGTGGAGGGCGTCGCACGCGGTTGCTTTCCGGCCACCTCTGATCCCGAAATGCAGCATTTTCTGAACGACTTCGCATTGACCTCGACCCGTTTGGGTGCACAGCCCACGCTTTGGGTGTGCTACGACCGTGAAGCTTATACGAGTGACGTCAACACCTACGCTCGTGTGACTTTCGATCGCCAGATCGTGGCTCGCCGCACCCACGATTGGAGTTTCGATGCCGGGTCGTATGAGGACTGGTGTCGATTCGATGATCACCGTTCACCGGATCTGAGGACCAAGAACGTGGTGCTCGAGCTCAAATGTGACTCGTTCATCCCGAACTGGATCACAAATCTGATTCAGACCCATGCGCTCAAGCGGCAGTCCTTCTCGAAATATGGGGTGGGGATCTACCTGACGGGATTGCGCTTTGCGGAAGCCTCTCTGCCGAGACGTTCCGTCAGGGCGTTGGCGTGGGTATGAGCCTCGACGTCCTTTTGGCGCACGGCGAGCGCGTTGTCGCCGGCGGCAGCTGGGTCGCGCCGCTCTCTGCGCTCATGGGCGCCTTCGTGTTTGGTCAGGTGCTCGCCTGGACCTACGAGCGGACATATAGCGGTCTCAGTTACTCCCGCGGCTTCAGCCACACACTGGTGCTGGTGTGTATCAGTGCGTCCATTCTCGTCATCTCGATGCAGTACTCACTCCTGGCGGGGTTGGGGCTCTTTGGCGTTCTTTCCATGATCCGGTTCCGGACGGATCTGAAGACTCCCCGCGACCTGGTGTTCGTAATGGGATCAGCCTGTCTGGGCGTCGCCTGTGGCGTGGGCGCGATCCTCGAGGCGTTCCTGGGGACCGGCGTGTTCGCGCTCGTTTCGCTCTATCTCTATCTCGGACCCTTCGGCTCGAGAACCCGTTTCGATGGTGTTTTGAGATTCCAGCTGCCCTCGGATACCGATGCCGAGCCGATGCTCACGAGCCTGATGCGTCTCCACTGCCGCCGGCGCTATCTGCTTTCGACCTCAGATGTCGCTGGAGGCACTCAGCGCGAGCATATCTACCAGGTCAAGTTTTTCGACGAGCATGATCGACACGACCTGTTGGAGGCCCTGCGCCGAGAGTTGGGCGCGCTCGAGACACGACTGATGTTGCAAGATGCGACTTCGGAGTATTGACGAGTGGTGAATCGAGTTCAGTCCATCAGGCGCAGTGCGCGGCGCGGAGTAGATCGCACTTTCGATTTCCTCGGAGCGCGCCCCTTCGGAATCGCGGTATTCGGAATCAGCGTGGCTCTACTCGTTTATCTCCAGATGGGTATCGGCAGCAATATCCGAGCCGATGCGATTGCGACCGCACAGATGCGAGACCATCCCGCATTGGTTTCATCCTTCGTGACCGACGTGTATGTGCATGTGGGTGACACAGTGGAGATGGGTGCACCGTTAGTCGAGTTATCCCCTCACTTCATCAACAGGGAACTCGAACGCATCGATGCCGAGGTCCAGAAAATGCTGCAGGAATCAGAGCTCGCACAAGCTCGTCTCCTGGTGAAAGAACAGCGCTGGATGAGTCCGGAGACGCGATTGCGGCCCGAGCGTCCTTCACTCGAAGATCCCACTCAACGACTCTATACGAGAGAACTTGCTCAGCTGCAGACGCGTCGTCGACAATTGCTCGAAGACCGCGAGGCGTTGATGATGACGGCGACGATTTCCGGTCGAGTCGCCTTCGTCGCCGCGATCGGGAGTTCGGTCGCGACCGGGGGCACTGTGGCGACGCTGAGCCCGGAATACGCCCAGGAGATTGTAGCTTACGTCCCTTCCGATTTGCTGCCGGAATCGGTCGTCATCGGCATGCCCGTGTATGTTTCGCAGTCTACGTTCGCCTGCTCCGGAGCGGGCAAGGTTCTGCGGCGTGGCGCGACCGTGGAGGAGGCACCGGGCCAACTCCGGAATCTGTTTCGCTTTCCCGTACACGGCACGCCGGTCTATATTTCAATCCCATCGGGATGTGAGTTTGGAATCGGTCAGGTCCTAGGCGTCGAATTTGCGCGCGCGACGATGTAGCGCTGGCGTTGACAATGCGATTTCGTCTCCGTTCCCTCATTCTTGCCTTTGTCATCTTCATGGTCGCCTGCGCAACGCAGCCCCCCCCGGTGGCAGAACGCCAGCAGAGAATCGAGCGGGCCCAAAAGGATCTCGAGGACGATCCGATCGTGCAAGCTCGTCGTGCGGCGGTCGAGGCGGCCTTGGCGAAGGAAGAGCGGCCAAAGCTCATCGATGGCGTTGAGCTTCGTCTTCGAAATGACTACATCGACAGCGATTACCAGATCAGGACTCTCGCACGGTTTGAACTACGAAATCCGATCGAGCTACGTGCCGATCGCGAGGTCCTGAGCGCCGAAACCGACATCGAGATTGCTCGGCTCGAAGAGGCATCGCTCGAACGCCGAGTCGAGTTCTGTTTTCCGGCGGTCGAGGCGCTCGTGCTCGAGGAGCGCATCTCGATCTATGTCGAATACGCAAAGCGACAGAAGAGCCTTCTGGAATGGAATCGAGAACTGCGGGAATCGGGAATCATCGACGAGATGAGTGGCGCACGGTTCGAACTTGCAGGTCGAACCAAGCTCGCGGTTCGCCAACCCCCGCCCTCGGTCGAACCCGCTCGAATCTCGATACAGCTACCGGAAATCGGCCAGAGCGAAGGCGAACTCGTTCGAACGATTGATCAGTTGAGAGAGCAGGTGCGCGCGCACCATCCTTCGGTCACGGTTCGCCGTGCGACGACGAAAAGCTATCTGAGGCGCGCCGAGCGAGCTCGTGCGAGACGTCTGCCAGGACTCAAGTTCGTCGATTTGGCCTACGAACACCGTACTGAGCGGTCCCGAGACGGGGTTGCCGGACAACTTGCGTTCAATATCCCGTTCGGCGGAGAGGCGCGTGCGGACGTTGCACGTTTCGAGGCACTCGGAAGACAGAGTCGTTCCGAAGCAATCGCAGTCGTTGACGAACAGATCATGCTCGGCTTGCGCGCGCTCAACGATGTACACGATTTCGAATCCCGCGCCGAAGAATGGCGCGAACTCCAACGACTCGCGGAGAACGCCGAACGGATCGCCGACCACTGGCGAGATTCGCGCCTCGCCAAGCCCTCTCGGGTCGCTTCTCTGCTCGATAGCGCCTATGCGGCGCGAATCGCCGTTCTCGAAGCCAGGGAACTCGCCGCCGGTGCCCAGTGTACCCTTTTGGCGATGACCGGCGTCCGGCTCGAGGCCTGGCCTCGCGAGGCAGGAAGCCCTTCGATCGCACCGAACTAGCGAATTCCGTTGATTTCATGAGCCCGGAACAGGGCAATTATGCCTCGATCGGAATCTGATTGTCATATCACTGGTAGATTCAATGGGTCGACGCAACAGACTCGCCTCTCGTAGTTGGAAGTTGAATGAGGCAAAGAGGGCTGGACCGCCCCGGGATTGCCGGAGACTCCATTTCTTGAGAGGATGGAGCGACGGCACAACGAAACAGGTTTTCACAAGAGGTCCGAGAGCGAGCGGTTCGGATGGTCATCGAACACGAAGGCGACTACGCCTCCCAGTGGGAGGCGATCCGCTCGATCGCCGAGAAGATCGGCTGCTCGCCTGAGAGTCTCAGGAAATGGCTGCGCCGGACGGAGGTCGACTCAGGCCTTCGAGACGGCGTGACGAGCGATGAACGGGTTCGGATGAAAGATCTCGAACGCGAGAACCGAGAGCTTCGCCGAGCCAATGAGATTCTCCGCAAGGCGTCCGCCTATTTCGCACAGGCGGAGCTCGACCGCCGACCGAGGTGATGGTGGAGTTCATCGACGATCATCGAGACGAGTAC
>Ga0114950_10005330_pt1 | contig 9995 bp, 5 predicted proteins | sample N075metaG_FD_83503 | JGI IMG/M metagenome (GOLD analysis project Ga0114950, IMG submission 83503) | Deep subsurface microbial communities from Kermadec Trench to uncover new lineages of life (NeLLi) - N075 metaG | ecosystem: Environmental > Aquatic > Marine > Ocean trench > Sediment | place... | reverse complement strand
GTTGTTAAGAATTGACATTCATCTATTTACCTTCTCTTCTATCAAAAAACAGAACTGGTTTTCTTGATCCTTCGGGCATTATTATTTTGTTAACTGATTCAATCGATTCGATTTTAATAATTGGGGCAACACGCAGCTTGGTCCTAAATTTGTCTTTAATGGTCTTTTCAAAATCAATCGGTGGATTATCACAGCCAATTTTTATTAGTATTTCGTCCGTTCCTATTGAGTTTGTGAATATTTCGATATAATAGTTTTTAATATCATCAACATTATTCAGTAAATCAAAAATTGCCAGCGGATAAATTGTTGTTCCTTTATATTTTATCATTTGCTGTTTTCTTCCAATAACTGGCCCTAATCTCATAGTTGTTCTTCCACAGGCACAAGGTTCATAATGAGGTGTACACAAATCACCTGTTTTGAATCGAAGCAGTGGCATTCCTTCAATTCCTAATGTTGTAACAGTAACCTCCCCCGGTTCGTTTTTGTTAACCGGATTATTATTTTCATCCAAAAATTCTACAATAATAAGCTCGGGGTGATGATGTCCGCCTCTGCCTTCAACGCACTCAGTAAAGGCAGTGCTCATCTCGGTTGATGCGTAGGTTGAAAATAAATCAATATCCCATTTATCTTTTATCTTTGTCCCAATCCTATTTAATTGAAAATTGGAATCTCGTAATGTTTCACCGATACAGATTGCGCTTCTTACTGATGAATTATTATAATCCAAATTATTTAACTCAGCATATTCAATAATTGTTAACAGGAAAGAGGGTACGGTGATTAAGACAGTCGATTTAAATCTTTCTATAGAATCCCATTGCAGTTCTGGAATTCCGGAACCAACACGAACTATACCTGCTCCCAACTTTCTGACACCTAAAAAATATGCCAGGCCTGCCATGAATCGTCTATCAATTGTAGTCATTAATTGAATGATATCATTGTCGCTGCAGTTAGCACATGCAAATGAAGTCGCTTCGTTATATGCCAAACGCTCAAGATCGCCATCAGTTTGAACAAAAGTTACAGGATCACCCAATGTTCCCGATGTCGTTATATAATCGATTATTCTTTTTTTATCAACACAGATAAAGTCATTGCTTCTTAATTGCAAATCGTCTTTTGTGGTAACAGGAATATTTTCTAAATCTTCCAGTTTATTAATTTTTGAAATATCTATTCTATTTTTCAAAAACATTTCAGCATAAAAAGGAGAATTATCCTTTAAATAATGAAGTAAATTAATCATTAATTTTTCTTGAAATTCTTTTATAACATCAAGTGGTCGGTATTCTAATGTTGATTCATTCATTCTCCAATTATTTAATTTATTCATTATCCAGTAATTGTATTCTTTTTAATTTTATTTCATTTTTTTCACGTAATGTTGCAATCTCTTTCTTTAATGCAATATCATAATATTTTATTGCTTCTTTCTCATCTTCCTGATATTTAAAATAATCACCTAACAAGGAATAAACCTGGTATTGCTCAGGATTACTCTTTATAAAATCATTAATTTGATCATGACTAATTGTTTCTTCTCTGCTTTCGCTAATTATTTTTAATAACAGCTTTTTCATTTTAATGAAAGTTAAATAATTATTATATTCTGAGGATAATAAGAAATTATCAAAAGGTATTGTAAGACTATCTGTCCTTATATCTTTGTGTAAGTTTTTTTCTTGTGGATTATTAAATATCTTATTCAAATCATAGGCAACGTAATTTCCTAATTGATAAGGATTTGTGGAGACCCAAACAATCAATTTAGTCGGGTTAAATATTACCGAATGATGTGCTAAAAGTTGATTGATTGATTTTTCATTGCCCAGCCCAATATCCTGGCCCTTTAATCCCTTCTTATTCCTTAATATTTCAGCGATCGAGTTGATGTTTAATTTCGATTTTTCATTCAATAATTCTTCAACTCGTTTGTATCTATACAACGAAGAACTTTCTTTTATGTTTTGTTGGTTGAGCGGAGAGTTAATAAAGGTATCGCTCTGGTAATGGTTTGAACAGATAATATAATTACTATCTGTTTGGAACAAACCAATTTGTTCAGGGGATTTTTCAATAATTGCTGTTTTATTATCAAATTTAGAACCGATCATTATCGATTCTGCTACAAAGGTTTTTCTTTTTTTTGCAATAGAATACGCTTCATCGATGTTTTTTGCATATTGTAATATTTCACGAGCAACTAAAGAGATAGGAGTAGCTGCACTGGTAGGATAATCCGATTTTGCAGCATTTAATGTAACCGTTAATCCATGTTCATTCATACCTGAAACAACTCCAATCATTCCGCCCCAGGTAACCATCATAAACTTATATCCTTTCGAAGGATTAATGAACGCAACTATTTTTTCTTTTGCAAATTCATCACCGACATAAAAATCAAAATTTCTACCTATAAGCAGACTACTATCAGAAGTAGCCTCATCCCAAACTGAAAAAGATGTACACCCTATAATACTAATATCTGCAAGGGCATGACCAATATCGTGTGCAGCATGATAGTTTAATATTCGTTGATAACCGGAAGCGATATAATTAAACTCATTGGAAGCTGATTTAGAAATTCCGAAAATCTCTTTTTGATATTCCAACTGTATATATTCGTCTAAATTCCGATTAAACCATGCAACAAAGACTTTTAAAAAGTATAAATAAAAACTATTTGGGATCATTGTTTTTATCTGATCAACGAATGCAGCCTCTTGTTTTTTTATCAGCTCGCTTGTTAAAATTCCATTAACAAGCCCACGTTCATATGGTCCTCCTTCAATATATAATTCCCACAATCCAAAACTATTCCTTTTTAGCCAGTTATTTCCTAAAACAAAAATGGCAGTATCTAATTGAATTCGGTCCTGTTTACTATAAGAAATCTCTTTAACTTGCGGTGGGTCAATAACAACAAGCAAGTTAAACAGAATCACCAAAAATAGTACTGTTAAAACACTACCACTTAAACAAATTACTAATAGCTTTTTATTACAGCCGGATTTTTTATTACGCATTCCGCACTTGTTTCATCAAATTATCGATGGGTATTAATTGAGAGCATGTTAAAAACGAGCAGACAGTAACACCTGAGACACCATGAACATTAACATTCTGACCGGCTAAAAATAGATTTGAGCTTTTTGTTTTTGGTGAGATATACGATCTGAGAGATTCTTTTAAATCTCTTACAACTCCATATATAGTTCCTTTAACAGTAGATAGATAGTTTCGCAATGTCAATGGACTAGATGAATAGTGTTTGTCAATGCTTGCTCGAATTTCAGGGAATTGTTTTTCAACAGAACATAATAATTTTTCTGACTTCGTTGTTTTGAAGTCAATGTAATCCCTGCCCCGTTTACCAATTGTACTGCTTCCCCATTCTTTTACTTCTTCATACTTCATATAAGCAAATACAATAGATGAGTCAGCATACTTTTGATTGTTGGAGTTAACCTGAGTATAAAACATATATCCTTTAAGCCAGCTGTTATCATCATAGTTTTTTAATTCACAGACATTAGAAGAATTGTAATAGAACATGTTGGAGTTTAGATATGGAAAACTATTCTTTTTAATTGTTATATTTAATGCAAATGAAGAAATAGAATTTTCGAGACTTAAAATACGATTTCGATAAGCTGTTTTGAATCGCTTTTTTTCAATTAACTCTAGGGTGTTTGTCGGATGGGTGGTTGAAATAAAATACTTCGCTTCCAGCGATTCCTCGTTTGAAAACTCAAGATATTTTATATTATCATTTTCGAATATAAATTTTGTAGCATTATACTTGGTTAAGACCTTCCCACCATTGTTTGTAATGGTTTCAGAGTGTAAATCGGCTATCTGTGTACTCCTTTCAATCAAACGCCAAGCGCTATTAATGAAAAAGATTATTACTAATGCATAAATATAGAGCGGTGTTTTTTCTGAGTCACCGGCATAAATTGGGTTATTACCGGCAAGGACGTTTTGTAACCTTGTGCTAGACGTAATAGATTTTAGAAAGTCATAGACGCTGATTCTAAAATACTTACTCTCAAGAAAGTTGTATGTGGACGTATCATTGATGTTCACCATTTTAAAAAAGCTATTTATTTCTCTTATTACTTCTTTAAACCTTTTTAATGCTTCCTTTTCTTTTGGGAAGTCTATTAGTAAGATTTCATCAAACTTCTCAGCCATAGGTATTTGGTATTGCTTGTCATCACCATTAAAAGTAACAGTATCAAAACCCTCTGGGCCAATTTTTTTTAGATGTAATTTTTCTGTAGTTCCCAGGTATTTGAAGTAACGATATAAAATTTGTCCTTCCTCCATACTCCCTATATAATGAACACCGCTTTCAAAAATCGAGCTATTTCGTTTGAAGTTTTGTAAACATCCTCCGATTTGCCAGTGCTGTTCAACAACACAAACCTTGTACCCTTCCTTGCTTAGTATACTTCTGCATACTAGCCCCCCTAGCTCACTGCCAATAATTATTAAGTCATATTTTTGCATAAACGGATACTTACTTATTTAGAAATTACTAATACTCTATTTGATGTTAACGTTGAATTTCTTATTACCCGTAATTTGAGGCCAAACTCGTCGACTAATTTATTGAAAAAACTGTGATCAACAAATGATAGATTTTTATCGCCAACCTTATTAAATCCGAAATTTGTTGAAAGAAATTCAGTTAGCTTTGTTATTTTATGTTTTCTATGAAGTGAATTATCAGCGTCTTTAACAATAATTAATCCTCCTTCAGCTAAATTATTAATACAATTTACCAATATTTTTCTTTGTTTATCTACAGGAAGGTAATGAAGAACATCGATTAATAAAAAAACGTCACTTTCATCTAAACTATACTTTGAAACATCAGCGCACTCAAAATTTATATTGTTATTTTTCGAAAAGCAGTTTTGTGCTGTTTTTATTTTATTTTCGTCGTAATCAATACCTAATATATGTCTTTCTTCAGAAATAAAAAGGAGTAAATATGAAATATAACCGTAACCACATCCAATATCAGTGATTCGAGCTTTACGCGGAATTAGATTGTTTATATAATTATAGTTGCTTTCCAACCTTAATTTAGTTCGAATATACCATTCAAGAATAGGTCCCTTGTATATAAAGTTTTTTATAAGTCTATCCTTATAATATTCAGGAGTTTCTATTTCTTCTCTTAATTTTTCATATTCATTTCTGAAAAAACTACAGATTGATTTTGATCTTTCTGAATAATTATTTCCAAATGAAACATCGGTAAGTGGAATTCTATCAAGATATTTCATGGTCAATTTACCGCTTCTTACTGAAAACTCACCCTTTTTAATACAATCGGCTGTACCATGAATTATTATCGGGAGTATATCAAGAGATAATTTTTCGGCTATGTAAAATGCCCCTTTGCGAAATCTTTTTATTTTTCCTGTTTCTGATCTAGTTCCTTCAGGAAAGATTACTATAGAATAACCTTCTTTGACTTTTTCTTTTAGTTGTGGAATACTATTATCTATACCTTCTGTAATAGAATAAAAATCAGCAAATTTAACAATTTTGCCAAAAAACGGAGAGTTCCACACCCACTCGTTCGTAAGTAAAAGAAATTTTTGATGTGTCATTATCATCAATAAAATATCCAGGACGGATTGATGATTGCAAATAATAACAGCGGGTTTCTTAAAGTTTTCGAAATTTGGATTGATAATTTCCTTTTTGACATTCCTCATTACATAAATTTGGGATTTAGTAAAATTTCTAAGAATAATATGAAAAAAATCTTTCTTCTTTCTATTGGAAAAGGGGATTAATTTAAGCGCGAACCCAATTGTTGCAAGAAGAAAACAGCCCGAAATAAAATATAGGTAAGCAATAAAAGTAAAAAATAAAGTTAATATTGTAACAGGGTAAGTACCCTTTTCTTTTTTGCTAAGTAACAGCCATCTTGCTAATTGAATTTCTAATGTAAACGTGATTAATACTACACAGCAATAACCAATTATAGGAAGAAGGGCAATTGACCTAAGGGCAGGGTGATTTGCAAAAAATAAAACACCAACTCCTATAATTGTTGTGAAAGCTGAAAAGAATATACCAATCTTATAATTTGATAAATCCTTTTTGCCGTACCGGTAATCTTGCAGGGCATTTCGAGCAATAAGAATACAGTAATCGACGCCGGTGCCAAATATTAGCGTAGAAATAATAATATTAAAAATTGTAAATTTTTCACCAAGTAATCCCATTATCCCCAGTATCCATAACCAACTGACTAATATTGGCAAAAATACAACTATACCTAATTCTATTCTTCCATATACAATAATCAAAATGATCAGAACAATGACCGAGGAGAGATTAATTAATAAATTAAAATCTTCTTTTAATAGCTCTATCATTTTCCCAGTTAAATGTTGCATGTCACCAACAAATACATTAGGATTTGATTCAAAGGGTTTATAAATTTTATTAGTCAATTTTGAATCAGTTTTTAATAGTGTTACAAGGTTTATTGAATTTTCGTCCATTGACGTCCAATCATCAATGAACTGCCTTTTAATGCTAGGATAGTTATCAATTTTAATTGTTTTGTAATCTTTGTTTAGTTGTGCAAAAAAATCATTAAACGCATCATTCGTAAAATTCAGTTTTTTACTTCCTGTTAAAATATAATCAATTAGAGAATCTTTTCGACCGGCTTGCCAAAATTTAGTCCACCTATTCAATCGTATCTGTTGTAGGGAATTTGAAACCAATATTGGACTTATTGAAGTATAGTCCTTTATAAGATTGTTTTCTTTAAGTTTAATTATTTCTTTTAATATTGCTTCATTGGTCTCTAACGCCTCTTGAAAACTATCACCCGATGAAATTAAATAGATATTTCTAAGTGAAACATTACTAATTCGTTTTAAATTGTTTTCAGCCAATGATAATTTCTCTGACATATAACTCATCTTTTTCATATCAGATTCAAACTCAACATTACGCGAAGTAAAAATAAAAACTATGGTGGCAATTAATATAAAAAAAAGAAGATATGGTTTTTTATCAAACCGATAGTTAGAAAACCAGATGATCATTTTTGAATTTACACTACTGGTTTCTTCTGTATTCCTCTTTTTCATATTAATGAAGTGAGGAAGAAAAACTAACGCAAAAAAAGCAGCTCCTAAAATGCTGAAAGTTATAAATAAACCGAGATCATGAAGAGCTTCTGTTTTTACAAACGTTAAGCAGAAAAAGACAGCTGCTGTTGTAATTGAGCAAAGTAATATAGGTGCAGTTAACTCTTGCAATCTGGATATAGATTTTTTCCCTTTGAAATACGATAGGATATAAAGGGCATAATCAACCCCGAAACCTAACATAATTGAACCGACCCCTAATGCAATAGCTGAGATTTTAGTTTTAATTAAATATAATATTGCCAATGAGATGGCAGCACCAAAAATTGCTGGTAAAAACGTGATTAAAAATGCCCATTTTACCCTAATAAACAGGCTGATGAACAAGATTAATAAAACTACAGAAGCTGTCACTGTAAGAATTACATCGTCTTTAATTATGCGCGAGTTTCCAACAGAAACTGCAATACCGCCAAAATATTCAGCGGAAACTAGCTTATGCTCAAGTAATGTTTTTCTTAGAACTTCATCGATGCCATTTATTAAAATTCCATTTTCTGAAGTTTGGTTGACGCGGTGAATTGAAGAGACAAAAATCAGCAAATGTTTTTTGTCTTTTGTTACTATAGCACCATTATATAATTCAAAATTATTACCAAATTGGAGTTTTTGTAATCGTTTTAATACTATTGGAACTATACTAAGCGGATCTCTCAAAATAAAATTTTTTAGAACCATACTTGCCGGAGAAACCAATAAACGATAATTTTTTTCTAAAATGGAATTTATCCGTTCTCTAGAAAGAAGGGAATCTATATGCCAATAATCGTGTTCTTCAAGAAAGTAGGGAATATTTTCAAAATAATAATTGTAAATATCATACATGGTCTCATCTGAAACCTTATACGTAATATTACTAATGTGAGATCTACAACTTGAGGAATTTAATGAATCAACAAAATCATTAGCAAAAGATACTAGTTCTTCCGGTGCTGGCAATGACAACGTGTCTTTTAAGGAAATATTAAATACGAGTCGCTCAAAAAATTTGGAGTTTTGGTAAACGGAATTAAACTTTTCTAAGTCATCATTCAACGGAATCAATTTTGAAATATCTTCTTCAAACTCAATCTTTGAAGCCAAGAATCCTGAAATTAACAATATTAATAAGGCGATTAAGCCATAAGTTTTAGGTTTTTGTTCCCATTCTTTATTTTTTAAGAATAATCGCACTAAACTAAAAACCGGAAATTTATTATAAACTATAAACCATCTTTTTTCTGAAAAGCATTAATAAAATATAAGTAATTATGCCGAAAAGCACAGAGAGGATGAGGCCTATTGATAAACTGCCCACAATGTAAACTAATAAATTAGTTTTAACGAATTCAAAATTAATCTCTGATGAAAATCTGAATACTGAATCTTCTACACCCAAAATCAGTTCTCCGGTAATTATGCTTAAGGACAAAATGAATGGAATCATAGGAGGGATACTTATATTTGAAGCAGTTAACGCTACTATTTTATTCAGCTTAAAAATATATGCGAGAAACAAAGCAGTCACCATTTGATATCCCCAAATTGGAGCTATTCCTACAAAAATACCGAGTGCAACAGATAATGATAATTTTAGATTGGACTCGGTACTGTCTAAAAAATTCCTTCTAATAAATTCCTTAATATTTTTTTTGTTTAATTTTTTTAGGAGCATTTTAGGACGACCGTACAATAATGCCATTGCAACAAGAATCGTATTTAAAATACTTACTCTTGTAAAATCTTGTAAAGGACGAAAATGTGAAACCCGTTCTTCTTCAGGAAAGTACTTAACTTTGACGGGAATAGATTTAAATTGAACTCCAGACCATGCTGCCCGTACGATTACTTCTATCTCAAACTCAAATCGATTTGTGAATAGTCTCAGTTTTGAAATTGGATTTAGCGGGTACAATCTAAAACCAGACTGTGTATCGTCCATTTTTATTCCGGTTTCTACCCAAAACCAGAAGTTTGAAAATTTTCTGCCAAAGTTACTTTTTTTAGGAATGCCATTTTGGTCCATATTACGGGAACCAATAATTAACACGTTGGAATTAGTATCCAAATTATCAATAAAACAGGGGATATCTTCTGCGAAATGTTGTCCGTCCGAGTCCATTGTTATTGCATAATGATATCCGAGTTTTAATGCTTGCTTAAAACCATAATTTAAAGCACTTCCCTTGCCTCTATTATAACTAAAATGGAATATTTTTGTGACTTTATAGTTTTCGAGAAGTTGTTTTGTGGAATCGGTCGAACCATCATTAACAATAATAATTTGCGATGTATATTTTAAAATAGCATCAATAACATTACATAAAGTTCCGGAATTATTATATGTTGGAATAATGATACAACATTTTTTTTCTTGGAATTTATTTCTGTAATTTTCTTTATTTATCATTACATATATATTCTTCAGTATGAGTTCATAAGTATATCAACAAAATTTTTAGGGAATTTTAATCATCATCTTCGGGAATACTTTTACTTTTGATTCTTCAATATACTGAATTATACTATTATTAGATTTGATTATTAATCAGAATAAATGAATGGCTCTCCATACGACACACTCAATTTCTTTTATAGCTAATCAGATTAATTTAATGCAGGAAGGCACAGTTCGCATAATTTCTTATGTCCAATCGCTTTGGAAAATATAGTGCTTCTTGATCTCATTGACCTGCCCCCATTAGTTGTGCCAGTGATAATGTTATACTCACCAATCAAGCACTGGCTACTTGAGGGGGAAGTATCACCTCCGGTACCGGAGGTGCAAATTTTAATGAACTATGTGGT
>Ga0114950_10005328_pt1 | contig 9998 bp, 7 predicted proteins | sample N075metaG_FD_83503 | JGI IMG/M metagenome (GOLD analysis project Ga0114950, IMG submission 83503) | Deep subsurface microbial communities from Kermadec Trench to uncover new lineages of life (NeLLi) - N075 metaG | ecosystem: Environmental > Aquatic > Marine > Ocean trench > Sediment | place... | reverse complement strand
GTGCTTCCGCGGAAGAAGTGGATCAAGTGGTGCAATGCGCTGGTTTATCACCGGATTTGGCGCGTTTTCCAGAGGGTTTGGATACTATCGTTGGAGAAAGGGGCGTCTCCTTATCCGGCGGGCAAAAGCAGAGAATTGCCTTGGCGCGGGCGCTCATAAAAAAGCCCAAAATTCTTGTCCTGGACGATGCGTTTTCTAGTTTGGATTTGCAGACGGAAAAAAATATCCTGAAAAATATTCATGAGTTGACGCAAAAAATCACTACTCTGATAATCACCCACCGGCTTTCCATGGTTGAGAAGGCGGACATAATCATTGTCATGGAGAGTGGCAAAATCGTCGAAAAGGGGAATCATCGCGAACTGCTAAAGTTGCAAGGGGAATATTTTCGCATGGCACAGAGTCAGGCCCTGGCAAGAGAAATGGAGATCACCTTGCAATGAAACCTCTCGAATCTCTTGCAGACCGTTATAAGGACTGGAGTATTTTTACACGAATCCTTAGTTACCTGAGACCCTTTGCTTGGCTGGTGGTCATGGCTATCATCTTGTTATTCGCGGTAGCTCTGCTCAATCTTGCCGGTCCCTATCTGACGAAAATTGCAATAGACGATCACATTCGTATTTCGCAAGTAGAAGGTCTGGATAAAATCGCCTGGATGTATCTGGCGATGTTGATTGGCGCTTTTGTGTTCCAGTATGCGCAGACAATCCTGGTTCAATACATTGGTCAGAAGGTGATGTATGACATACGTTCTCAGGTGTTCGCGCACATTCATCGCATGTCTTTTCGATTTTTCGATCAGAACCCGATTGGTAAACTGGTGACTCGGGTGGTCAACGATGTGGAAGTTTTAAATGAGATGCTCACTTCGGGCCTCATACTCATCTTCAATGACTTGTTCACAGTGGCAGGGGTTTTTTGTGTGATGCTGTATCTTGATTGGCGATTGACCCTGATTGTCTGCCTGGTTTTTCCATTTTTGTATATGGCAACTGTGGCCTATCGGGTAAGAGCGCGGGACGCCTTGAGAAAAAATCGTGCTCACCAGACCGAGTTAAATACTTTTCTGGAAGAAAACCTTTCCGGGATGGCGACGGTACAATTGTTCAATAAAGAAAGCGATCACAATGAACGATTCATCCGAGTCAATGGCAATAAATTGAAAGAGGATCTGCGTAACTTGCACTATAACGCACTCTACTGGCCCTCTATCGGTTTATTCAGTGCGCTGGGGACTGGATTGATTATCTGGTATGGCGGCGGGAAGTTTGTCCAACAGGAAATTCAACTGGGAGTATTGATTGCCTTCCTGCAATACTTGCAAAAATTATTCGAACCGATTCGTGACTTGGCGGAAAAATTCAATATTATTCAGACAGCCCTGGCATCTTCTGAACGCATTTTTGAATTGTTGGATACCCCGGAGGATGTGAAGAACCTGGATCAGACCCTACCAAAGACCAGGATTCGTGGCGCCGTGGAATTCAAAAATGTCTGGTTCGCTTATGAGAACGAAAACCATGTCCTGAAAAATATTTCCTTCAAACTTGCCGAAGGCGAAAGCCTTGCGATCGTGGGGGCAACCGGGTCTGGGAAGTCCACCCTTATCAATACGCTATTTCGATTTTATGATGTTACCAAAGGCGAAATTCTTATTGACGGTCGGCCGATACATGAGATGGACAAATATGATCTTAGAAAACAAATCGCCCTTGTGCAACAAGACGTTTTTCTCTTTTCCGGCAATGTGCTGGACAATATTCGTCTGGGCAACAAACAATTGAAACAGGAGGAAGTGATGCCAATTGTGGAGGCGGTGAATGGGCATCACTTCATTCATAAGCTTCCCGACCAATATCAACAGGAGATTCGCGAGGGGGGCAATCGTTTGTCTCTGGGACAGAAGCAACTCATTTCCTTTGCCCGCGCTTTGGCGGCAGACCCACGCATCCTGGTGCTGGATGAAGCCACATCGAGTGTCGACCCGGAAACGGAAAAGCATATCCAGGAAGCGATTCAAACGCTGATTCAAGGGCGCACTTCCATTATCATTGCCCACCGATTGTCTACACTCAAATATGCGGATAAAATATTAGTGATGAAGGATGGCGGCATTGTCGAATTTGGTTCGCCAAAAGAATTGCTGAAGATGAAGGGGGTGTATCACAAATTGTTTAGCCTCCAGACAATGCAATCCTCCTTGGAGGAAAATGTGTAGCGGTAGTACTCGACCAGCTCTTTCTCGCCCGACTTAAGAGATCTTTATGATCCGTCATCGCGAGCTGATGCAATCAGCGTGGCGACCCAAAGGTTTTGGTTTTTTTATGAATACCACGTACCCTTTGGGGCACGAAGGGGTCTGGATTGCCGCGCTTCGCTCGCAAAGACGATTCAGATTTCACAGCCGCGCTGAAGGAGGTACTTCATTTTTTTTCAAACTGGATCAATAGCCTGTCGACGATCCGGTCGTTTTGCACATGCTCTTGCAGAATTTCTTCCATGTCCTCAACGGATCGAGGGGCATACCAGGTTTCATCGGGATAGACCACCATGCTCGGCCCATATTGGCAAGCGTCGAGACAACCTGCCTTGTTGACACGGACGATTCCCTTCAATCCCAATTCGTGCACACGTTTTTTCATATAGTCGAGAAGCGCAGGAGAACCTGCTCGTGAACAACAGCCTTTGGGATTGTCGGCACCACGTTCGTTGTTGCAAATGAATATGTGTTTTCGGAATCGAGACATCGGATTTACTGGAAAGGTTAAGGCAGGCGGCTAGCCATCTGATTTTGGACTTTTGGTGGTAGAACCGGATTTTAAATAATCCTTGATCTTTCCAAAATTAATATAGCATTTTTCACAACTGTCAGGAAACACGGTAACGATGACGCCTTTTTCGATTTTGGAAGCCAAGTCCAGTGCGCCCAGCAACGCTGCGGCAGAAGAGTGGCCTACGAGAATGCCTTCTTGCGTTTCCAGCATTTCAACCATGTTATACGAGTCCTCGGTGGGCACTGAGATTTTGCCATCGAGAATGCTTTCTTGATAGATCCCGGGAACGATGGAAGACCCCATGTGCTTTAGGCCTTCTAGCCCGTGTAATTCTTCTGCCGGTTCAACAGCGTAGCATTTGATTTTAGGATTGAGGTCGCGCAGGCCCCTGGTATTTCCCATGATGGTTCCACCGGTTCCGATTCCCGCAACAAAGTGCGTGACTCGACCCTGGGTTTGTTGCCAGATTTCCCGGGAGGTGGTGTCGAAGTGGGACTTCCAGTTGGAATCGTTGTTGTATTGATCCGGCATAAAATAAATGTCGGGATTTTCTTCATAAATCTTTTTCGCCATCACTATCGCACCATCGGAACCTTCAAAGGGACTGGAGGTGACGATTTTCGCGCCATAAAACTCCGCCATCAGGCCCTTGCGTTCTTTGCAGACATTGGCGGGCATGACAAGTTTCACCTTGTAGCCTTTGATCTTGCCAATGAGTGCGTAGGCGATGCCGGTATTGCCAGAAGTGGAATCGAGAAGGATTTTATCTTTCGTCAGTTGGCCGGATTTCTCGCCATCTTCAATCATTCTCAAAGCGGGCCTGGATTTAACAGATCCACCAGCATTTCGCCATTCCGCCTTGGCGTAAATCTCTACATTTTTGAATTCACTTCCTAAATTATTGATGCGGATCAGCGGCGTGTTGCCTATGGCTTTGAGTACGGAAGCATCGGTGATCACCGGGCAGGACGGAACCTGCACTTCAGACGGCAATGATATGTTCATTTTGAGCTTTGTCATTATAATTCAACAAATTCTGCAAAAGATTACGAGAAAGGAGCGTGTCCCAAAAAACTTTAACGAGACAAACTGCAAAACTCTTCGTAATCGATTAGTTCAGTAATAGTTGGTTTATCACTGCAAACCGGGCAATTGGGATCCTGTTTGAGCTTCAACCTGCGAAACTGGGTATTGAGCGCGTCATAAACAAGCAAAGTTCCAACAAGTGTATTGCCCTGACCGAGAATCAATTTCAGAGTTTCGACCACTTGCAGGTTGCCGATGACGCCTGCCAAAACACCTAGTACGCCGCCTTCCTGGCAGTTTGGAACCAACCCCGGTGGAGGTGGTTCCGGGTACAAACATCGATAACAGGGGCCTTCCTTTGGTTTGAAAACCGTTGCTTGCCCCTCGAACCTAAAGATACTGCCGTGAATATTGGTTTTACCCATCATCACACATGCATCATTTATCAAATAGCGTGTGGGAAAATTATCCGTGCCATCGAGAATGTAATCATAGTTCTCAAATATGCGGCGGATGTTTTCCGAACTGAGTTTTTCATTAAATAAGGTGACTTTGACATCCGGGTTGAGCGCTTCAATGGTTTTTTTCGCCGATTCGGTTTTGAGCATGCCGATACGTTCGGTCGAATGGATGATCTGGCGCTGAAGGTTGCTCATCTCCACCACGTCAAAATCGACGATTCCGAGATTGCCGATTCCGGCCGCCGCGAGGTAGTATGCCGCCGGTGAACCTAGACCCCCGGCACCAATGAGCAAAACTTTGGCTTCCAGCATTTTGATCTGGCCCACCCCCCCTACTTCCGGGAGCATTATGTGCCGGCTGTAGCGTTCAATCTGCTCGTCGGTAAATTCGATCATTAATGCGCTCCACCAGCAATCGCTGGAATGATCGATATTTCGTCGCCTTCTTTTACGGCGGTGCTTTCTCCATCGAGAAAGCGGATATCTTCCTCATTGACATAAATATTAATGAAACGCCTGGGACTCCCATTTTCTTCGCAGATTCTTTCCTTGATTCCGGCGAACTGAGTTTCCAGGCTGTTCAAAATTTCTGTGATCGTGGCTCCCTCTGCTGTGACTTCACTTTTGTTGTTCGTCAACTTCATCAGCGGGGTGGGGATTCTGACTTTTACGCCCATGTTCTGCTCCTATACCGTTAGACTGTTTGCAAAAATTTCCTCAAAATGGTCTATATGCGGCTCAATGATCGGAGGGGCTGGATAACAATCAGCAAGCGCCTCCTGGGTTTTGAGTCCGTTCCCGGTGATACAGATTACTGTGACCTCATCGGGCTTAATCCGTTTTTGTTCTATGAGCTTTTGTGTGACTCCAACGGTAACGCCGCCAGCGGTCTCGGTAAAGATACCCTCGGTTTCTGCTAATAACTGCATAGCTTTGACAATTTCCTCATCGGAAATATCTTCGCCATAACCGCCGCTTTCGTTGGCGGTTTTAACGCCATAATAACCATCGGCGGGATTGCCTATGGCAATCGATTTTGCGATGGTATTGGGTTTCACAGGTATTATGACATCCACGCCTTTTTTAATAGCCGTGGTGACAGGAGAACATCCCGTGGCTTGCGCGGCAAAAATTTTCGTTGGCACACCATCGATCAAACCAAGCATGTCAAATTCGTGGAAGGCTTTCCAAATTTTAGTGATGAGCGAACTTCCCGCGACGGGCACCACTACATTGTCCGGCGCTTTCCATCCAAGCTGTTCGGCGATTTCATAACCGTAGGATTTCGATCCATCGCCATAATAAGGGCGGATATTGATATTGACGAAAGCCCAGTCATGGTTGGCGGCAATTTCACTACACAGGCGGTTGACATCGTCATAGCTTCCCTTGACGGAAATCAGTTGTGTTCCATATACATTGGTGCCTAAAATTTTTCCAGCTTCCAAACCGTCTGGAACAAAGATATAGCTTTTGAGTCCTGCCGATGCCGCATGCGAAGCAACGGAGTTGGCCAAATTTCCAGTAGAGGCGCAAGCAATGGTGTCGAATCCAAATTCTATGGCTTTTGAAACGGCCACCGCTACGACTCGGTCTTTAAAGGAAAAAGTCGGGTGGTTGACGGAGTCGTTTTTAAGGTAAAGGTTTTTCAGGCCAAGGGCTTTGCCAAGGTTATGGGCACGTACCAATGGTGTGAATCCAACATGATGGCCAACGGTTGGCTCTTGATCCAATGGCATCAGCTCTTTGTATCGCCACATAGTGGGTGGCCCTGCTTCGATGGATTTACGGCTGATTACTTGCTTGATTTTGTCGTAATCGTAATCGACTTCCAGAGGACCAAAACAAAATTCACACACATGAATGGGATCTTTTGGATATTCCCTTTTACATTCTTTACAGCGTAATCCTTTTACATGACCCATAAGTTTTCCGATTTAAAAAAATTTAAAATTAAGCTTTACGTAAAATCTTTTTATATAGGTTCGCTTAATTAAAATATTTGTGGGAACTGAAATAGCGTTCTCCGGAGTCTGGCATGATAGCGACAACAGATTTTCCGGGTCCCAATTCTTCTGCTAATTTATATGCCGCATAAGCGGCGGCTCCTGATGATATGCCGACCAGCAATCCCTCTTCCTTTGCCAGGCGTTGGGCAAACGCCAACGCATCTTAATCTGTTACCGGGTGAAGGCGGTCCACCACATCCATATTAAGCACCTTGGGTTTGAACCCGGCACCTATCCCCTGCATTTTGTGCGGTCACGGATGTTTTCCCGAAAGCACCGCAGAGGTTGCGGGTTCTACTCCAACAATCTTAAGTTTGTCATAATGCTGTTTCAAAACTTCTCCGGCACCAGTGATTGTGCCACCGGTTCCGATTCCTGCAACAAAAGCATCGAGGGCTTCGCCGTTCATCGCTTCAATAATTTCCGGCCCGGTGGTTAAACGGTGAACCTCGGGATTCGCCGGATTATTGAACTGTTGCGGCATGAAATAGTCGGGATTTTCTGCCAGCAATTCTTCTGCCCGCTCGATAGTTCCCTCCATGCCGAACTCCGCTCGACTCAATTCGGTTTGAGCGCCAAAACTTTCTAATATCATCCGACGTTCTGCGCTCATATTCTCCGACATCACCAGGATGACTTTGTATCCACGAACTGCCCCGACCAACGCCAGTCCAATGCCAGTGTTGCCGCTCGTCGGTTCGATGATCGTCGATCCCGGTTTCAGGATGCCACGTTTTTCGGCATCCTCAATCATGGCCAGAGCAATCCGATCTTTGACACTTCCGCCAGGATTGGAAAATTCCAACTTGACGAAAATACTCGCTCCATTGTCGGGGTGAACGCTATTGAGTTTAACCAATGGCGATTGACCGATCAACTCTAAACTACTATTTAACTGGGACCTAACCTTGTTGCTCATTTCGCTTTCAAAGGCCGTAGCCGTTTTAGGGAATAAGGATACCGTAGATTTTAAAGGATAGGCCCACCTTAGTCAATAATGTGGACTACGTTCCTTCAAAATACTGCACAAACTTTCCCTGGCAGGGAAACCCGCCTGTTGTTCTGGTTTCCCGGAAAAGCCGATGCAACCTGACAAATTGCCATTATGTAAGCGATTTTCAGACTATCGATTGCCCTACTATAGCTTTAGTAAGGGGTTGATTTCAATAGGAAATTTCGTATTTCAGCCGGGACGAAAGGGAGTGAACGTAACTTTTCCACTAACTATTCGATGGCTTTACATTAATATTCCCCAGTCGTCTTCTGAATTGATTGGTGACAAACTTAGAATCTTCATCATTGGAGATGATATGTGGGATGATGAAGATCATCAGTTCAGTTTTTTTCGTTCCCGATGACTCTGTTCCAAATAGTTTGCCAATAAACGGGATGTTTCGCAAACCCGGTATGCCTTCGCTGGATTCAATGATATCGGTACGGATCAATCCGCCCATCACCAGGATCTGGTTGTCTTTCAGCACTACTTCCGTATTGATTATCCGGGTTAGAAAGGAAGGGGTGGAGGTCGTTCCAAATGACTCGGTACCCACGCTACTAATTTCCTGGCTGATCTGCAGATTGACGTAATTATCTGAGTTGATTTTCGGCAGGATATCGAGTTTGATCCCGACACTGCGAAACTCAATGGAGGTCGAGGTTACTGGCTCCGTGGTATTGGTAGTCAGGACGGTACTTTCAATGGGGATTTCGTCGGTAATGGAAATATTTGCCGGTTTATTGTCCGAAGTCACCAAAATAGGGTTGGCCAGGATATCGGCTTTGGAGTCGGCGGAAAAAGCCTGGAGCAGGGCGATCATGCGTCCTGGTTCGCCAACGAAAAAACTTCCCCCAGGAAGAAAAGAGGCGGTTGCTGTGCCTATGGCCGATCCCAAAGTGGAGCCGGATTTTAGTACTCCACCTGCTATGGTGGTTCCCCCTGTGGTGCCTTTGGCCGCCCATTCGAGTCCTAATTCCGTTTCCTCATCCAAAGTGAGGTCCAGAATGAGTACCTCGATCAGCACTTGTTGCGGAAACAGGTCCAACTTTTTGATGAGCTCAAGCACCGACGGGTAGTTCCGTGGACTGGTGCGAATGATGAGCGAGTTAGTATCCTTATCTGGAATGATGGTGATTTCACCTTCCAGGGAATCGCTCAAATCGCCGGTGGTGGAAATCTGGGTGGTTCGCTGGTTATTTTGCTGTTGCTGGGTGCGATCAGTTTGGTTTCTTTGATTTCTTTGGTCAGCCAGAGTAGTTCTCTGGTTTCGCTGATTGGTTTGTATTTGCCCAGAACGATTGGAATTGGTGTCATCGCGTTGCAGGAAAATGGAATTCAACAATCCAGCCAAGGAGATGGCGTCGCCATGTTGCACATAGTAGACATAGGTGCTGATATCCCCCTTGGTAATCGGTTGATCGAGTTTGTCGATCCAGAAATCAATTGTCGGCAACATGCTTTCAAAAGCATTGACCACCAGAATGGAATTCAAACGGTCCAGGGAAAGAAAACTCAGGGAATTGCCTAGAGCGTTCTCATATCCCATGGATGAAAAAATTTCTTTCAATTCCTCCACAATTGTCTCGGCATTGGCGTGTTCGATTTTATAGAGTTGAATGTCCGATGTGGACAATTTGTCGATATCAAGGGTCTTCACTACATCGAGTATACGTTTAACGTTGTAGGCCATTTCAATCAACATGAGATTGGAGGTATCGGCAACATCGATGAAACTGGCATTTTTTGTCAGCAATGGAGTGATGATCTTTTTCATCGAGTCCGGTGAAATATGCTTCAACGGGATGATCTCGATAATCAGGCGCTCCCTGGCAGGGATCGCCGAATCGTACCCATAGTGCACGCTCATGGGTTTTTGGGTGGCATCTTTTATTGGTAGAAAACGATAGAAATGGCCACTTTTCACTACGGTGACATTGTGCAGAGCGAGAATTTGTTCCAGCACGGCATAGAGGTCATTCACTGAAATTTTATTGAAGGTTTGCAAGGTGACCTTTCCCTGAATGCCGCCTTCAATAAAATAGTCGATCTTTAATAATTCACAAAAGGTGGTGATCACATCATAAATTTCCGTGCCTTCAAAATTGAGTGTGATGTGTTTGGCTTTTTTCAATTCCGGTGGCAGGGGAGGAGTCGGGTCGATCAGCTTCCGATATTGCCTCGAAGTCCGCACCTGGCGTTTTTGCAGGATGGATTTTTTTGTAGAAACTTTATCCATCGTTAAATTGTTCAAATTCTCCTTACTGTCGGAAGACACCTTCTGCGCTTCAATCACCTGGACCAGGATACTCGAGATAAAATATGTTTTATCGTCTTTATCTTTGATCATGTACCAGGTTTGCTTGGATTCTGGATCTTCTTGAGTTCCCAGGAGAGTGAACTTGTCGTCTTTGTACGCGCTTCCTATAACTTTGTATTGCAGTCCGGGACCTTTGCGTAACCGGGCTTTGTTGGCCAGGATTTGCACCTGTTTGATTACGGGTTTGTCGGGGATGGCATCGAGGATATCGGGATCTATGATGTCTTGCTGAGAAAATTCATCTCCGCTTATGATCTCAATGACGGGCTCTTGTTGTGTCCCTTTTTCTGCCGCCGCAGATGGTTTTTCCGGTAACCTCATCGCTTCGATGGGGTCCTTGCTTTGAATCAGCCTTTTAACAGCGGAAATTTTATCCGTTGCGCAGGATAGGAAGAATGCCAGGATAAGAAT
>Ga0114950_10005327_pt1 | contig 9998 bp, 9 predicted proteins | sample N075metaG_FD_83503 | JGI IMG/M metagenome (GOLD analysis project Ga0114950, IMG submission 83503) | Deep subsurface microbial communities from Kermadec Trench to uncover new lineages of life (NeLLi) - N075 metaG | ecosystem: Environmental > Aquatic > Marine > Ocean trench > Sediment | place... | reverse complement strand
CGATGTCGTGATCGGCGTTGCTGGCGGCGATCATCGCTCGAATCAGAAGCATCGCCTGCCCCGAGTCGGCCTGCCCAGTAGGCGGCGCTGGAGGCGGGTTCTTCAGCGGGTAGTGTCGGCAGCGGGGGCAGAGGTACATTGCCGCTACTGGCAGTCCCGGAGGATCCCGGCGGAGGCGGGGGCGGCACGCCAGCGGCGGAGGCTCTTCCACTCTCCGTCTTCTGCTTTGACCAGTGCTCGACGGCGGCAAAGGCCAAGCCCAGAGCGCCGAGGCCGAGCGCGCCCGCACCCACCCCAAACATCGCCGAGCGCCTGCGCCTTCCTCTCCTGCCTCTACGACCGCCCCCCATCGCGTCGCGGACCAATGATCCCAGAATGCGTTCAGTGTTGATCATTGCGGTCTCCCCGGCGCAAACAATCGACGCTACCACGCGCTTCCAAGGCCCCAAGCTCGACAGCCAAGCGGCGTCCTTCCAGCGGACCATGGCAGAATCCGAGTGTGCACCAGAGGGTGCTGCGATGAAGACCTGCCCTGCCTGCAGCTCATCGCCGGACTCGAGCCCAACAACCGGAAACCGCAAATGACCACTACAGTTGAATTCCTCTTCGACTTCGGCAGCCCAAACGCCTACCTCTCCCACCTGGTGATCCCGGCCATCGAAGAACGAACAGGCACAGGCTTCACCTACGTCCCCTGCCTTCTCGGCGGCATCTTCAAGGCGACCAACAATGTCTCGCCTGCGGTCTCGCTACAGGGCATCAAGAACAAGCCCGAATACGAGCGCCTCGAGATGCAGCGTTTCATCGACCGCCATGGAATCACGAGCTTTCGCCGCAACCCTCACTTCCCGGTCAACACGCTGCAGATCATGCGAGGAGCGATCTACGCGCAGAGGGCAGGGTTCTTCGAGAAGTACGTAGATGAGGTCTATCGCCACATGTGGTCGGAACCGAAGAAGATGGACGAGACCGACGTCATCGAGCAGGCGCTGCGCGACTCGGGCCTTCCAGCCGACGACATCCTGGCCGGCACGGCCGACCCCGAAGTGAAGCAAGAGCTGATCGCGAACACCCAACGAGCCGTCGAGCGAGGAGTCTTCGGCTCTCCGAGCTTCTTCGTCGGCGACGAGCTCTACTTCGGAAAAGACCGCCTGCGCGAAGTCGAAGAAGCCATCCTTTCGACCGCGACTTGACATAGATCTATAATTCTGGAATTATCGAATTGTTGTGAGAGATCCTCTGGTTCTGGCCGATCGATTCGCGGCTTTGGGGCACGAAGCGCGCTTGCGCATCTTGCGGCTGTTGCTTGCCGCCCATCCCACGGGAATGGTGGTCGGCGAGATCCAGAGCGAGTTGGACATCCCGGCTTCGACCCTCTCTCATCACCTCGACGCCCTGCGCCATCAGGGGCTCGTCGAGCAGGAGCGGGAAGGTAGGTTCCTGCGCTACAGCGCCGGAACCCAGGCTCTGCGGGAGATCCTCGATTTTCTCTACGCCGAGTGCTGCTCCAGAAACCAGGTCATCCAGCTACAAGACACGGCCTGAGAGAGCTGCCACGCCTACGCAGCCAACATTCCAGGAACGTTTCGATAATTCCAGAATAAAAGAAATGAGGGAGACCAAGCATGCGTCTGCAACTCGCACTCAACGTCAACGATCTCGAGGCCGCCATCGACTTCTATTCCAAGGCCTTCGGTGCCGAAGTCGTCAAGCGGCGACCGGGCTACGCCAACTTCGCCATCGACGATCCGCCGCTGAAGCTGGTGCTCTTCGAAGCTCCGGACGCCACCGAGAGAATCAATCACCTCGGCGTCGAGGTCTTCGACGACGCGGAGGTCCGGGCCGCCGGCGAGCGCCTTGCAGCCGCCGGTATCGAGCACCGCGAGGAGAAGGAAGAGGTGTGCTGCTACGCCCCGCAGAACAAAGTGATCACCCACGACGTCGACGGCACCCTATGGGAGTGGTACCGAGTCCTAGGTGATTCCGACACCTTCTTCGCCGAAGCCGAGCCCGAGGCCACCAGCCAGGAGCCTGTGTCGGCTCCAGAGGAAGAGAGATCGCCCGGCTGCTGCTAGGAGACCGTCCGAGTAATCGGACGGACGAGGAGGTCGTGGGTGGGGATGGGCCGGGAAACGGGCCGAAGGCCTGTTTCCAGGGGCTAGGACGATCCTGGCGCGATCAGCGCCTGGCTATCCTGCTTCTTTGCGGATGAGCCTACCCAACGCCTCCCGGTCCTCGGATAGAAGCTCCTGCACTCGCTCGCCGTCGACGTTGGCGACGATGATCTGGCCGACCTCGTCGTGCACGCTGTCGAACAGTCCATGGCTCTTCATTTTCTGAGTCTGGTACTGATTGTCTTCGGTCGGGCTCACATAGTGAACCTGATCGGCGCGATAGCGATGAATGAGCCACAGGTGAGTAAGAGTCATCAGTCGCTTCTTTCGCAGCGCCGGGTCGAAGGTGTTCTGATCGCGAATCGAGAGAATCCGCTTCCCGTGCCGATCCTCCATCGGTGCGAAGACGATGTCGGCTTCGACCTTTCCCGACGGAGCGAGCACACTGAGCGCCAGGAGCTCAGAACCGGCAGTGTGGGGACGCAGACCGATCTTGAGCGGCGCTACGAGATCGTAGTGAGACGTCCAGATCTCGAGCCAACTCTCCAGCAGTTTGACCGGCACTTCGGTCTCCACGAGGTGTTGCACCTGCGTCGACCCCTTGCCCATCGCCTTGGTGGTCGCCGTCCTGCCCGACGAGGCCATCAGAGCCGCGTCGAGTCGAGGTCCACCGACCAGAGTCTGCGGCGTCCGGTACGGTGACTCGAGCAGACGGAGTTTGCGCTGCAAGCGAGCGAGAGCCAACATCCCGTCTTCGAGAAGCGCTGTAGCGAACTCCTCACTGGCGAGGCCATCGATCTGGTGGCCGCCATAGGTGATGAAGTTGAAGACGAAACCCAGCTTACCGAGCTCTTCGGGAAACTGCTTCATCTCCTCGTCGCTCATGCCTGTGGTGTCCCAGCTGAACGATGGCGACAGGTTGTAGGCGAGCATCTTGTCGGGGAACACGGCGTGGATCGCATCGGCAAACTGGCGAGCGTCCTCGAGGTGCGCGGTCTTGGTCTCCATCCACAGGAGATCGCAGAAGGGCGCCGCCGCCAGCGACTTGGCGATCGCAAAGGGAATCCCACTCTGGATCTGGTAGTAGCCCTCCGGCGTCTTCGCCAGGTCACAGCTCCACTCGATGTCGACCCCCATCGACTTCGCCTTGCCGCGCGCTTCACGCAGAGAGGCGGTGCCAGCGAAGGCCTTCCACTCGTCGACACTCACCTCGAGCTGCTCGCCGTTGCTCGAGCGCTTGTCGATCAGGTCGGCCACCGCCTGGCCATAGGTCGCCAGGCCGGCGGCGTCTTGCCAAGCATCGACGAACGCGGTCTGAATCGGGTCGAGCAGCGCATCGACCCTAGCGTCGCCGCGCCCGTATGCCTTGGCAGCGTCAGCAATGAGGCTCGAGAGCTCGACCTTGTCGAACCACTCGTAGGCCTCTTCGTACTCAGCGTCCGACACCGCATAGAGGCGATGCCCGAGAATCTCGTCAACGCCGAGCTCGGCCAATTTACGCAACAGGGCGAGAGCGGAGACGCGATAGGTGGGCACATCGAGATTGGTCGCGCCGAGAAGAAACGGCTGGTCGCGCTCATCCGAACAGCCCTCGAGCAAGGTCGCCGCCTCGGCGTCGGTGCGCGCAACGATCAGCCCCGGCACCTTCATGACGTCGAGCTGCAGACGGGCGGCGTTGAGCCGCTTGATCTGCTCGTCCTGCGAGACCAGCACCTTGCCACCCTGGTGACCGCACTTCTTCACCCCGGGCTTCTGGTCCTCGATGTGGTATCCGGGGACTCCGACCTCGACGAAGCGGCGAATCAGGTTGCGAACGTGCGCATCACCGCCGTGACCCGTATCGGCATCGGCGATGATGAACGGCCTGAAATCGATCACCGGCGTCGACTCCCGCTCTTCCTCGGTCATCCGCAAGCGAGCGAAATGCTGATTGCGATCCGCCGAAAGCAGCGCCCGAACGAGTGGCGCAGCTTCGTCGGGAACCTGACTCAGGGGATAGCTCGCCAGATCGGCGCCGGGATCCTCCTGCATCGACCCCTTCGCAGACGTGGCCCAGCCACCGAGGTAGATGCCTTCCAAGCCCAGCCGCTTCATCGAAACAGCCTGCCCCGGGGAATAGGGACCGAAGGTGGTGATCGACTTGCCTTCAGAAAAGAGCTCGCGCAGCCGAGCGAAGAAACCCTCGGCCGCTTGCCGTGCCACCGTGTACTCGACCTCCAACGTACCCTGCTGCTCAGCCACCTGGCGCGGTGAATGAAGCCGCTCGATACCCTGAAATCGATCGTCCGCGCACCACGCCACCGCGGCGGCGAGCTGTTCCTCGAATGAGCTCATTGTCATCTCCTAGGATTCTCCGGGTGGCGGAGTTTAGACCGGACCGCCAACGATGGCGAGTGCCCGATGTTGCCTTTCTTCACCGACCAGGCGAAAACGAATCCGCCTCCTTTTCTAGTATCCGCGGCGCCGCTTCACAACAGCAGCTCGGCCAACCGCTGGCGATGGTGCAGGGCATCGCCGTACTGATACTGGCACCACAGAGCACGACGCAGGAACAGCTGGGCGTCACACTCGTAGGTGAAGCCGACCGCACCGTGGAACTGGATGGCGCGGTCGCCCGCGAAGGCGAAGGCGTCACTGGCCGCGGCCTTGGCCATTCTGAGAGCCGCTTCGGCCTCGGGTTCGCCGAAGATCGTTGCCGCGTGGTACAGATGTGAGCGGGCGCGCTCGAGGTCGCAGAGGATGTCGACTGTGGGGTGTTTGAGGGCCTGATAGCTGCCGATCGGCTTGCCGAACTGCAGGCGGCTCTTCAAGTACTCGAGAATGACGTTGAGGGTGCCGGCGGCGCCGCCACAGGCCTCGGCGGCAAGTAGCAGAAGTGCGGTGTTGCGCACGGCGCGCAACGCGTTGCGAGCGGCATCGCCGGTGATCAGGTCGGAAGGCTCGATCGCGATGTCGTCGAGCGTCAACCGGTAGCTTCTTCGGGTCTCGTCGATCACCGTCTCGCGCTCGAAAGCCGGCGCCGAAATCACTGACTTACGCAACAGGGCGACGGCCGGCTCGCCACGCCATTGAACCGTCGCCACGACCAGATCGGCAACCGGGCCGTCGAGCACGAAGCTCTTTGAACCGCTCAGACTCACCGTGGAACCGCTCTCTTCGGCGGCGCTGCCCGCCTTCTCGAGGTCCCAATCCCCGGTCCGTTCGACGGTGGCCAAGGTACCGATGGCGCCCTCGGCCAGGAGCGGCAGCCACTCGCTTCGATGATCCTCGGAGCCCCCCGCCAGAACCGCCTGAATCGCGAGCTGAGTCGACACGAAGGGCGAACCGAAGAGGCTGCGCCCCATCGGCTCGGCCAACGTTACGAGCTCCATCGCACCCAGACCGAGGCCACCGTTCTCTTCCGGAACGGCGATGCCGAGCCACCCCAGGTCGACCATCTCGGACCATAGATCGGCATCGAAGCCATCCTCTTTCACGAGCTGGTCGCGCACCGACTCGATCGGCCATTTGTCGCGGAAGAACTTGACGGCGATATCCGCGAGCATCGCCTGCTCTTTGCCAAAGGTGATTTCGGTCATGGCGCCATCATCCCTTCGGAAGACCGAGCACGCGCTCGCCGATGATGTTGGCCTGCACCTGGCTGGTGCCGCCTCCGATCGTCGCCGAGAAGGCGTTGAAGTACGACCTCTGCCACTTGCCGCCGTCAGCGGCATCGCGATCGCCGACCCACAAGACACCGTGGACACCCTGCAGTCCAATCGCGAATTGAAACAAACGCCGGCGATGCTCGGTGGAACGCAGCTTCGACGACATCGGGATCGCCAGCGGCCGCTCGCCGACCAGACCCGGAATCTCGGCGCGGACCCGACACAGGCGATCGCCCTTGTCCTCGATGAGGAAGCGGACGAGCTGATCGCGTACGACAGGGTCCTCGATCGCCGGCCGACCGTCTCTGTAGGCTCTACGCGCTAGCTCGACGACATCCCCGATGCCGACAAACATCGACGACAGACCGCCTGCCTGACCGCCGGTCGCGCCGCGCTCGAACTGCAGTGTGGTCATCGCGATCTGCCATCCCTGTCCCTCTTCGCCCATCAGGCAGTCGGCCGACACGCGGGCATTGTCGAAGAAGGTCTGCACGAAACCGTACTCGCCGGTCAGCTTGCGAATCGGCTGAGTATCTACGCCCTCGACGTCCATCGGCACCAGGAAGTAGCTCAGCCCGGCATACTTGTTCGCCGCCTGCGGATCGGTACGCGCCAACAGAATCATGTACTTCGCATACGAGCCCAGGCTCGTCCAGATCTTGCTGCCATTGAGAACGTACTCGTCGCCGTCGCGCACCGCGCGGGTCTGGACGCTGCCGAGATCCGAGCCGTGGTCAGGCTCCGAGAAGCCCTGGCACCAGATGTCCTCGGCGCTCAGGATGCCTCTGATGTAGCGACGCTTCTCCTCCTCGGTGCCCCTGTGCAGAATCAGCGGCCCGGCCCAGTTCAGACCGATCGTATTGGGCATGAAGGGCACGCCGAGCCGCGCCATCTCGGCATTGACGACATCCTGATACTCCTGCGGCTTGCCGCCACCCCCGTACTCGGCCGGCCAGGCCATTCCCAGGTAGCCGGCCTCGTAGACCTTCCGCTGCCAGTCGCGAAGATAGTGGAACTGGGCGTCGGTACCCACTTCCATGAAGGTCTCGGGCAACAGAAAGTCCGGCGAGGGCGGACGATTCTCCTCCATCCAGGCAACAACTTCAGCGCGGAATTCCTCGAGTTCTGACACGAAACCTCCCCTTGGTTCAGGATCGCAGCCACGATCGACACGAACGACAATGCTATGTCAGTTCCAGCATGCAAGCAGATCCCCGCTCAACAGAGGCACAGACCGTTGACCTCGTTACCACGGATGCCATCTAATCCGACATGCAAGCCGCCTGAGAGTCGCAACGGGAGCTGCGCGAGAGCCATGACCGACAACGCACGCCACCTCGGTACGTCCCCCTGGGCCACCTACCGCGGCGCGCTCGTCATGGCGGCGTTGCTCGCCGCCCTGGCGTTCGCCTTTCCCTCGGTAGACGTCGGCGCTCATCCGATGGACGAGCGCAACGCCGGATTCGTACAGGGAGTGGACGGAGTCGCAGTGGCTCCTTTTCTGTACCTCGGCGCCAAACACATGGCCACCGGCTACGACCACCTGCTCTTCCTGATCGGAGTAGTTTTCTTCCTGCATCGCCTCAAGGACGTCGTTGTCTACGTAAGTCTCTTCACAATCGGTCACAGCCTGACCCTGCTCGTCGGAGTCCTCGGCGGCGTTCATGCCAACGCGAACATCATCGACGCCATCATCGGCCTCTCCGTGGTCTACAAGGGATTCGAGAACATCGGCGGCTTCGAGCGCCTGTTCAAGGTCCGTCCCAACACCCGAGTGGCGGTACTGATCTTCGGCCTCTTCCATGGACTCGGCCTGGCAACCAAGATGCAGGAGTTCACGATGTCCGACAACGGGCTGGTAGCAAACATCCTGAGCTTCAACGCCGGGGTGGAGGTCGGACAGGTTCTCGCTCTGACCTTCGTGCTGATCGGCCTCACCTTCTGGCGGTCGCGCAGCAGCTTCCTCCGCCACGCCTTCTTCACCAACACGGCACTGATGCTCGGCGGATTCATCCTCACCGGAATACAAATCGCCGGCTATGTCCTCTACTAGCTCAAAGCCAACGGAAACCGCGCAAATGACTCAGGAACCGCAAGCCGTTTCTCCTCGCAAAATCCTCTTGGCGACAGGCGCCGCTCTCCTGGTCGCGATCCTGGTGCTGCTGGTTGCGGTCCTCCCCGCCGAGTACGGTATCGACCCGCTCGGGGCCGGCAAGCTGCTCGGTCTGCTGGCCCTGGCACAGGCGCGTCCGATCGTCGTCCAGGAAAGCGAGTACCGTCTCGACCAGATCGAGCTGGAGCTACTACCGGGAGAATGGGTGGAGTACATCTACCGTTTCGAACAGGGAGACAGCATGGTCTTCTCCTGGCAGGCGACCGGCCCACTGAGCTACAACTTCCACAGCCAGCCAGACGACGCGCCTCGAGGCTACTCCGAGAGCTTCGACGCCGGTGAGAGTTCCGAGGCATACGGGTCGTACGACGCCCCTTATCCCGGCATTCACGGCTGGTACTGGGAGAATCTGACAGCGGAGGAGGTGATTCTCGAGCTCAACACCGCCGGCTACTACAGGTCGGCAACCGTATCCCGCGATCGCGTCAGTGGAGAGCACGCGCTCCGAAGCCTCAGCGAGCTGACATTCCGGGCCGACACACCCTGAGTCGTCTCCCGTCGTGACCTGGCAGGCCCTCGTGGTCGCCGGTGGAGGAGGGCGTGCACCACTCTGGCAGCCTGGGGCTTGGCCGACCCCGAGCTCGTCGAGCGGCTCAGAGCATCTCTCGAAGGAGGGCTCGGGCTCGCTATACTGCACGCTTTCGAGGTATTGAAGTACAGTTCGCCTTTCTCGCAAGGAGCAATGCCATGTCACGCACTAGACGACTCGGATTCACGACAGCGACGATCGCGCTGCTTCTCCTGGCGGGAACGGCCGGGGCGCAGAACCACGCACCGAATCCCTACCGCATCGTCGAAGACTGGGCAGCGGATCCTCCCGGGCGCTCCTGGGGCTCGACCAGCGCGGTGTACCCGGCCAGTGACGGCAGCGGCAACCTATGGGTCGCCGAGCGCTGCGGCGCCAACCTCTGCGCCGGCATGGACGAGCTGGATCCGGTGCTGCTCTTCGATCCCAGCGGCAAGATCATCAAGAGCTTCGGAGCCGGGAAATTCGTCTGGCCGCACGGCATCCACGTCGACAAAGACAACAACGTGTGGGTCACCGATGCGCGCGGCGCCGGCGCCATGGGTCATCAGGTCCACAAGTTCAGCGAAGACGGTGAGCTCCTGATGAGCCTCGGCGTGGCCGGAGTCGGCGGTCTAGGACAGACCATCTTCAACCAGCCCGGTGACGTGCTGGTCGCACCCGACGGCAGTATCTTCGTCGCCGACGGTCACGGTGCCGGGGGCAACAACCGCATCGTCAAGCTCGACTCGGAAGGCACTTACATTCTGGAGTGGGGGCAGACCGGTGGCGAGGACGGAGAGTTCCGCGATCCTCACGCCCTGGCCATGGACTCGCAAGGTCGGCTGTTCGTAGGCGACCGCAGCAACAAGCGACTACAGATCTTCGACCAGGAAGGCAACCACATCGCCAGCTGGTACCAGTTCGGTCGCCCGAGCGGTGTGTTCATCGACGCCAACGACATCCTCTACGTCGCCGACTCCGAGTCGAGCTCGCGCCGCAATGGCGGTTACCGGCGCGGCATCCGCATTGCCAGCGCTACCGACGGAGTCGTCACCGCCTTCATCCCGGATCCCGAGCCCGACCCCGACAACGTCGGCACGAGCGCCGCCGAAGGCGTGGCGGCGGATGCCGCGGGTAACATCTACGGGGCGGAGGTCGGCCCCCGCCAGCTAGTAAAATACGTCAAGAAATAGCCAAGCGGCCGTCAAGAGGTGAGATGACATGAAAACCCTACTCGCATTCGGACTCACTGTCGGGATCGTGGCATTCCTAGCGTACGGCCTATCCGTGGGCGCACAGGACACCGCCACCTCAGTCTGGGACGGCGTCTACACCGAGGAGCAGGCTCAACGCGGCGACCTTGTTTACGCAAAGAGCTGCGCGGAGTGCCACGGAGAGGCTCTAGAGGGGATGGACGATTCGCCGCCCCTCTCTGGCAGCGACTTTCTCTGGGATTGGAACGAGCTCTCGGTCGGTGACCTTTTCGAGCGTGTTCGGGTGTCGATGCCCGACGGCAAGGCAAACTCTGTGAGCAAGCAGGAAAAGGCCGACGCGCT
>Ga0114950_10005323_pt1 | contig 10001 bp, 7 predicted proteins | sample N075metaG_FD_83503 | JGI IMG/M metagenome (GOLD analysis project Ga0114950, IMG submission 83503) | Deep subsurface microbial communities from Kermadec Trench to uncover new lineages of life (NeLLi) - N075 metaG | ecosystem: Environmental > Aquatic > Marine > Ocean trench > Sediment | place... | reverse complement strand
CTTCGCATGCGGCTCTACTGTCTTCGGACAGCAACCCGCGGAAATGGGCCGAACGGCCCCGTACTCGATTATTGATGAGCACGATGGTGGCGAATGGAGCCGGTCACTCCATATGGTCTAGTCTTGCACGACTCGTGACGAAGGGGGAGTGATTCCATGCGGCGGACCCGCCGGTTCTTGGCCAGTATTGGGCTCGTCGTGCCGCTCGCACTCGCTTCGAGTGCGGGATGGGCGGGTCCGCTCGGCGATGACCCGGGTGGGGCGGATCCCGGTCGGCATCTGACGCCGGTCCAGCGCGCGGCCGCAAAGGCGCTGGGCGAAGCGCGACGATTCGTGGAGGAAGGACGCCCGGCGCAAGCGCGCGAGGCGCTCGCTCGAACCCACGAGGTCGCTTCACTCAGCGGATACGTTGAACTCTTTCGCGTGCGTCTCCTGCTGCAGGAAGGCACGCATTCGAAGGCTTATCAAGCGGCGACGCGGGCTCTCGAAGGATCGGAGAGTAGCGCCTTGCGGGCTGCACTCGGTGTGCTTCAGGGCGAAGCGCTCGCGATGGAGGGCAATGCACGGGGTGCGGAGCTCGCCTGGAACAACGTCCTCGGATCTCCGGGTGCGGAGGACGAAGCCGTCCGGCAGTCGATCGAGCTCTCGATCGTCGCCTCGCGACAACGGACCGGGAGCCTCGACCCCGCCATCGATCCCCTGGTCCTGCTCGATCAGAATTATGTCGACGTGGTGGTCTCCTCGTCGCAAGTCCCTGCCGCACTTCTTTCGCCTCCGGTCGTGCTCGAGCGCGCGGCGGCGGCTCTCGACGCCGGTCATCCCGGGCAAGCGCTCTCGCTCTACGACCAGGTGATCTCGAATCGGCTGGATCCCGAACAACAGCGAACCGCGAGGTGGGGGCGTGCGCGCGCGCTTTTTCGGCAGCGGAAATACGAGGGTGCGGCGAAGGCCTTCGCGGTCCTGCTTCCGGATCTCGAGGCGCGTTTCTGGCGAGCGCGAAGCTTGGCGCGGAACGGACAGGTCGATCTTTCGATTGCGGAATTCGCCGAGGTGGCCCGGGGCTCGGACGAGGAATACGCGAGTTGGGCGCTCTTCCTGATGGGGACGCTCTACGAAGATCGCAATGAAATGCGGGAAGCGATTGGCTGCTTCCGGCGGGTAGCGCAATATGCGCATTTCCCGGACCGGGTGCGTGCCGCACTCTGGCGGGAGGGCTGGGCCCAATATCGCACGGGCGTGAAGGCGCAGGCGCGCTCGACGTTCCAGGCGCTGCTCGAAAAGACCGACGATCCGCTCGAGCGTCTGCGCCCCCGCTATTGGGCGGCGCGTGCGGCGTCGGGCGAGGGCCATGCGAAGCTTGCCCGAAAGGAACTCGACAAACTCGCCCGCGACTTTCCGCTCACCTATTACGGCTGGCGGGCACAGGAGCGCCTCGACCTCGATGGAGCCGGTCTCCTGATGAGCGAGCGTCAGCTCGCCGAAGGGACGCGTCGCGTCGCGGACGAAACGATCGAGCGGGCGGCGCTCCTGATCGAGGCCGGTCTCGATGATCTCGCGCGAGACGAACTCCGCTTTGCGGCGCGCGAGGCGCGGGGCTTCGTCGATCGGACGCGCATCGGAATTCTTCTCACGCGTGTCGGCGACTACCACCGCGCGAACGAGCTCGTCGTGACGGCCTATGGCGACTCGTTGGCACGTGGACTCCAACCGGGCCGCGAAGCGCTTTGGTGGCTTTCGTGGCCGCCCGCGTATCGCGACACGATCATTTCGGTCCTTCCAGAGGATGCGTCGATCGAACCCGAACTCGTCTGGGCGATCATGCGCGAAGAGAGCCACTACCGCGTCGATGCGCGTTCTGCGGTCGGTGCGCTCGGCTTGCTCCAGTTGATGCCCAGCACCGCCGCACAGCTCGCCCGGCAGCAGGGGATCGAAGACTTCAAGTCGACAGACCTCTTCGATGCCCGGACGAATATCCGCCTGGGCGCGACCTATCTCAATCAACTGGGCGCGCGCTTCGACGGTCGCATGTCGGCCGCGATCGGGAGCTACAACGCGGGGCCGCGGCGCGTCTCGAGCTGGCTGCGCGGCGACGCGGGAGAACTCGAGGATGACATCTGGGTCGAGAATATTCCATACGATCAGACGCGATCCTACGTGAAGCGCGTGCTGCGCAGCCTGCATGTCTACAAGAGCTTCTATCGATAGTTTTTTCGGTCGTCTCTGCGGTCGTCGAGCCGGGCCACAGCGCCTACGATGAAGTGGATAAGGAGAGTCCGCCATGAGCCCACCCCCCACGACCGACGAGATCCCCCCGCAGTCCGCCCCGAAAATGTCCTACGAAGCTGCCGTCAAGGCAATCACGGGCCCCGGGAGTCCCTTCGAGCTCGCGATCGAGGACGTGAATGGGGTCGAGATGCCGGTCTTCAAGAACCGGTTTCGGTCGCTGCGCGAAGTCCTCGAGAAGTCGGTCGAGTTCGGCAGCGCCGAGTTGGCGGTCTGGGACTCCGGGGAGCGATGGCAGTTCGCCGAACACGAACGGCTCGTGGCGTCGGTCGCTGCGGCGCTTCGCGATAAACACGGAATCGGCAAGGGGAGTCGCGTCGCCATCCTGGCGTCGAACCGTCCCGAGTGGGTCCTCGCGGCATGGGGCACGCTCGTATTGGGCGGCTCGGTCGTCGCGATGAACGGTTGGTGGCAAGCGGATGAGACCCTCTACGGACTCTCTTTGGCGGAGCCCGACCTGTTATTCGGGGACCGTGCGCGACTCGCGCGAATCGCGGAACACGATCTCGAGGTCGAAACCGTTGTCTTCGAGGACTCCTTCGACAGCTATTCCCAGTACGATCTGTCGGCGCCGCTTCCGGATACGCCGATCGCCGAAGACGATCTCGCTGCGATCATGTTCACGAGTGGGACGACCGGGCGACCGAAGGGCGCGATGATGTCACATCGCAACTTCATCGCCTTCCTCCAGATGAATTTCTGCAACGGAGGCCTTCGCTACCTGCAACATCCTCCGACGCCCGAACAGGCAGCACTTCCGCCGCTCGTCGGGATCAATTCGAATCCGCTCTTCCACGTTTCGGGCTTCCAGGCGGGGGCATTGATGGGGCCCGCGACCGGGATGAAGACGGTCTGGACGACGGGCCGTTTCGATCCCAAGAAGATCATGAAGCTGACCCTCGATGAAGACGTGACACGCTGGGGCGGGATCACGACCCAGCTCTGGCGCTTGATCGAAGATCCGGATTTCGAGCCCGAACGCTTCAGGCAGGTGCGCTCGATGGGCGGGGGCGGCTCGGCCTTCTCGCCGGATCTCCAGCGTTCGCTGCGCGAGAAACTTCCGCAGGCCTGCGGCGACTTCAATGTCGGATACGGACTGACGGAGTGCTCTGGCTTGTGTTCGATGGCGATCGGTCGGGTACTCGAAGCCCACCCCGACACCGCCGGTCGAACCGTTCCCGGCAACGAAGTCGCGATATTCGATGACGAGGGCAAGCGCTTGTCAGACGGCGAGGACGGCAATATCTGTGTGCGTGGGCCGAACGTCATGCTCGGATATTGGCGAAATCCCGAGGCGACGAAGGAGGCCTTCTTCGAAGATGGCTGGCTGCGTAGCGGCGACATCGGCCAGATGCGCGATGGTCTGCTCTTTCTCGCTTCCCGCAAGCGCGACATGATCATCCGCGGCGGCGAGAACATCTATCCGCTCGAGATCGAGAACCGGATCGACGACCACCCGGATGTGGAAGAGGTCGCCGTCGTCGGCGTCGACCACCGGGAACTGGGCCAGGAAGTCAAGGCGATCGTCGTTCCTAAAGCAGGCAGGAGTCTCGACCCCAAGCAGCTTCAGGAGTTCGTGGCGGAGAAGCTCGCCTACTACAAGGTTCCGACCTACATCGAGCTTCGCGAGGAGGCACTTCCGCGGAATGCGACGGGTAAAGTCTTGAAGGCGGTCCTGCTGGGCGAGGCGGAGAATACTTTCCTGGAGGAGTGAGAAGGAGTCGTGCGGCTCTGCGACGCGATTCACCCGGCCGGTGCCCTCTCAACCCGCATCCTTCGTGATCAGCCTACAGCGTGCGGAATCCGGTATGCTCGAAGCCCCCGGTCGAGTGGGTGGCCACCAGGCGACCCGATCAAGAGTCGGAAAGATGGAGATCAGGTATGTCGAAGGGACCCCTCGCGGGTATCAAGGTTTTGGAAGTAGCGGGCATCGGCCCGGGGCCCTTCTGCGGAATGATGTTGGCCGACATGGGGGCCGACGTGATTCGGATCGATCGTGCCGGAAACGTGAAGGAGCGGGATCCGAGCCGACCGCCGCTCGACGTTCTCGCGCGTGGCCGCCGCAGTGTCGGCGTCGATCTCAAGCAGCCCGAAGGCGTCGAGACCGTGCTCAAGATGGTCGAGCAGGCGGACGTGTTGATCGAAGGCTTTCGGCCCGGCGTGATGGAGCGCCTCGGGCTTGGGCCCGATGTGTGCCTCGGGCGGAATCCGAGGTTGATCTTCGGCCGCATGACCGGATGGGGTCAAGAGGGGCCGATGGCGCAGGCCGCTGGCCACGACATCAACTATATCGCGCTGGCCGGCGCGCTCGAACCGATCGGACGTATGGGCCAGAACCCCGTCCCGCCGCTCAATCTGGTCGGCGATTTCGGGGGCGGCGGAATGTTCCTGGCCTTCGGGATCGCTTCCGCGCTCGTCGAACGCGCGAGTTCCGGCCAGGGACAGGTCGTCGATGCGGCGATGGTCGACGGTGCTTCTACGCTGATGGGCTTCTTCCACGGCATGAAGGCCATGGGCGCACATGGTCCGGGGGGGCGCGGGACGAATATTCTCGATACCGGCGCCCACTTCTACGACACCTACGAAACGAGCGATGGAAAATATATCTCGCTCGGGTCGATCGAGCCCCAGTTCTACGCGGAGCTGCTCGAAAAGCTGGGTCTGTCGGACGATGACCTGCCTCAGCAGATGGATAAATCGGGCTGGCCGCTCTTGAAGGCGCGCTTCGAAACGCTCTTCAAGACCCAGACGCGGGATCAGTGGTGTGCGCAGATGGAGGGGACGGATATCTGTTTCGCGCCCGTTCTTTCGATGGACGAAGCGCCCAACCACCCTCATATCAAGCATCGCAAGACCTTTGTCGAGTTCCACGGCCTGACGCAGCCGGCCCCGTCGCCGCGTTTCAGCCGAACCCCCGCGGAACTCGACCTACCGCCGGCCCACGCGGGTCAGCACACGGATGCGGTGCTTGCTTCCTTCGGCTTCAGCGGCGACGAGATTGCGAAGCTGAAGGACGGGAAGGCGATCGCCTGAGTGCCGTTCGCCGGAGGGAGAGGCCTCGCGCCCGTGCGCTTTCCCTCCCCGCTTCTGCTCGGGCGAGCGGAATAGGGTAGAGTCCGCCCCGACATCAACTCGTTCTCGATAGGGGGGACTCGTGAATCCCAAGATCGCATCCATCGCAATCGCCGTCCTGCTCGTGCTCATGTTTGGGCAGCGTTTTTTTCACTCCGTTCCGGCGGGCCATGTCGGCGTCGCGATTCTCTTCGGCGAAGTCCAAGAGACGCCCTATCCGGAGGGGCTGCATATCGTGAATCCCCTCCTGTCCTGGGCCGATCTCGATGTTCGTCAGGACTCGTTCAGGATTTCACAGCTCGATATGCCCACCCGGGATCAGCTGCTGTCGAAGGTCGATCTCTCGATCCAGTGGCGCCTGGATGCGAGCCAAGCACCCTCGCTCTATCGCGAGACCGGCGACAAGGATCGTATGCTTACGGTCCATCTTCAACCGAAGGCCCGCTCTCTGGTTCGCGAACTCGGAACGAAGATCGACCGTGCCGAGGACCTCTTCAAGGACGAGGTACGCGATCAGCTGGCGAGCCAGTTGACGATCACGCTGTCGGAGTACGTCGCCGACAAGGGCATCATCGTCGAGTCCGTGTTGCTGCGTAATATCAATCTGCCACCGGTTCTCGCGGACGCGATCGGCCGCAAGAAAGAGCGTGAGCAGGAAGTCGAGCGCCAGCGCGCTGAACTCGAACGCGTGAAACTCGAGCAGGAACAAGGGGTCGCTCTGGCGGAAGCCAACTATCGCGCGTCGGAAGAAGACGCCAAACGAATTCGCATTCTCGCGGAAGCCAAGGCCTTCGAGATCGCAACGATCAACAAGGCCGCTTCGGGCAACCCGGCCTATATCCAGCTCCAGTCTCTCGAAACGCTCAAGGCGATGGCCAAGGATCCTGCCGCCAAGCTCTATTTCCTCGATTCGAACTCGCCGAGGCCGCTGCCGCTGATGCATCTCGGGGATTTTACTTCCGTGAGCCGCTAGGTCGGACTCGGATCGGCCGGACTGTCATTTTCGGACCGTTTCCGGAGCGTTCTCGAAGGTCGCGTTCCGGATGATCGCGGACTCGAGGGGGCGCGGATGTACACGATCGCCGATCCGCTGAATCACGCGAAGCGTGTCGCGGCCGACCGCGTCGCGACGGTCTGCGGGAAGACGCGTCACACGCATGCTGAGTTCTGGTCCCGCTGCCGTCGGCTCGGCGGCGTTCTCGCGAAGCTCGGGATCGAACGCGGCGAACGCGTCGCGATCTGGGCGGACAACAGCCATCAATATATCGAGGTCTACGCGGGCGTTCCCGCGGTGGGCCGTGTGGTCGTTCCGCTCAACACGCGCCACGCCGAGCCGGAACTGGTCTACGCCCTGAAAGATTCGGGTGCGCGTTTTCTGCTGACCGATCGGGATCCGGGAAAGCTCGCGGATTGTGTCGAGCGTGTGATCACGATCCCCGATGAATACGAATCGCTGCTGGCCGAGGCCGACGAGGTCGAGCTGGGGGAGGGGGTGGAAGAGAACGATCTTGCGGGGCTCTTCTATACGGGTGGAACGACCGGGGCGTCGAAGGGCGTGATGCTCACCCACCGTAACTTGATCGCCAATACCTTCCACTATATGGCGCATATTCCGCACCAGAAGACCGACGTCAGCCTGGTCATGGCACCGCTCTTTCATGCCGCGGGATCGAACGCGGTTCTTTCGAATCTCTGGACGGGTGCGAAACAGGTGATCCTGCCGGTCTTCGAGCCGGCTGAGGCACTCGACCTGATCGAGCGCGAGGGCTGCACGGGAACACTGGGGGTTCCGACGATGCTTTCGGCGATCGTCGAAGAACAGAGAGAGCGGCCGAGAAAGACGCACACGATGCAGTTCATCCTGCACGGCGGTTCGCCGATCGCGACCGATCTGCTTCGCCGTCTGCATCGGGCGATTCCCTCGGCCGAACTCGTCGAGATATACGGAGCGACGGAGTTGTCCCCGATCGCGACGCTTTCGAGACACGAGGAAGAACTGTTGGACACGGATCGGATTCGCTCCTGTGGCCAGCCGATTCCGGGTGTGGCGATCCAGATTCTGGCCGAGGATGGGAGCCCACGAGCGGTCGGGGAGGTCGGGGAGGTCGTCGTACGTGGGCCGACGGTCATGCGAGGCTATTGGAACAAGCCGGACCAGACGGCGTCGGTCTTGCGCGACGGCGGCTATTGGAGCGGCGACCTCGGGTATCTGGACGAAGCCGGCTATCTCTTCCTGGTCGACCGCTCGAAGGACATGATCGTTTCGGGAGGCGAGAATGTGTACTCGACGGAGGTCGAAGAGGTTCTCTACAAGCATCCCGCTGTACTCGAGGCGGCGGTTTTCGGTGTGCCGGACGAGAAGTGGGGCGAGGCCGTGTACGCGGCGGTTCATCTCCGACCGGGGACCGAAAACATCACCGCGGACGACCTCGTGGCATTCTGTCGAGAGTTTCTGGGGGGCTACAAGATTCCAAAGGGAGTCGATCTGCACGCCGAAGTCCTGCCGAAATCCGGCCCCGGCAAGTTCTTGAAGCGAAAACTCCGGGAACCGTACTGGGAGGGACACGAGCGCGCGGTCAACTAACGCGGAGGGACGTGAACGGGCTAGATCATCGGCGATCGTGGATCGAGGCCCATGAGCGCGCGGCCGCCTTCGCCGTAGACGCGCTCGTTCGCGAACGCATGTTGAGTGATCGTCGAGAGGTCCCGCCGCTGACGGTCGAGCAGCGATTTCGAGTAGAGTGCTGCGCCGCCGCGGGTCCGCCCATCGCGAGGGGGATCGCCATCCCGAAGACGTCTGCGTCTTTCAGCGCGTGCACGATCTCGTCGGTCAAGCGGCCGGCCTTCTCGATCTGCTCGGACTCGGCTCGAATCGAGGGGGCGAGGGCGCGTACTCGGTCGATCGGTTCGAGGCCCTGGCGAGGGGCGGGGGATCGGATCATGGGATCTTCGTGCTCCGCAGGCATTCCTATTTCCAGGCGAAGACGGGCTGCTCGTAATGGGAGACCCGAGTGGAGCGTCCGCGCAGGGCCACCTCGCGCATCTGGAAGAGCACCGCCGCGGTCGGGCTGTGGACGAGGGTTCCGAGCATCGGGATCGAGAGGACCGGGCGGTCGCTCTCGGGGATCTTCCGGAGAACGGGCACCCCCGGCTTCTCGAGCACCGCCAAGGGCACGAAATGGAGTTGCTCGACCTCGGCTGGATTAGGGCGTAGGGTCTGTCCCGGCTCGGCCCAGCAGACGACCGGCGTCATCCGAAAGCCGGACCGCGTCGGGAAATCGTCGAGCAGGCCGAGGACATGGGTCGGATCGAGTTCGAGCCCGATTTCTTCATGGGTCTCGCGCAGGGCTGCTTCGATCGGGGTCTCACCCTCGTCGAGTCGGCCGCCGGGCAGGGCCCATTGGCCGGCGTGATGTTTGAGGCGTGCGGTGCGACGGGTGATCAGGAAGCAGGCTTCCCCGTCGCTGTTGGCGGTGATGATGAGAGCGACTGCGGCGGGTCGTAACTTGGCTCGAAGGCTCGAATCGGGATGGGCCTGGCGCTCGAAGTCCGCGAGGTTGGCATCGATCCGAGCGCGCAGTGCAGCGTTGAAAAAATGGCGTCGGGTCGTCACGGGATCGGAGCATAGGCCGTTTCGACGTGGTGGGGACACGGTAGCGCGGACGCATTGAGTGGCTTGGGCAGGCAAGACGGAAGGGAAGGGACGGGGTGTTTTGAGCGCGGCGACTGAAATCGGGACGGACTGGGAGGAGGCCTGGGAGCGTGGACGGGGGATGCTCGAGGGCGTGGCGCGTCGACGCGTGAAGGGCGCGTCCGGGGAGGTCGAGCTCGCTGTCCTCGACTGGGGCGGCGAAGGTGACCTGGTATTGCTACACCACGCGAATGGATTCTGTGCGGCGACATTGGCGCCCATCGCAAAGGCGCTCCGCGATCGATTCCGGGTGGTTTCGATCGATGCTCGGGGACACGGGGACTCGACGGCGGTCTCGCCCGTCGGCGAACCGGATCCCTATGCATGGCAGACCCTCGCGAGGGATCTCGGAACTGCGGTGGGGGAGCTTCTTCTTCTCACAGGTCACGAGCGCGTAGCCCTGGCGATTGGACATTCTTTCGGTGGCGCGCTGATCTTGAAGGCCGCCAGCGCGCAGCCCGCGGATTTCGAGCGGCTCTTGCTCTGCGATCCGGTGATTCTTCCGCCGATGACGCCCGAAGAGCAGGCGGCTCGATCGGACTCGATCGGTCTCGCCTCGGCGACTCGCAAACGCCGGGATCGATTCCCGTCCCGCGAGGCGGCCTTCGAGCATTTTCGCTCGCGCGCGCTTTTTGAGAATTTCACGCCCGAGGCCCTCGCGCTCTACGTGGGAGAGGGAATGGCGGAGACCACCGAAGGGGAGGTGGCCCTCAAATGTGACCGGAATGTTGAAGCCGCAATTTTTGGGGGCGGTGGGGCCAGCGCGTCGATCGACGACGTCGACCGCGTGACGGCCGAGGTGGTGTTTGTTCACGCAGAGCGCGGTAATTTCCTGCGTGAGGTCTACGAGGACGTCGCCTCGCGAATGACTCATGCCCGGGTGGAGAGTCTGGATGTCGGACATCTCTTCCCCCTCGAAGAACCCGAATGCGTTCTGAAGCTCGTCGACGAGTGG
>Ga0114950_10005321_pt1 | contig 10001 bp, 9 predicted proteins | sample N075metaG_FD_83503 | JGI IMG/M metagenome (GOLD analysis project Ga0114950, IMG submission 83503) | Deep subsurface microbial communities from Kermadec Trench to uncover new lineages of life (NeLLi) - N075 metaG | ecosystem: Environmental > Aquatic > Marine > Ocean trench > Sediment | place... | reverse complement strand
GCACCTTTTTCTGCCAGCACATCCATTTCCTCGGTTCGAATCTGAATCTCTACCGGCAGGTCAAAAGGGCTGTTGAGGATGGTATGCAGGGATTGGTAACCATTGGATTTGGGCAGTGCAATGTGGTCTTTGAAGCGGCCGGGTTTAGGCCGATAAAGCCCATGCACTGCGCCAAGGGCCAGGTAACAATGGGGTTCGGAATGCGTGATGATTCGAAAAGCATAGACATCATTGACCTCGGAAAAGGACAGGTCTTTAACACGCATCTTGCGGTAGATGCTGTACGGTGTTTTTTCCCGCCCCTTGATATCACAAGGGATGCCAGCCTCATTCATTTTTCTTTTTAGCGCTTTGTGGATGTCGGCAATGATCTCGCTGCGGTCGCCGGTAACGGTGCTGATATGCTCTGCAATGGTGCGGTGTCGCCAGGGGTATAGATTTGCAAAACCAAGATCCTGTAATTCGGATTTCATGCTGTTCATACCCAGGCGGTCAGCGATGGGTGCATAAATATCCAGGGTTTCGCGGGCGATACGGCGGCGTGACTGATGGTTCATCGATCCCAGCGTGCGCATATTGTGCATGCGGTCGGCCAATTTGATGAAAATAACCCGCAAATCCCGTGACATGGCCAGCATCAGTTTACGGAAACTCTCTGCATCTGCCTCGTGACGAGTGCGGAACTTCATCTTATCCAGCTTGGTCACGCCTTCTACAAGGTCGGCGATCTCTTCACCAAAGCGGTCTTCGATATCATCGCGAGTCAGTGGCGTATCTTCAATTGTGTCGTGCAGGATAGCCGCTGCGACACTGCCATGGTCCATACGCATATTGGCTAATATGCGCGCCACGGCTACGGGGTGAAATATGTAGGGCTCGCCGGTTTTGCGTGTCTGGCCTTCGTGGGCTTTCGCGCCTACCTCGAATGCGCGCAAAATAATGGCAACCTTCTCAGGTTCCAGGTAGGTATTGAGCAGGTCCCTCAGGTCAAGAACCGGCTCCGGAAATGAGGTTTGGGTTGCCAGCATTGTTAATAGTTCAGAGGCTCCTTCTACAAACCATCAATCAATCAGGGTTTGAGTTCATCCTCATCGGGATGCATGTCAAAGACTTCTGCGGCCTCGATTTCAGCTTGTAAAACGGCAACGCGTTCCGAATCAATCAGGCCTGCGGCGATTTCGCGTAAAGCAATCACGGTCGGCTTGTCGTTCTCTTCATCAACCAAGGGTTCAGCGCCATGAGCGATCTGGCGGGCGCGTTTGGTTGCGGTCAACACCAGTTCAAATCGGTTATCAATATTCTCGAGACAGTCTTCTACGGTAATGCGTGCCATTGTGTATCCTGTAAAATTTAGCCCTGTAAGCTTAATGTGAGCTTGGGCGGAACCGTTTATTTTAACGGTTTCCGAGTTGCTGTGCCAGATGCCCGTAAGCCTTATTTTTAATATGCGTTTTGTTGCCGCGATGATCACTGATGATGGTCTGCAATTCTTCAAGTGCGGTATCAAAGACGTCGTTAACCACCAGTTGGTCGAATTCCTGCCAATGAGAAATTTCGGCCTGTGCATCCTGCATCCGGCGCTGTATAACAGATTCGCTGTCTTGTCCGCGACCGGTCAGTCTTTTGCGCAGAGTTTCAAGTGATGGGGGGATGATGAAAATCTGGCAACAATCCGGGAACGCAGAGCGCACCTGGCGTGCGCCTTGCCAGTCAATTTCAAGAATTACATCGCGATCCTGTTGCAACTGGTGGGCAACCGAATTCCGGTTCGTGCCGTAAAAATGGTCGAATACCCGGGCATGTTCCATAAAATCACCATCGCTGACCATTTGTTCAAATTCTTGCTTGCGGACGAAATGGTAGTGTTGGCCATCGACGTCACCCGGTCTTGGTGCCCGTGTTGTGTGTGAGATGGAAAGAACCAGACGCGGGTCCTGATCCAGCAAAGCGTTGACCAGGCTTGTTTTGCCACCGCCGGATGGCGCGGCAATTACAAACAGGCTGCCTTGGACGGCCTGCTTATTCGACATTTTGTACCTGTTCGCGCATTTGTTCGATCAGCACTTTGAGGTCAACGGCTGCCTGGGTGGTGCGCTGATCAATGGATTTCGAACTCAGTGTGTTGGCCTCGCGGTTGAACTCCTGCATCAGGAAGTCCAGTCGCCGACCAACCGGCTCGGTCAGCTCCAGTACCCGGTACACCTCTTGAACGTGGGCGTCCAGACGGTCCAGTTCTTCATCAACATCAATTTTTTGTGATTGAATCACGACTTCCTGCTCTATACGGCCAGGATCAAGTGGCTGTGGCAGATCTTTCAGCCGATCGAGCATTTTTTGTTTCAGGGCGCTACGGATTTCTGGCAGCCATTGTCTGATCTTGGCTGTCAGTTCAGATACCCCGAGTAGCCGTTGACGAATCGCGTTGGCCATTTGCTCGCCTTCGCGGCTGCGACTTGCTTGTAAATCCTGGGCAGCTTCAAGCAGTAACTCCATGGCCGCAGCTTTTAACGGCGCCGGGTCAGGTCGTTTATCCTCGACTATTCCGGGCCAATTGATCAGGCGACTGATATCCACAGGCAGCGAGGTGGGTGCCAGTTTGGCAAATTCGTCGTGTACGTTCAGAAGCTCGCGCGCCAGTGTCAGGTTGAGTTCCAGTCCACTGCCTGATGCCCCTGCTGCCTCGAAGAAACGCAAGCTGGCCTCAATTTTTCCACGGCTTAAATATTGCCCCAAAGATTTTCTGATTTCCGCTTCCAGGACCCGGAACTCTTCCGGCAAACGCAGGCTAAAGTCCAGGTAGCGGTGGTTCACCGAGCGCATTTCCCAGCTTAACCGGCCAAAATCGTATTGACGCTCAATCCGGGCGAAACCGGTCATACTTCGAATCATTGCTTTTTCCATATTGCAGTATTATTGTTCAGAGGCGCCCTGGCTGTGACACCATGTTAACGGATAGCTTCCTCGACTAAAATATCAGTCTTCAATATTTACAACATTATCAGGACCAATACATGAGACCCAGCGGTAGACAGGTAGATGAGTTACGTCAGATCACCATTACCCGCAATTACACCTGCCATGCAGAAGGCTCGGTTATGATTGAATGTGGTAATACCAAAGTCTTGTGTACAGCCTCGGTTGAAAGCCGCGTACCGCCTTTTCTGCGTGGCAGTGGTGAAGGTTGGGTAACCGCCGAATACGGTATGCTGCCAAGGTCTACCGGTTCACGGATGCGGCGTGAAGCGTCGTCTGGAAAACAGGGTGGGCGCACGATGGAAATTCAGCGTCTGATTGGTCGTTCACTGCGGGCGGTGGTCGATCGGGCCGCCCTTGGTGAACATACCATCACGCTGGACTGCGACGTAATTCAAGCCGATGGTGGCACTCGTACTGCTGCAATTACCGGTGCCTATGTTGCCTTGGTGGATGCCTGTAACTGGCTTCTCGCCAACAACAAGATCAAAAAAGACCCAATACACGGTCAGGTAGCGGCTGTTTCCGTCGGAATTTACAAAAATACGCCGGTGCTGGACCTGGATTACCCGGAAGATTCACGGGCAGAGACCGACATGAATGTTGTGATGAACGACGGCGGTGGTTTTATCGAATTGCAGGGTACCGCCGAAGGCCATGCGTTCCGCAAGGAAGAACTGGACCAGTTACTGGCGCTGGCTGATAAAGGCATCAAATCGCTGATGGCAGCTCAGACCAAGGCGTTGGCGGTTTAACAACCGGGTCTCGCAGAGATGCCATATACTTGTTCAGAGGCTCCCTACATGAGCCGGGAATACGTCCTTGCCAGTGGCAACCAGGGCAAGTTGCGCGAGATGGTCAGGCTGTTACAGCCCCTGGGTTTGCTGCTGCGTCCACAAAGTGAATGGCAGGTACCCGAAGCAGACGAATCGGCCTGTACTTTTATAGAAAACTCATTGATTAAGGCCCGTCAAGCAGCCCGAATCACTGGTTTACCTGCGATTGCAGATGATTCCGGCCTGGTGGTACCGGGGCTGGATGGTGCGCCTGGTATTTGTTCAGCCAGATACGCTGGCATTAACGCAGATTCGCAAGCCAATATTCGTAAATTACTGATGGAACTGGAAACACAGCCAGGAATTGACCGGCGGGCATATTTCTTTTGCGCTGTTGTGCTGCTGGAAACTGCAGATGATCCCGCTCCTCTGGTGGCGACAGCCCGTTGGCATGGAAGAATATTGACGGCCCCGCAGGGTACCGGCGGTTTTGGTTACGATCCGATTTTTGCCGTCGGTGATTCACAGCTGTCTGCGGCTGAACTTGATGGTGATGAGAAACAACTCGTCAGCCACCGTGGACAGGCATTGAGAGAGTTGCTTAAAAAACTGCAAGATCGGGCAACTGAATGAGCGAGATGCCGGCTAATAACTTATTGAAACCCCCACCGCTGAGTCTGTATGTGCATATGCCCTGGTGCGTGCGCAAATGCCCGTATTGTGATTTCAATTCACACCAGGCACCGCAAAACATACCGGCTGAAGAATATATACAGGCGCTGATTGCCGATCTTGAAGAGGATTTGCCGATGGTGTGGGGCCGACCGGTTGGTAGCGTCTACTTCGGTGGGGGAACGCCCAGTTTGTTTAAGGCTGAGCAGATTTCTGATTTCCTGTCTGCTGTCAGGGCACGCCTGGATTTGCGTCCGGATGTAGAGATAACACTGGAGGCAAACCCGGGCAGCATTGAGCACGATAGTTTTACGGCCTATGCGAAGGCTGGCATCAATCGGGTCTCGCTGGGAGTGCAAAGTTTTGATGATGAAATGCTTAAGCGTATCGGCCGAATCCACGGCCGTGATGAGGTTGAGCAAAGTCTGCAGTCGCTTAAAGCCGCTGGAATTTTAAATTTCAATATTGATTTGATGTATGCATTGCCCGGGCAAAGTCCAGCCCAATCCAAAAGTGATATCGAGCTGGCGATTGCTGCGGGCCCGGCCCACATTTCTTTCTATCAATTGACGATAGAGCCAAATACGGCATTTGCCATTAAGCCGCCGCAACTACCTGAGGAAGATTTAGCCTGGGAAATGCAACAGGCTGGGCTCGAGTTAATTGAAGCGGCGGGATTTGAGCAATATGAGATTTCCGCATATGCCAAAGCTGGTATGCAAAGCCGTCACAACATGAATTACTGGCGCTATGGTGACTTTCTTGCCGTTGGCGCGGGTGCCCACGGTAAAATCACCCTGGCCGCCGAGAGCAGGGTGCTGCGCTATGCCAAGCAACGTCAGCCAAAACGGTATTTAAAATCATTGCAGCGGGGAGACTGGGTTGCAGAAACCCGTGAGTTGAATGACGAAGACCGCGTATTCGAGTTCTTTCTTAACCAGTTACGACTAAAAAACGGCTTCAAAATTGACGATTTCACAGCGCGTACCGGATTGGCCTGGCAGGTGGTTGAATCGCGTGTGCAACGGGCAATTGATAAAGGCCTGCTTGAGCTCAGCGAAAAGCGCCTCAGGCCAACCGAGCTTGGTTGGAGATTCGTCAACGATATCCAACAGTTATTTCTTCCTTGAAAATTTGTTGTGGGACTCTTGCATTGCTGGCTTTAGATGGTTAGACTAGCCGGCTCTTTAGGCCTATTGAATACCGGAATATCGTCATGAAAGCTGACACTCATCCAGAATACCGTGAAGTGGTTTACCAGGATCTTTCTTCTGATTTTAAAATCCTGACCCGCTCCACTGTAGAAAGCAAAGAAACAATCAAATGGGAAGATGGCAATGAGTATCCACTGATCAAGGTGGAAGTCTCTAGTGAATCTCATCCGTTTTATACCGGCAAGCACAAGTTAATGGATCGCGGTGGTCGTGTGGACCGCTTTAAACGCCGTTACCAGAAGTAATACCCGGTAGAGCTATAAAAGAAGCCCGGAATGGCAATGCTGTTCCGGGCTTTTTGCTGCCTGCGAAAAGAGAAATCAAAGGGGATATATGAGATAATTACAGGTTGTTGCTACCATCTTTATGATCTCGTGGATTTATATTCTGGGGCGGTTTCTCCAGCGAATATGCCGTAAATTAACAAGGAGTGAACTGTGTCTGATCATCGTGTAATCATTACTGACGAAAATACGGGTAAAAGTCTTGAGTTACCTGTCATTCGGGGAACCGAAGGCGAGCCGACTCTGCAGATCAAGGCCCTGCCCTCAACACTTGGTTACTTCACCTATGATCCAGGCTTTACAGCGACTGCCAGTTGTACCAGCAGCATCACATTTATCGATGGTGGAAAAGGTATTTTGCGTTACCGCGGTTACCCGATAGAACAGCTGGCAGAGAGTAGTAATTTCCTTGAGGTTGCATACCTGCTGATATCTGGCGAGTTGCCAACAGCTGTAGAGCAGGCTGAGTTCGAGCACGACATCACTTATCACACCATGATCCATGAAAAACTGAATACATTTATTGGCGGTTTTCATTACGATGCACATCCCATGGCCATGATGGCCGGAGTGGTGGGCTCATTGGCAGCGTTTTATCACGACAAAATGGATATGGACGACCCTGAACACCGGATGCTGGCTGCCAAACGCATGATCGCCAAAATGCCAACCATCGCTGCCGCATGTTATCGACACCACATGGGCTGGCCGACGGCTTACCCGAAGAATTCATTAAATTACACCGAGCGATTCCTGGATATGATGTTTTCGGTTCCTGCCGAGAATTATGAAGTCAGCCCTGTGGCAGCGAAAGCCTTTGATTTGCTGTTTATTCTGCACGCGGATCACGAACAAAACGCCAGTACTTCCACTGTCAGGCTGGTCGGCTCCACTGGCGCAAATCCGTATGCCAGCGTTGCGGCCGGAATCTCCGCCTTATGGGGGCCGGCTCACGGTGGTGCCAATGAAGCGGTATTGAACATGCTTGATGAAATTGGTGACATTTCACGGGTGCCGCAGTTTATGGACCGGGCCAGGGATAAAAACGATTCCTTCCGTCTGATGGGATTCGGACATCGGGTTTATAAGAACTATGACCCACGGGCTGCCATCATTCGCAAAGCAGCCTACGAGGTTTTGGAAGAGCTGGGAACCAACGACCCATTGATGGAACTGGCAATGGAACTGGAAAGAATTGCCCTGGAAGATGACTATTTTATAAGCAAGAAGCTGTATCCGAATGTCGATTTCTATTCTGGGATTATTTACAAGGCTTTGGGTATCCCGAGAAGCATGTTCACGGTGATGTTTGCCATCGCAAGAACCGTTGGCTGGGTATCACAGTGGTTGGAACAGGAAGAAACACCGACACCCATTGGTCGCCCCAGGCAGGTATACAACGGCCCGGGTGAACGTCAGTATGTGCCGGTAAATTTGCGCTGATCAGAAACTGTCGTACGGATCCTCTTCGCCCTCTGAACCACTGAGGTCGCGTTCCGAGGCATCTTCCATTGCTGGAAGGCTTCCCTGCCGGAAGACTTCCATGATGGCATTGCGGTTTTCCTGCCGCGCCAACAATCCTGTTTCGGGATCTATGCGAGCCTGGGTGATGCCTTCGGGTATTTCCAGCGCCTCATCCGGTACACCATCCAGGGCCACACGCATATAGTCGATCCAGATTGGCACAGCTGCTTTTCCGCCGACTTCATAGCGCCCCAGTGGTTCATGGTTGTCAAACCCGACCCAAACCGAGGTCACAACTTCATTGTTGTATCCGGAAAACCATGCATCGCGTTGCTCATTGGTTGTGCCTGTCTTGCCGGCCAGATCATTGCGACCCATTTGCATAACTTTCTTGCCAGTCCCGCGCCGAACCACGTCCATCATCATGGATCGGACCAGGTATGCATTTTGTTCATCAATCACCCTGGGCGCCGGAGAAGAGCTGGCAATCACATCCACAGCATTGGGCTGCACCTGCTTCACCACCTCGAGGTCGTTTTCGGCACCCAGTTGTAGCGGTCTGAAACTGGGCTCTGCTTTTTCAACAACTACAGTTGCAGGGGTCTGCAGTCCTGCCTCTTCACTACAGTCTTTGCAGACTACAACCGGGCTTGCGGCGTAAACCACCGTACCCCTGGCATCAAGCACGCGCTCGATAAAATAAGGATCTATCAGGTAGCCGCCGTTGGCAAAAACTGCATAGCCCCTCGCGATACTGATTGGTTTGAGGGAGGCACTACCGAGCGCCATGGACAAATTGTCAGGCAGCTCTGCCGGGTCGATGCCAAATGCACTGATATATTGATGTGCGTACGGGATACCGATATCACGCAATAACCTGATGGATACAAGATTGCGCGAATTAACCATTGCTTCGCGTAACCGGGTCGGCCCAAAAAATTGTTCACTGTAGTTTTGCGGTTTCCAGTCCCTTTCCAGTTCAGCATCACTGAATACAATAGGGGCATCATTGACCAGAGTGGCGGTGGTTTTGCCCTTGGCCAAGGCTGCCGAATAGATAAAAGGCTTAAATCCCGAGCCGGGCTGGCGTCGGCTCTGGACCACGCGATTGAACTTGCTGCGTGCATAGTTATAGCCTCCAACCAGGGCATATATTGAGCCATTCCGCGGGTTCAATGAAATCAGCAATGCCTCTGTTTCTGGCAGCTGGGTCAGTTTCCGTTGCCCATCATCAGCCAGTCGGGTGCGAATGATATCGCCGCTTTGAAGAACATCTGCGACACTTTTCGGCTCAAACCCTACCCGGTCACGAGTGATAAATTTTCTTGCCCATTGCATGTCTTCAAGTGTGAGTGCGATGGTCTGACCATCGGCTTGATAGATCAGTGCAACATCCTCATCAATCTCGGTAACCAGTCCTGGCGCCAGGCCGGCTACCGGTTTGAAAGGCCGGATGATTTCATTCCAGCTGGCAGTTGTGTGGTTGCCTTCAAGCTCAAAATGGGCCTCGGCACCACGGTATCCGTGGCGTTGGTCATATGCCTCAAGACCATTGGTGATGGCTTTATTGGCGGCAACCTGAAGACGGGAGTTGATGGTCGTGTAAACCTGGTAGCCGCCTGTATAGGCCGATTCACCATAGCGGGCCACCATTTCTTTACGCACCATTTCAGCGAGGTAGGGTGCAGAGACTTGAGTGGTGGCTCCATGATAAAAGGCCCGATTCCGTTCAGCTTTGGCCTGTTGATATTCAGCATCAGTAATAAAACCATCTTCAAGCATACGGCCCAAAACATAGTCCCTGCGATTCATCGCGCGCTCTGGAGATGTAATCGGGTTGATCCGGGAGGGAGCCTTGGGGAGTGATGCCAGCATGGCGCATTCGGCCAAGCTCAGCTGGTCTAAAGATTTCCCGTAATATACATCTGCCGCGGCACCAACGCCATATGCCCGGTGGCCAAGAAGGATTTTATTCAGAAATAACTCAAGGATTTCATCTTTTGATAACTCACGTTCAATTTTAAGAGCCAGGAAGGCTTCTTTGATTTTTCGTGTGAAGGTTTTTTCAGGTGTGAGAAAAAAATTCCGCGCCACAAGCTGCGTAATGGTGCTGCCACCAATCGATCTGTCTCCGGTGGTCGCCAGGTTCCAGACAGCCCGGGTTATACCCTCATAATCAATTCCTGGATGGTCGTAGAACCTCTGGTCTTCACCTGCAATGAATGCGTTGGTCAAATGCGCAGGCATTTCGTTGATTTTTACGGGGATACGACGTTTTTCTCCAAAAACACTTATCAGTTTTCCATCATGAGTGTAGATTCGAAGGGGCACCTGTAACTGCACATTTCGGAGGGTCGCGATGTCAGGAAGGTCTTTAGCAACAACGAGATAGCTCACAATGACGGTGATTACGCCGAGCAGGACTGAGACCAGCATTAATCGAAAAGTTAAACGAATTAGTTTTTTCAAGTGTTTATCCTGCTATGCTTACACCCAGAAATGGAATTTTAGTTGATAAAACCATCGCCGGATAGCAGGAGATGGGATAGAAAAAGATACACTGCATCGGACAAGGAAGTACCGGTAATTATAAGAGTGTTGACAGACTCCATACCAGT
>Ga0114950_10005319_pt1 | contig 10004 bp, 7 predicted proteins | sample N075metaG_FD_83503 | JGI IMG/M metagenome (GOLD analysis project Ga0114950, IMG submission 83503) | Deep subsurface microbial communities from Kermadec Trench to uncover new lineages of life (NeLLi) - N075 metaG | ecosystem: Environmental > Aquatic > Marine > Ocean trench > Sediment | place... | reverse complement strand
CGGGCAAAACGCTGGGGCATTTCTGCCACCAGGCGCAAGCCGATGAGGCCGCCCCAGTCCTGCGCGACCAGCGTTAATCCCGTCAGGTCTAACTGGGAAATCCACGCCGTCATCCAGTCGACATGTTTCTGATAGGTGTAATCGGCGCGCTGGTCGGGTTTGTCTGAGCGCCCGAATCCAATCAGGTCGGGGGCCAGCACGCGAAACCCCGCGGCGACCAGGCCGGGAATCATTTTTCGATAGAGATAACACCAACTGGGTTCGCCGTGCATACACAGGATTATTTCACCGTCCGCCGGCCCCTCATCGAGGTAATGGATGCGCATGGATCCGAGGTCGGGGTCATCGATGTTCAGGTAGTGGGGTGCAAAATCAAAATCGAGCAAATTTTCAAAGTAATTGTCTGGTGTGCGCAGCACGCTCATGACGTTCTCCTGTGTTTCACTCAATTCAATGAATAGCGTTTATCCCACTTCGCCACGATGGCCGCATAGCTACCGTCGGCACGCGCTTCCGCGAGGGCGCGATTAAAATCTGCCACCAACTGCTCCCCACCGGCAATGGCTCTGCTGGCGGCAACATGTCTGGCCCGGGTGGGTAAATTGACGTCGACAACCTGAAATTTATGCAGCTCGTGGGCGAGATAGGCGTGGAGTTGCATGGCCAGGGTGCGCTGATCGCCAATCACCACATCGACCGAGCCGTTGAGCAATCCCAGCAGATTCTGGATGGCGTGATTCTCAGGTACCAGCGTTAACCCGGCGACTTTCTGGAAATCGACGCCGTAGGCGAAATCCACCTGGGTGCCAAGGCGTTTGCCCGTCAGTTGCGATATGTTTGTGTAATTGGCCGGGTTCGAACGCAGTTTCAGCAAAATCAGTTTCGAGCTGAGGTAGGGCTCACTGAACAAATACTCCTTGTCGCGCGCTTCCGAGTACCAGGCGGCGGCCAGTGCATCGAACAGGCCGACACTGACTCCCTCCATCGCGCGGGGCCAGGTATCAAAATTGATTAGCGGGCTATAGCCGGCCCGTTTAAACACGTGGCTGACGACTTCCATGGCCAGACCCTGTTCCGGCAGTTGTCTGTCTGCGTAGGGTGGGCTGGTGCTGGCGCTTAGCGTCACGCTCTTTTGCGCTTGCGCAGCGGCGCTGATCAGGAGTAGTCCGACTAGTAGGGCACTGAGGGTTTTATACATGTTGGTTTCCATCATAACGTAGGCCGCCAATATATCACTAAGGTGGCAACTCATCCAAAAGCTCTATCCAATGGTGCACCGAAATAGCCGATTGTGATGCCAGTTGTAGCTGGCAGCCCACGTTGGCTGTCACAATGACAGAGGGATGATCGATATTGAGCGCCTGCAGCTTGTTGTTCAACAAGCGGCCACTTATTGCCGACTGTAAAATAGAGTAGGTTCCCGCCGAGCCGCAGCACAGGTGTTTTTCCGTGGTAGCTGCGAGATCGAATCCCACCCGTCTCAGGATGTCGGGAACCGCGTCCGCTTGCTTTAAGGCATGTTGCAAGGAGCAGGGTGTATGAATGGCGACCTTACCGATGTTCAGGTTCACGCCAGCGAGCTGCCCAAGATTTTCTCCGCGCAGCACTTCACTGATGTCTTTGCCCAGCGCGGTTACCCGCAAGGCCTTGTCGGCATAGGCCGGGTCCTGTGCCAGCAGCTTGCCATAATCCGCCAACATACTGCCGCAGCCCGAGGCGGTCGATACAATGGCCTCCACCGAGCCCGCTGCTATCAATGGCCACCATGCATCAATATTGCGGCGCATGTCAGCCAGCGCATCTTCTTCAGCCGACAGATGATAGTTTACCGCGCCGCAGCAGCCCGCTTTTTTCACGCTGACTAAGGAAATGCCCAGCTTGTCGAAAACGCGTTTGGCAACAGCATTGGTGTTCGGCGTGGCGGCATTTTGCACGCAGCCTTCCAACACCAGCATGGTGCGAACATGTTGCGAGGAAGGGACCGCCTTCGGCAATTGTTTGAGTGGGATTTGGCGCTTGAGAAACGCGGGCAGCAGCGGTCGAAAAAATTGGCCTATTGCCAATAGCGGGGCAAACAGCGCGGGATTCGAGATAACTTTTCTCAAACACCAACGCACGGCCCTGGCGTAGAGCGGGCGATCAACGTGTTGCTCGGTAAGGCGGCGGCCTATATCAACCAGTGCGCCATACTCCACTCCCGAGGGACAGGTTGTCTCACAACTGCGACAGGTCAGGCAGCGGTCCAGGTGAGTCTGGGTGGTTTGGCTGGCTTTGCCGGTTTCCAGCAACGCCTTGATCAAATAGATACGCCCGCGGGGGCTGTCCCTCTCATCCTGCGCGTCCAGGTAGGTGGGGCAGGTCGCCAGGCAAAAGCCGCAGTGGACACAGGCGCTGACAATCTCTTTTGCGGCCTCGCCATCGGGCGTATCACGGTAAGTGGGGTGAAGCTCTACGTGCATGGCTTACATCCAGGAATACATGCGCCCGGGGTTAAGAATACCCGCCGGGTCGAATGCGTATTTCAGGCGTTGGTGCAGGCGTTGCTCGAGTTTACTCGCGTTGTGCTTGACCTCTGAGCGCCTGTCTCCGCCACGAAATAGCGATACGTGTCCGCCCGCTTCTTCCGCAGCACGTTCCAGGGCCTCGCGCGGGTGTTCACCGCGCACCCAGCGCTGGGCGCCGCTCCAGTCGATCAGCGTGTCGCCAAATTGCTCTTGGACGGGGGAGGTAGGGCGTTGGGAGAACCGCCATAACGCGTCATTCCCGTGAAAAAATGGGTGTGTCATTTCGCGCAGTTGCCGCCACACCGGCGCGTCGTCGCCCAGCTGTCCACCGCCCCATAATTTTGCGGTTTGATTCACCGCGTCAGCCGCACCGGACAGGCGTAAAAACATATGCCCCTCTACCCAACAGGCGCCGCTGAGAGGTTTGGGCAGGGCCGATTTGATATTCATCTGTTCCAGGGCGTCCCGGGCGTTTAGTTGGTAGCACAAAGTGGTCGAATATTCCGGTTTAGGCAATACCTTCAAGCTGATCTGGCTCAGTACCCCCAGCGTGCCCAACGCCCCTGCCTGTAAGCGCGAGACGTCGTAGCCGGCGACATTTTTCATTACCTGGCCGCCGAAATTGAGCAGTTCCCCCTTGCCGTTGATCAATTGTACGCCCAGGACCATGTCCCGAATGGCACCCGCCCAGGGCCGCGCGGGCCCGGACAAGTTGCCGGCGAGGGTGCCACCCAGGGTGGCCCTGCCATCGAACAGGGGGGGTTCAAAGGATAGCATTTGGCCTTCACTGGCGAGTGCCGCGGTTATATCCGAGAGGGTGGTGCCGGCCCTGGCGGTGAGCACGAGTTCCGAGGGTTGGTAATCGACAATGCCGGTATGTGCCGACACGTTCAGAATGGGGGCGTTGGCAATGTCGATAGCGCGACCCAGAATATTCGTCTTGGTGCCGCCGCCCGTTATGGTTAGCGACTGTTTTTTAGCATAGGACTCGGCAACGGCCTCCACCATCTCTGCGCTACAGTCACTCATGATGTTGGCCTTGCATATGACGGTGGCGAGCCGGCAGGGCTCTGTATTCCTGGCAGCGTTTGAGAATGGGAATGCCCTTGCCGGGGTTCAGCAACAGCATTGGGTCGAAAGCGACTTTAATCTCCTCCAGTTGCAACAATTCTGCTTTGCTGAACTGGCTGGGCATTTGCCGCATTTTTTCCAGCCCCACGCCGTGTTCGCCGGTAATACAGCCGCCGACTGCGACGCTGAGTTCGAGAATTTTTCCGCCAAATTCCTCCGCTTTGCGCACGTCGTCGGGATTACTGGCATCGAATAAAATAAGTGGGTGTAGATTTCCGTCCCCCGCGTGAAATACGTTGGCGACGCGTAAATCGTACTCCGCACCCAGTCGACTTATCTCATTGAGCACCCGCGCCACCTGGCTGCGGGGAATGGTGCCATCCATACAGTAGTAATCGGGTGCGAGTCGGCCAATAGCCGGAAAGGCAGATTTGCGTCCCTTCCACAGCAGCGCTCGTTCGGCTTCATTGCGTGCCACGGTGATGGAGGAGGCTTGCGCGTCGCTAAACAGTTCCGTCACGCGGGCGATATGCGCCTCCACTTCTTCGTGGGTACCATCGACTTCACACAATAACAGCGCGGCCGCCTCCCGGGGATATCCCGCCTCGACAAAGTCTTCCGCAGCCTGCACGGCAAGGGCGTCCATCATTTCCAAGCCGGCGGGGATTATGCCGGCATCGATTATTCTGCCCACCGCATCGGCGGCCTTGTCCACTGTGTCGAAGCCCGCCATGATAAGCTTGGCAACTTCCGGAATGGGCAGAAGTTTTACCGTGACTTCAGTCACCACACCGAGCAGGCCCTCGGAGCCGGTAAGCAATGCCAGCAAATCGAAACCGGGGCAGTCCAGACCCTGTGAACCAATGGTGAGTTGTTCTCCCTCCACGGTCAGCACTTCCAGTGACAGGATATTGTGAACGGTCAGGCCATACTTGAGGCAGTGCACCCCCCCGGAATTTTCTGCCACGTTACCGCCGATGCTACAGGCAATCTGGGAAGAGGGGTCGGGTGCATAAAACAGTCCGTGTATTTCTGCAGCCTCGGAAATAGATAAATTGCTCACCCCCGGTTGAACCCTGGCGGTGCGGGCGAGGGGATCGATCTCGATAATAGTATTGAGCTTGCTGAGACTGAGCAGTATTCCCTCTGGGTGCGGCATGGCCCCCGCACAAAGACCCGTGCCGGCCCCCCTGGCCACTACAGGTACGGATAATGCGTGGCAGATACGCAGCGTCTGTTGCACCTGTTCAGAGGTTTCTGGCAAAACGACCAGCAGGGGTAACTCCCGGTAAAGGGTCAGTGCATCACACTCGAAAGGCCGCTGGGACTCGGTTTCTTCGATGATGGCGTCGAGTGCTAGTACCGCTTTCAATTGCTGCAGCAAATCCGCCCGCAGTTGGGGAGATGGTGGTGGTGCCGCCGTGGAAGGTTCCCGATTCATAGGCCCGTATCCTACGGTATGGCGTTTAAAATGGACAGAAAATAGATCTCATGGCATGCTCGCCGGCGGGGGGGATGCGCAATCAGGCGTCACTTTGTCTCCAGGGTGGGTGAGGTCAATCAATGAAATATCTGTTAATAATCCTGCTGTGTATCGGAGCTGTGTGCCGGGCCGAGGGCGTTCTGGATCCAACTGAGAAGCAAATCGTCCGCAGCGTGGATGCCAACCAGTCACAGGCGCTGTCACTGCTGGAAAAAGCGGTGAACATCAATAGCGGCACAATGAATTTCCCCGGGGTAATGCGGGTGGCGGGGCTGTTCGCCAAAGAATTGGAGCTATTGGGTTTTCACCCCACTACGGTTGAGGGGCATGCGTTTGGCAGAGCGGGGCATCTGGTCGCGAGCAGGGGAACACACGGCTCCCGTATTTTGCTAATAGGCCATCTCGATACGGTGTTTGAGCCGGCCGACAGTTTTCAGACATTTGAACGAATCGATGAACGGTATGCCCGGGGGCCGGGCGTCACCGACATGAAGGGCGGTGATGTGGTTCTTATCTACGCCTTGAGAGCGTTGTACGAGGCAGGCGTACTGGATGAGCTGCAGATAAGGGTCGTCATGACCGGCGATGAGGAGAGCCGGGGGAAGCCCCATGCCATTGCCAACAAGGCCTTGATTGACGCAGCCATTTGGGCCGATTACGCCATTGGATTTGAAGATGGCGATGGCAATCCCGAAACCGCAGTGGTATCACGCCGCGGGGCCAGTGGCTGGCAATTGGAAGTAAGCGGCCGGCCCGCCCATTCCTCGCAGATATTCCAGGAGGAGGTAGGTTATGGTGCTGTCTTTGAGGCGGCCAGGATTTTGGACCAGTTTCGCACCGTCCTGGCGGGCGTCCCCAATCTCACTTTCAATCCGGGCATGATCGCGGGGGGCACCGAGTTAAATCATGAGGCTGCGGACTCTCGGGCCACGGCTTTTGGCAAGTCCAATGTTGTGGCAAAAACAGTTGTCGTTACCGGCGGCATACGGGCGCTTTCCCCGGCGCAACTGCAAATGGCTCAGGAAACGATGCAAGATATCGTCGCCGCAAATCTTGCGCACACCCAGGCTCGTCTGGTTTTCGACGACGGCTATCCACCGATGTCACCCTCCGCGGGCAACAGCGAGTTGTTGCGCCGTTACAGCGATGTGAGTGTCGCCCTGGGATTGGGACCTGTTCGCGCGGTAGACCCCAGGCGTGCGGGAGCCGCAGATATATCGTTTGTGGCTGGCCATGTGAAGATGGCGATTGATGGCCTTGGGTTAATGGGCAGTGGTGGCCATACCGTCAACGAGACTGCCGACCTGTATACCTTGCCAAGTCAGACCAAACGCGCAGCCCTACTGATGTATCGTTTGCGTTGATAGCCGCATTGATGCAGCTTTGCAACAAATTGCAAAAACCGTAGTACACTCACGTTGACAGGCTGTGGACTTATTTTCGGCACATATTGTAAGAGGAATCTATGGCAGAGCAGTTTAAGGAACAAGGTGGCGCCGCCACGATGGACCCAAGCCCAATGGTTCGCTGGGTTACCTCGCGGGTCATCCGCAAATTGGTTCACCCCAGCCGTCTGGAAAAATTGCGGCGTAAAGCCGAAAAAGCGCGAACAGCGCAGGGCGAACCGCACCGCATAGAATACTTCCATCAAGTAGACGATCCCTATAGCCATCTGGCGGCGCAAACACTGGCGCAGTTGTCTGATCGTTATGCTATTGAACTCACTTGCCATCAGGTTAGCGCTCCCAGCGGTGCGAACTTGCCCGAGCCCGAATTGTTGCCGCGATTAGCGCTGGTTGATGCCGCGCTGGTTTGCACGCATTACGGTCTGGGGTTTCCCCGCAGCGCGCTTCTGCCCTCTGGGGATCAGGTGCAGCAGGCCAATAACATACTCGCCAACACCACTGAGACAAATTTTGCCGAGGTGGCTGTCGCGCTAGGTGAGGCGGTCTTCTGCGAGACGGCTTCGGCATCGCTGCAGACCCTGCAAGATAGATATGGGGCGCTAACGGCGACACAAACCGAGGCCGCGCTCGCCCGTGGCGACAAGCGCAGAGCGGAGCTACAACATTACTCTGGTGGTATGTTTTACTATGCCGGGGAATGGTATTGGGGTGTTGATAGACTCTACCATCTCGAGAAACGATTAGAATCACTGGGTGCAGTCCAGGGCGAACACGCGTCGATTTTATTCCCCCGGCCCGAGATTGTAGCGGGACCGTTGAAGGACAACGGCAGCCTCACCCTGGAAATTTACGCCTCATTGCGCAGCCCTTATACGGCGTTGATTTTCGACAAGGCAGTGCAATTGGCCAATGACACGGGGCTACGCCTTGAATTGCGCCCGGTACTGCCCATGGTGATGCGAGGGGTGTCCCTGAGTCGTCAGAAAGGCCTGTACATCTTTGCAGATGCTGCCCGGGAAGCGCGTGCCCTGGGCGTGGAATTTGGCAAGTTCAGCGACCCCATAGGAAGCCCTGCACGGCGCTGCTACTCCTTATTTTCCTGGGCGGAGCGCCAGCAGAAACGTGTTGGTTTAATGAGCAGTTTTCTCAAGGCAGCCTTTGTCGATGGGGTGAATACCAACCAAGACGCCGGGCTGGCGCAGGTGGTGGAACGGGCTGACCTGTCCTGGACCGAAGCGCAGGAGATAATTGATAACGATGATTGGCAGGAATCGCTAGAGAAAAACCGCCTGGCCATGTACGATTTTGATTGTTGGGGTGTACCCGGGTTTCGGGTGTTGAACGCCTCCGGTGATACTATCGTCGGGGTGTGGGGCCAGGATCGGTTATGGCTGGTGAGTCGGGCTATTCAAAGTGCTTTACAACAATGAAGAGAGATGTAAGAAATGAATGATTTTAGTAACAAGGTAGCTGTTGTAACGGGTGGTGCAAGTGGAATTGGTCGTTCGCTGGTCAAGGAGTTACTGGCCGCTGGCGCGAGGGTAATTGTCGGCGACGTTGAACAAGCGGCGCTGGACCGTGTGCTGGAGGAATTCTCCGGGGCCGGCGATCTGCACGGTGTGGTCACCGATGTATCCGATGCCGCCTCGGTAAACGCCCTGGCCGATGAAGTGTTCGAAAAATACGGTGCCTGTCACCTGCTGTTTAACAATGCCGGTGTCGCGGCGCCATCTGCCAATGTCTGGGAGACCACGTCAAATGACTGGAAGTGGGTGCATGGGGTCAATATCTTTGGCGTGGTACACGGTATTCAGGCCTTCGTGCCCCGTATGATAGCGTCGGGAGAAGAAGGGCACGTGATAAACACCTCCTCCGGAGATGGCGGTGTCTCCCCGCTGCCCTATCAGTCGGTTTATGCTTCCAGCAAGGCCGCTGTGTCCTGTCTAACCGAGTGTTTGGCGGCCCAACTGCAAACAGAAGACACTAATCTTGGCGCGTCTATTTTTTATCCCTCAGGTGGTTTGTTGGATACGGGGATATGGACTACCGATCGCAACCGGCCGGCCGATTTGGCGCGCGAAGTTGCCACCGCACCGGTGCCCACCTTGGCGGATTTTAAGGCGGCAGCGGAAGGCGCAGGCATGGTGCTGGAATTTCAGGACCTGGATGACCTTGCGCGCTTTTGTCTACAGGGAGTGCGCGACCAACGCTTTGTTATCATGATTGGTATTGATGAGGCGGAATCGACCCTTCAGGATCGTGCACAGCGGATCGGCCGGGGTGAGTTGCCCATCGATCTGGCAGCAGTTCCCCAGCTGTAGGCTAGGGACGACTGTCCGCGATAACTAATGCAACCATGCAAACTAAACCGATGTGGCCATTATGACTAAACTGTTAGTTCTAATATTCTCCCTGTTGGGTTCTAGCGCTGTGTTTTCCTCGAGTGGTGATCCGGCCCATTTGGACTTGACCAGCCATTGGGTGGGTTATGCCGCGCTGGCGCTTTTCGTCGTGGCCTATGTGTTGGTGATTTTGGAAGAGCAGCTGCACCTGCGAAAATCGAAACCGGTGCTGCTGGCGGCGGGTTTGATCTGGATGTTGATCGCCTTCGTCTACAGCGGTACCGGTGACACCCACTCGGCGGCGATTGGCATACGGCATAATTTTCTGGAATACGCCGAGCTATTCTTCTTTTTATTGGTAGCCATGACTTATATTAACGCCATGCTGGAACGCAGGGTGTTTGACGCCCTGCGCGACTGGTTGGTACTCAAAGGATTCAGCTACAGGGCGCTGTTCTGGCTCACCGGGATTCTGGCCTTCTTCATCTCCCCCATTGCCGATAACCTCACCACGGCCCTGATAATGTGTGCGGTGATATTGGCAGTGGGTGTAGACCAGCCGAAATTTGTCGCGATTGGTTGCGTCAATATTGTTGTCGCTGCCAATGCCGGTGGTGCTTTCAGTCCCTTTGGCGATATCACCACGTTGATGGTGTGGCAGAAGGGAATCCTTGAGTTCGCCGTGTTTTTTAAGTTGTTTGTGCCCTCGGTGGTGAATTTTGTCATCCCCGCAGCGATTATGCAGTTTGCCCTGCCGGCGGGGAAACCGCCGGCGACGCAAGGTGAGCTGGTGCGGATGAAGCCGGGGGCAATGGTCATTGTTGGCCTATTCCTGCTGACCATCCTCACAGCGGTAAGTTTCCACAACTTCCTGCACCTGCCGCCGGTGTTTGGCATGATGACCGGCCTGGCCTATTTGAAATTCTTTGGCTACTACCTGCGCAAGAAAGGCAACACCGGGGTCGATACCTCGGACATGCCAACCAGCAACACCATTGATGATGATTTTGATATCTTCGACAAGATAGCCAAGGCCGAGTGGGACACCCTGTTTTTCTTCTACGGCGTCATTATGGCGGTAGGTGGTCTGGGCTTTATCGGCTACCTGGGAATGACATCCGAGTTTATGTACGGCGAATTAGGGGCAACTACCGCCAATATCCTGGTGGGCGTCTTATCGGCCATTGTCGATAACATT
>Ga0114950_10005316_pt1 | contig 10006 bp, 10 predicted proteins | sample N075metaG_FD_83503 | JGI IMG/M metagenome (GOLD analysis project Ga0114950, IMG submission 83503) | Deep subsurface microbial communities from Kermadec Trench to uncover new lineages of life (NeLLi) - N075 metaG | ecosystem: Environmental > Aquatic > Marine > Ocean trench > Sediment | place... | reverse complement strand
TCCTGAGTGATCCGAAATCAATAGTCACTTCCGAGCCTCTAGCAATTCATATACAAACCGCATATTGTGCGGCGGCATGGGATTAAGTATCCCCATGTCAACGTAATTTACGTGCACTTTCTTGATCCGGTCGTCTAGTGTGAGTGCCTCTCCCACCATTTTGTCTTCAAAAAGATGCTCAGAAAACATTGAGGCTGTTTTCTCAACCAATACATTAAGTGCCTTGCGGCTCAGCAAGTAACCACCACCACGTGCCCAATCACAGACATATTCACCATCATATGGGATCTCGTATGACTTATCCGTGCATTTTCCGTAGTGCCACGTCCGTGTAATCCTTGGATCGCCCATTCCCCTGATCAGACCTATGTAATCTCCACCTCTTGTATCGAAATCAAGAAATGTTCCGATGTCCACATATGAATCGTCATCAATCTTCAAAAGAAAATCGAAATCCAGTCGATTCGAACAGAACTCAAAAAAGCGGTGCATCTTTTCAGGTAAGTGCTCGTAAGCCTCCGGGCAATCCAAGTAGATGCAATCGCCTTCAATTGAAGCAGGAGACCCTGGACGACCATAAACAAAAAAGACACGAATTTCTGGCGGGACTCCTCTTAGCCAAGTCGCACGGATTGCGCTTGCATTGTTCTCGTGATTGGGGCACGTAATGACGCCGATAATGACTTGCTTCAAAAATGTTTTATTCATAAATGCCCATTATTGAGCGCATTAGTTCCAGCTTTGAAAACCGAGTTTGCTTTTCAAAAAAACGGTCAAAAACATCAGCGCTGGTTTGTCAATTCTCGTCATGAGGATTGAGTTTAAACCCCCAACGTCAACCAAACTGTAATTCTCTTTCAGTAGACCATTTCCACCAGAAAATTTGGAGGATCCTTCTTGCAATTTGTCGTTCTCGAATCTGCTTCGGGTTCATCCGCTTTGATTAGAAAAAGCGAACTCGAAATCCTTTACCTCGAAACTCATATTAGAAGCCATCTCAGAAATGCCTCAGCAGGATGCTGATGCATCCGAGGCGCACGAAGCCGAGGAGGTTTTCCGCATGGCGCGTGATGAGACGGCGGTACTTCTGTAGCCAGGCGAACAGGTGCTCCACCTTCCAGCGGTGCTCGTAGCGGCGGAGCGGCCGACCGTCCTGCGTGGGCGCTCGCTTCCGGTTGGTTCGGTGAGGAGAAATCATCTCGATCCCCCGTTCCTTCCACAGACGTTCGTCCAGTCCGTCGCGGCTGGACCCGGACCTAGCGGAGAACGCCGAGGATTGAACTGCGTGGCGGGGCGCCACACTGGCTACGATCAGTCCGTCAGCCCCACTCCGGACTCCACCAGAACTCGATAGGACTCCGGCATCCGCAGGATGCCCAGAGTCACCAATTGAAGGCTGTCGCGGTAGCGCACCGAGCGATCGTAGAAAAGGGTGAGCTCCGGGTCCTGGCTCAACACGTGTGAATAGATCACGCACTGGCGTGACCACGCTGACGTACTCACTTTGATTCTCGAGCCTGTGAATTGCTCTTTGCGCTCGGCCTGAAGCGCGGCCCGGGCGGGAAAGTCGCCGAAGAACTTGAAGTGAAGAAGAGCACCTGTGAGCTCGGCCGGCACGATGTCCGAGATCAAGTGGGTGGACGCTTCATAAACCCGGCCGGCCCGCCACCGCACCAGCGGGACCTTCGGGAGAAAGGGCGCTGGGTACTCCCAGTCGTGGTTCCGCCAGAAAACTCTCTCTCTCGGACCTCCTCGGACGGCAACGGAGCAGGACGGCAAGTGGGAATAGGAATCTGCGTCAAAGAAGGGGCAGGCGTTCAGGAATGGCTCGCCGGGAGAGTACGAAGTGGCCCTGATTGAGCGATCGGAGTACATGTCCAGGAGCATCGTCTGGAGTGCGTCTGCCTCCACCGATTCGAGGTACTGTGTCAGCGCTCGGAGAGCTACCGTCTCACAGCCTGGATAGAACAGAAGCTCATCGGCGTCGAGCGTCAGCGACCAGTGGCCATCGGCGAAGAGCTCGAGCAGCTCATTGACCCAGTGTAGGCCACACTCGGCGCTGGAATAGGAGTCCTCGGTGTAATAGAGAGTCACATCCGGCTGTGCCAGGAGATAATCCGTTGAGCCGTCCCGCGAGCCGTTGTCCACGATGAAGAAGCGATCCACACCGGCTTGCCTGTGATATTCGAGAAACCAGGGGAGGCGGAGTGCTTCGTCTCGGATACAGGCAAAAGCAAGGATCTCCTCCGCTCCCACCCGAACCGGACGAGCGTCAAGCCGCCTCATCGTCAGGCCTCCTTAATCCGCCCAGTAGCACTCGAGGAATCAGGCGGGCCGAAGCCCAGCCGATCGAGCCTCGTACCCATGCTTCGGGTTTCCTGCGATTCCAGGAACCGTCGGAGACGATCGTCACGAACCAGGGTGCCCGACTGCAGACCCTCTTCGATCTCGGCTGCAGATCGCTCGCGGCTCTGATAGTAGTCGTGAAGGCCGCCCGCCTGATACAACCGGTAGAGATTGCGCCAGGCGTCGCCAGTGGAGGGTCCCAACTCTGTGTTGCGCTCGTAGGCCCGCCCGCCCTTGACGATCTTGTTCTCGAACTGCTTGTAGCTCCGCAGAGGAAAGTGGAAGATCACTATCGGACATGGACCCTCAAAGACCTCGAGATCCAGGCCACTCGCGGTGTGATTTCCTTGGCTGACCTCGATCTCCGAATGACCTCGGTGACATACCTTGGGTGGCAGTGGGCGCCCGAGGGCATTGACCGACTCGCTGTCCCGGGCGACCATACGTGTGTAGAAAGGTCTACCGTCGTCGGCCACGGGTACGAAGTCGGTTCTTGGCACTCGTACGAATCCGACTTCGGGGGGCAGCGCAGCCAGTGTTGACATGAGGTTGCCGCCGAGCGGCCACCAGAATTCGTCGGCATCGCTGTTGACCACCCAGTCGGCGCCATGGTCCAGGAAGGCGCTCCTGGCCATGTGGGTGACCCACTCTCGCTGAGAGTAGTCGTCGCTCTCCTCCCGGATCACGCTCACCCGGTCTTCCGCCTGATAGCCGGCGAGGATCTCCGGCGTGCGATCCACCGACAGATTGTCGGTCACGATCACGTGATCGACACCCTGAGCGAAGTGGTACCTGAGGTGGTCGTCCAGGATGTCCTCCTCGTCACGAACCAGGAGGGTCATCACGAGCTTCATGCCACCGTCATCCTCCTGCTGCTGAGCACACGGTCAAGACTCACCTGACCCGCCGTCGGGATACCCGGGGTTCTACTACCATGGTGCCATAGCGGCGCTGTCGTTCGCGTGATCCTGCTCGGCCCGGCGCTCCCATTCCGGCTGCAAGAAGCTTCACCCAGCATCTCGGAGCGTCTTCCAGCAGCGCCGGCACAGCTCCAACCCTGAGGAAACGAGGCAGTGAAGCACGAGTGCAGAATAGGAATTCACTTTTCGCAACGCTTGGCTGGGCGCGCGAAATACGCGAAATCGGGCTGTCGCACCCTGCGTAGCCACTGGTTCTGCTTCATTCGTTAGAAGTTTAGCGGAAAGCCCCCCTTGGGGGCCTAATTGACCGAACTCCTACTTCTCGGACCTGCAAAAGCCCGGCTAACTCCTCCTTGGAGTTGACCCGGTTTCGTGGAAACCTCACTACTTGGGAGGGAGGGGTCCACGATGGGGGGGGGCCACAGGCCGTATCCTCCGGAGTTCCGGCAGCAGGTCAACTGGGCCAAGGAGCGGCCGCGGTACGGCTACCGAAGGATCCACGTCCTACTGAGCCGCGAAGGCGTCGGGATCAATCGCAAGCAGGTCTACCGGATCTACCGGGAGGAGCACCTGGCGGTGCGGCGGAAGCGGCGCAAGCGCGTGTCGGCGGCACCGCGGGAAGCGCTGGCCATCCCGAACGGTCCCAACCAACGGTGGTCGCTGGACTTCATGGCCGACACGCTGGCAGACGGACGGACGTTCCGGACGCTGAACGTGGTAGACGACTGCACACGGGAGTGCGTGGCCATCGAAGTCGGACGATCGATTCCGGCAGAGAGGGTCACGCGGCTTCTCGAGCGACTTCGCCTCGAGCGCAGCCTTCCTGCCGTCCCGGTCATGGACAACGGCCGGGGCTCACGAGTCGAGCGCTCGACCAATGGGCGTACGAACGCGGCGTAGAACTCCACTTCATCCAGCCGGGAAAGCCGACCCAGAACGCCTTCGTGGAAAGCTTCAACGGGAAGTTCCGAGACGAATGCCTGAACGCGAACTGGTTCCGAAGCCTGGCGAATGCGATGGAACGGATCGAGATCTGGAGACGGGACTACAACAGCCACCGTCCGCACAGCTCCTTGGGGAATCTCACCCCCGAGGAGTTTGCTCGGGGGGCGGCTTAAACGCGGAGAATTCTCAGAATGAATGGCCCTAAAAGGGGTGTCCGGTCACAGCCATGAGGCGGATGTGTTCGGAGGTTTCGTGGGAGAGCGTGCGACCGTCGATCTGCTTCATGCACACGCAGGTAGCGAACAGTGTAGACTCAGAAAAGGACTGATTCGTAAGCCGCACGGAGCCCAGGCAATCCTGGCATCTTCACGAGGAAACGGGACAATAGGCTCTCCATGATCCGCGCCCTCACGAGAGGAGTTCGACGCGCCCGCCACTTCAATCGGATCTTGAAGTCGCAGCGTGTGCCGCCATTCGCGCGCCTCATCCTCGTACTGCAGAAACCCAAGCAGCGGATGCTGCCGCCCGGGACCCGGCGTCTGCGGTTCTATCGTGCCACTCTCGGACGAATCGCCGGACCGGTGCTGCGCAAGGCCTATCGCGGTTGGCAGGGATCGGCCGGCGAGGTCCACCCTGACCTGGTGGACGCCGTCCCGCTGGTCTTCGACGAGGTCGAGACCCTCGAGTTCGCCAGCCCCGAGTCGCCGCTGGTCTCCATCCTGATTCCGGTCTACGAGCAGTGGCAGATCACCTACGGATGTCTGCGCTCCGTCCTCGCCTATTCGGGAACCCGTATTCCCTACGAGGTGCTCATCCTCGACGACAATTCCCAGGATGAAATCCAGCATCTGCACGAGAAGACCCCTGGCGTCCGCTACATCCGCAACGAGAAGAACCTGCGTTTCCTGCGCAACTGCAACCACGGCGCGACCTTCGCGCGCGGCAAGCACCTGCTGCTGCTCAACAACGACACCCTCGTCCACGAGGGCTGGCTGGAGGCGATGGTCGACCGCATTGAATCCGATTCCTCCATCGGCCTCGTCGGCGCCAAGCTGATCGGCAAGGACGGCATCCTGCAGGAAGCGGGCGGCATCATCTTCCAGGACGGCAGCGGTTGGAACTACGGGCGCGGCAACGATCCCGATCATCCCGCCTTCGCCTTCTTCAAGGACACCGATTACTGCTCCGGCGCCTGCATCCTGCTGCCGCGGGTCCTGTGGGAACAGCTCGGCGGATTCGACGAACGTTTCGCGCCGGCCTACTACGAGGACGCCGACCTCGCCTTTGCCATCCGCGCCGCCGGCTATCGCACGGTGTACGAGCCGCGTGCGGTGGTCACCCACCTTGAGGGGGTATCGCATGGCACCGACATCAACCCGGGACTGAAGCGCTACCAGGTCGAGAACCAGGCCAAGTTCCTGGACAAGTGGCGCGACACATTGCTCGCCGAACAGGCGACCGGTCCCGAGGATCTCGACCGCGCACAGTGCCGTGGCATGCATCGGCCCTGCGTCCTGGTTGCCGACTACCAGATCCCGCTATGGGAAAACGAGGCCGGCTCGCGTCTCACCTGGATGTACATCCAGCTGATGCTGGATCTCGGTTACCGCGTGTTGTTCCGCCCCTCCGACCTGTTCCCGGTGCAGCCGTACACCGCGGTGATGGAGGCGGCCGGCGTCGAAGTGCTTCACGGTCCCGATTTCCTCGACATGGACGCATGGTTGAGGGAACACGGCCGCAGCCTGGACTTCGCCTACCTGAATCGCTGGGAAGTGGCGGAGCCCCTGCTCGGACCCTTGCGACGTCATACGGAGGCGCGCATCGTGTTCCAATGTATCGATCTGCATCACTTGCGCGCGCAGCGGGCCTGGGAGACCGCCGGCAAGAGCGGCGTCAGCCCCGGAGCGGCGCGAGAGAAGGAGATCGAATACCGGATCATCGCGGCGTCGGATGTGATCCATACGCCGAGCACCTACGAGCGCGACCTACTGCGCAAGGATTTCCCCGACAAGCGAATCCTCGATGTGCCAGTCTTCTTCTATGACAGCCTGCCGAGATACACGCTGTCCGCCACGGGCCGGAACCTGCTGTTCGTCGGCGGTTACGGGCATCCGCCGAACGAGGATGCCGTGCTCTGGTTCCACGCCGAGGTGATGCCCCAAATCCTGGAGCAACATCCCGACACCATCCTGCACCTGGTCGGTGGCGGCGCCGGAAACAGGATCAAGGCCCTTGCCTCATCCTCGGTGAAACTGCACGGACGTATCGACGACGCCGCACTCGAAGAAGCCTATCGTTCGGCCGACATCGCGGTGGCGCCCCTGCGCTACGGCGCGGGGGTGAAGGGCAAGGTGGTCGAGGCGATGGCGCAAGGCTTGCCGGTGGTCACCACCAGCATCGGCGCGGAGGGGATCCCGGAAACCGGGCGCCCCCTGGTGGTGGGCGACACCGCTGACGAACTCGCCGCGCGCATCAACGCCCTGCTGGGGGACCGTGCCGCACGGCGCAGCCTCGCCGAACAGGGACAGGCCTTCGTGCTCGAGAACTACTCGCGCCAGCTGGCCATGGACATCCTGCACGCCGACTTTCCGCATCCCGGGGTCCGCCAGAAAAAGGAGGCGAACACAGGCTAGATCGAGCAGAGCAGGACCCCTCTGCACGCGTGCTGCTGGTGCAGTTCCGCATCTTCAAAACCGGAGGCAGCTGCGGGAGTTTTTCCCGGGTATTGATCTAGCGACCACCCCGCAGAACGTCTGCGTCGGGCGCAAGCGGAGCTTCAGGGAGCGCATCGACAGCCTCGACGACGGCCCCGCACGCCTCGAGGCCTACCGCGCCCGCTGCCGACAGTTCGCCTGAACCCACCCTGCTAGGATGCCGCCGATGGATCCGACGTCTTCCGTAGCCGTCCCGGTGGTGGGCATGCATCGCAGCGGGACCTCGATGGTGGCGCAGCTGCTCGAGGCCGGCGGCGTCGGTTTCGGTCCGGAGGATGCCCTCGCCGGCCCGGACGCCGACAATCGCCACGGCTTCTGGGAGCATCGCGCCCTGCGCGAGATCAACGAGCAGCTCCTGTCGCGCTTCGGCGGCGATTGGCGCAACCCTCCACGGATCCCGGCGGGTGCCCTCGGCGACTCCGAACATGACGACCTCCGCGAGCGAGCCCGCGCCTTGCTGCACACCCTTTCCGGAGCGGCACCCAGCTGGGGTTGGAAGGACCCGCGCACCTGCCTCCTGCTTCCCTTCTGGCTTCCGCTGCTGCCGCCGGATCCGCGGGTGGTGTTCTGTCTCCGCCATCCTGCCGACGTCGCCGCTTCCCTGGAAACGCGCAACCGGATTCCCGCGGAACTCGCCGGCTTCCTGTGGCAGGAGTACAACGCCTGCGCCTGCGCCGCGCTGCCCAAAGCCCACGTGCTCGTGCTTTCCTATGAGGCAGTCCTGCGCGATCCCCAGGCCGAAGCCTTGCGTTGCGCGGAGTACCTGGCGCAAGCCGGCGTGGAACTGGATGTCGCGGCCATGGTCGCCACGGTGGACCGGAATCTCGCGCATGAACGGGGCGGGCAAGCGGATTTCCCCGGATGGTGGCCCGGTGGGAAGGAACTCCATGAGTTGTTGTCCGCCTGCGCCTCGGACAACGCGACCTGGGCCAGCGTGAACTCCCAGCCACCACCTCGCGATCTGGGCTTCGTGGCCCTGATGGCCGACGCCTCGCGCATGGCCGAAGCACTGGATTTCCGCGAGAACGCCTACGAGGATCGAGTGCGGGAGGAGCGCGAGTCGCGGCAAGCGCGGGAGAGCGCGGTGGCAGAGTTGGAGAACCTACGCGCCGAAACCAAGGCCGCACATGCCCAGCGCGAAGACCTGGAGCGGCGTCTGCGGGACCAGACCGCATTGGCTCGACAGCTCGGGGTGGAACTTGAGGACTACCGGACGCTCATGGACAATCTGCATGGTCGACTCGAGGTCCGGCTGGGGCGCATTTTGCGTCGCGTGTTCCAGCGGCTTCCTGGATGACTCCACGGAAATGAATTCCGCCCCCAAACTGTGGCAGGTATGAGTACCCCCGCGGCGAGATCCTCTGCGGTGCTGGTCCGCAACTTCCTCAGGCAGGACCTGCCCCTCAAGTATCGCCGCTCGCTGCTCGGCTTCCTCTGGTCGCTGCTCAACCCGATGTTGATGTTGCGGTCACGACCGTGGGCTTCTCCTTCCTCTTCGGTCGCAGCACCGGGCCAGGAGGATTCGCGTCGCATCAGTTCGGCTGCCTCTTGCCCTGGTAGTGTCTGGCCGCCATCACCAGCGTATTGGTGGTCTCCTTCCGCGACATCGAACACCTGATCACCGTGATCCTGCGCGCGTGGGTCTATCTGTCGCCGGCCATCTTGCCCTTCTCCGCGATGCCCGACGAACTGCTGCCCTGGTTCAAGTTGAACCCGGCGTTCTACCTGCTGCAGATGTTCAACAGCCCGATCACGCTGAGCGAATTCCCCTCGCAGCAGACCATCTTCATGGCCATCGGCATCGCCCTGGTTTCCTTCCTCCTCAGTGTCTTGACCCTGTCCCGCTTCAAGGATGAAATCGTCTTTCGCCTCTGAAGTCAGGATTCGTCTGCAGGATGCGGGCTTGAATTTCCGCGTCTACCGCAACCGGCGTCCGAACCTGAAGTCGGCTCTGCTGAACCTGCTGGGGCGCGGGCGGATCAGCGATTCAAGCGGGATCTCGGGGCCTTCGGATCCCACGGACAGCAGGAGAAGACGATCCGTCCTCGCTAGGAGACCTCCAACGCGGGCGTCGCGGGAGACGCCGGCCCGCGTCGGAGTCTGACACCCTCGGAAGGGGCGCCTCACGCAAGCCGGCTCTTCGGTGGCTTAGCGCCCGGCCTGGTCGCGTAACCGGGAGAGAACGGCCCGCAACGTCGCCAAGGGCGAACGCACGAAACGGCCGGCGATGGAGACGAGTCGCCGAGACAGCCCGCGCCGGGGAGGTGCCGAAAGCGGGCGTCCGCGGCGTGTCGGCGCACGGATGCCGACGAAAAGGTCGCGCCAGATTCCCCGCGTTCCCTTCTTGAAGACCAAGACCTCGTCGAACTTTCCCTCGGTGCGCATCCGATCCAGGACCCAGGATCGGTCGATCGCGAATGGCAACTTGTCCTTGTAGATCTTCTCGGCCGTATAACCGATCTCGATCACGCACATTCGCCGGGCCGCGCCCAGGAGCCAGTCGAAGCAGCGAAGTCCGTCCTCCGACCCGCTCTGGGCCAGGACCCACTGGACCGTGGCGAACGACGACACCACGTCCCACCGGACATCCGGTCTCGCGTCGATGAACGGCACGAGGCCCGCCTCGTGGTACTCGACGCCGCTACCGCGCAACTCGGTGATCCGGCGTGCCAGGGCCACGAAGTCGCCGTCGACGTCCATTCCCTCCGCGCGCAGACCGCGCTGTGCCATGAACTCGCAGAAGAAGCCCGTGCAACATCCGGCATCGAGAAACGAGAGCTCGCCCAGACCCGGTAGGTGATGAGACTGGAGAAACGCTTCCCAGATCAGCTCCGCGCGCGCCCGTGTGTCAGGGCGGACGAAGCCCCAGTCCGAAAGGTCGATCCCGTAGAGCGGCTGGTAGGCGCGCGCTTCGTTCGGAAACGGCTTCATCGCTCGCAGGCGGTCTACCAAGGAGTCGACGACGGCTGGCGTCAGCCTCTCGCCCCGTGCGCGATGGAGATCGATCGCGGCCCGACAGTCTTCGCAAACGAGGACATGAGCGGAGCCCTCAAACACGAAACACTCGACCCGGTGCTTCCC
>Ga0114950_10005315_pt1 | contig 10006 bp, 9 predicted proteins | sample N075metaG_FD_83503 | JGI IMG/M metagenome (GOLD analysis project Ga0114950, IMG submission 83503) | Deep subsurface microbial communities from Kermadec Trench to uncover new lineages of life (NeLLi) - N075 metaG | ecosystem: Environmental > Aquatic > Marine > Ocean trench > Sediment | place... | reverse complement strand
TTCGCCGGCACGCTCTATGTGGCCATCGTGGGTGTCGGGCCGGCCGACGCTGCGCTGGCGCGACAGCACAATCCGATCGCGTCGATGTTGCGCGATTGGCTGCCGTTTGCGTTCAGCGGCGTGATCACCGCGGGGGTGGCGCCGCTGTTGTTCGTGCAGGTTCTCTACAAACAGCAGTTCTATACCGCCAACCTGTTGCTGTTTCACCGCTGGATGGCGGTCGTGCCGGCGCTGATCGTGGCGTTTTATCTGTTGTACTTGCTTAAGAGCAGGTCGATCAGCGATTGGCCCGCGGGCTGGCGAGTGGCGGTCGGCGTGGGGGCGCTCGCGGCCATCTGTTTTACTGGTTATTCGTGGTCGGAGAATCACCTGCTCAGCCTCGATGATGAGGAGCGATGGGTTTCGTTCTTTGCAGAGCGGCGATGGTTCTACCATCATTCCGCGCTTCTGCCGCGGGTAGGGATGTGGCTGACGCTTTCGGTGCCGACCATGATGGCGATCGTCTGCTGGCAGTTGCGTTCCGGCGAGCGGCGCGGGTTGCAGGTCTCTTCCTCGGAAGTTCGCATCGCGTGCGTGTGGGCGCTGGCGGGCTTGGGCCTGGCTGTACTGTTCGGCACGATGCAGTATCTCATGCTGGATTCGGTGACGCGCGGCGCGAGCGGCGATCGGGCGAGCGCCCCTTACGCTGTGGTCGCGCTCATCGGCGTGGCCTTGCAGGGGGCCGGCTGGTTCAGTCAGTGGCGCGGGGCGCGACTTTCGCGCGGCTGGCTGTTGCTCGCGTCTGCGGGGGCTATGTTGTCCATTCTGGGAATCTGCATGGTCCGCGAAGCCGACCGCTTCGCGCGCATCGACGTGGCCGCACTTTACGAAAGCCATGCCGCCGCAGCTGAAAACGGCGGGCGACTGCTGTTCCTGTTGTTCTTCGCGGTCAACGCCGCCATCATCGTATGGTGCGTCCTCGCCGTCCGCCGCGATCTCAAACTAGACAGAGCAGCGTCAACACCGTCGCACCTGACAGAATGACAGCGGAAGCGATGCGATAGCGCTTGAGATGCCCCTGGAGTTCCTCCGAGAGATTGCCGGCGGTGAGAGACGTCACACTTAGATGCCCCAGACAGGTGATCCACCCCAGTGCGAGACCGACGCCCGCTCCGACGAGTGCCACGCCAGAGCGGCCCCACAGGAGGAGCGTCAGAGGAATCAATAGCCAACAAAAGAAGGACAATGCCGGAAACCAATCACGAAATCCGGCAGTTCGAGTGAATGGAATCAAGAGCGCACAGACGACTACGGTGAACGCCAGCACGGTGCCAATGGTCTGAAGCCAGCGGCTCAGAGATGACAAGTGTGCCAGCGAGCAAGCTACAGCGAAGATCGCGTAACCGATCGCATTCCTGGAAGCGGCGTAGCGATTGAACGCTTCGGAGATGGACTCTGATCGAATCGCGCTGCGGTCATAGCCGAAGCCGCATTCTGGGCAACGATCTTCCGGGATACCCCGTAGGTTGTAGCCGCAGTTCGGACAGTAGAGATCTTCGTCGATCATCACATTGCATTATACAGTGTGTCGGCTGCGGGGATGTGCTGCCAGCGGTTGTGCGGGATCACTCACGCACCGGGCATCTGCCAAACGGCCAAGCCTGTTCGGAGGAACGCAGCCAAGGGCTTTCTGTTTCTGGATCCCTGCGAACTCGACGACTATCCGCGAGACCGGTTTCGGATATAATGCTCCCGCCTGCCGTGATTTCTTGCGGTGGTCGGGTATCTGTAACTGTCTGAACGAAATCTATGGGAGGAAACGTCATGCGCTGTGGATGTCCAACTCGGAACGTGGTGTGCTTTTGCGCCCTGGCCCTCGCCTTGGTGCCCGTGCTGGTTGTCGGCGGCTGTGGTCCGATTCCCTTCGCCGCCAGCTTCCAGCCGAGCGACGACCCCAACACCTTGGGCACGCTGATCGACGATCGCGGCTCATTTACGTTTAACCTCAATCCGGATACGGGTAACGTCCAGAGCATTCGGGCCGACAACGGCACGATCACGCCGCCGACCGACGGCCAGGATCTGAGCATCGCCCGCGATACCGGAGGGAGCCTGACTGTGTCGCCGGAGGGCGCATCGGATGTGATCGTCGCGGTGCGCGGCGATCCAATCATCGGCGATCTGGATTTGCAGGTCGATCGTACGTCCCTCGGCGGATTGGCGCCGCTGGTGCGGGCCAATGCGCAGAACACGGCCACCTGCACGGACAATCAAGACTTTCTCGACGGCGCCTGTACGGTGGCCAATGCTATCGACGTCGATGAAATCGTGAGTTTGATCCGCGCCGACCTGGAGTCGCGCGGGCAAGAGGCGCCGGCGGCGGAAGGGTTGCGCGCTTTGCTGGTCTTTTATCTGGAGCCGTTCCTCGACTGCTGCCTGGCGTGGGACGAATATCGCAGCGGCGGCGGGGATGCCTGCGCGGAAGGTTGAGGCGGAAGCGGGGCGTCTGCTAATCGGCGAAGCCAGTGCGGTTGAGCCAGCCGAGGGCTTGTGCCGCCAGCGGCGGGGGTCCAGTCTTATGCGGGGGGCAAGGAAGATTTTCCGGGGAATTGTGTTTGAGTGACTTGAAGATAAGGATATTGACTATGTCGAATCTGGTGCTTGAGAATGGAATTGCGGCTTTGAACTTTGCGCGGAATTTCACGCTGGAGTTGCTGAGCGACGTGCCGCAGGACAAACTGACCCACCAGCCGTGCACCGCCGGCAACCATGCGCTCTGGATCGCGGGGCACATTGCCTACACCGATGACATTTTCATGTCGAACGTCGGGAAGAAACCCGCGCGGTGTTCGGATCGTTGGGTGAAGCTCTTCGGCATGGGGTCGATCCCTCAGGCCGACGCCGGCGCTTATCCTCCGCTGAGCGAGGTCACGAATGCCTTGGCGGACAACCGTGAAGGCCTGCTGGCGTGGTTCGGTGCGATGAGTGCCGAAGAGCTGGCCAAACCGCTGCCCGATGACTTCAAGACGTTCGCCGCGACGTTTGGGCAACTCATGACCACGATCGCGTGGCACGAAGGCCTGCACGCCGGGCAACTCACCGTGGTCCGCAAGAGTCTGGGCTTGGCCCCCAAATTCAAATAATGAGCCCCCTGAGGCACGAGAGGGGCGTTTTCCGCTTGGGGCCAAGACTGCCCGGGACCGATTTAACATATAATATACGTGTCATGAATCGGTATGCCCCGAAATGCTCCGGCCTGCTGATGCGGGCGGCCGTTGTCGGCCTGTGTTGTGCTGTCGCTCCCACAGTGGAAGCGCGCATCCAAGTGACGGTCCGGACCATCGGGCACCAGATTCTGACCGGCGAACTGATCGAGTTCAGCCTCGACGGCGGGCTGAGGTTGTTGCCGCCGGGAGCGTCCGAGCCGATTTCCATACCGCCGGTCGAAGTCGTTCGGATCCGCAATCTCTCGCCCGCCGAAGAGACAACCGCGCCGATGTGCGTGTTGCTGGCCGGCGGGGACAAGATCTACGGCACAATCTCAGGCAGCAGCCCGGACCAGCTTCTCTTCGATACGGTGATGCGCAAGCGCATCGCCATTCCGCTCGAGCGCATTCGCGCCTGCCTCACGCCGCAAGCGCGCTTGCCGAAATGGCAGAAGCGCGCGGAACAATTGATCGGTGCGGCCCAATCTACCGAAGACCTCCTGCTGATGGCCAACGGCGACATGTTGCGCGGGTTTCTGGTCCGGATTGCACCGCAGAAGATCACTTTTGAGCACGCCGGTCGCGAGATGGAGATCGATCCGGCCCTGATGGTTGCGCTGGTCATGGTGCCGGAGCCCTACGTCGCCGGCAGCGCGCCGCGCGTGCGCCTGGAATTCGTGGACGGCAGCACTTTGACGGTGTCCCGTGTGCGCTGGACGCCGGACGGGTTGGATTTGACTTTCTTTGACGGCTCGCTGCAGGGTTTGTCGCCTCAGGCGCTTCGTTCAGCAGAGATTCGGGGCGGGCGCTGGATCTGGCTGAGCAGCCTGACGCCCTCCAAATACGAACATACGCCCCTGCTCTCGCTGAAATGGTCTTACAAGATCGACAAGAACGTGCTCGGCGGCCCGCTGTCGATCGGCGGGCGCCCGTTTGAATCCGGCATCGGTGTTCACAGCCGCTCGGTGCTGACCTATGACTTGGGCGGGCAGTATCGTGAGTTCACGACCCAGTGCGGGCTGGACGATGCCGCGGGCCTGATGGGTGACGTTTCAGCGTCTATCGTTGTCGATGGCGAGATCAAGTGGGAAGAGCGGCAAATGCGCGGGGGCGGGCAGCCCCGTGCGGTGCGCATCGACGTGAGCGGCGCGCACACGCTCAAGCTGCACGTGGATTTCGGGGGCAACGGCGACGTGCGGGATCGCTTTGACTGGGCGGACGCCGCCCTGATTCGCTAGCGCAGCTTGATGAGCCGCCGGCGCGCGAAGAGGCAAGCCGTAAGCCGACCTTCTTCCACGTTTGTTCCTGGATGCGCTACGTGGTCGTCAGCAGTTGCGTGCCTTCGGTGGCAGGTATGATGACGGAAGCAACCATCCAGAAAATAAACAAGAACGCGCTGAGAACTACTGCAAACATAAGATGATACTCCTTCAAGTCGCCGACAGCGTCGGCCTGTTTATCGCATTGCCGTTGTGTGAAGCTCGTGTTAGCATGCCACAGTTTCTATCGGTCAAAGTAGATTGTCGCCGACACCCGCAAGCCCATGGCAGACCAGTTCCGCGAAGACAGAATCAAGAAACTCGAGCGTTTGATCGAACTCGGCACGCAGCCGTATGGTCAACGCACACAAGATATTCGATCCACAACGGAGATTCATCAACAGATCGATGCGCTCGATCTGGACGCCGGTGAAGTCTCCGAGGCATCGACCGTTCGGGTCTGCGGGCGGGTCATGCTGCACCGCCCCATGGGCAAGCTGGCTTTCCTGAAGATTCGCGACCGTCGCGGGGATCTGCAAATCGGGCTGCCCAAGCAGCATCTGGCGGATGATTGGGCCGCGATCAAGCAAATCGACCTCGGCGATATCATCACCGTCCAGGGCAAGCTGGGCAAGACCAAGACAGGCGAGAATACGGTGTGGGCGACCGAGTTCAGTTTCCTGTCAAAAGCTCTGCTGCCGCCGCCGGGCAAATGGCACGGTCTGTCGGATATGGATTTGCGCTATCGCCGGCGCTACGTGGATTTGTTCGTCAATCCGGATGTGCGAAAGGTCTTCGAGGCGCGCTCGCAGATCATTCAGGCGATTCGTGGTTGTCTGGCCGCCCGCGACTTCATGGAAGTGGAGACGCCGGTGCTGCAACCGATCTACGGCGGCGCCGCCGCCCGGCCTTTCACCACGCATCACAATACGCTGGACATGCAACTCTATCTGCGGATCAGCCCGGAATTGTATCTCAAGCGGTTGCTCGTCGGCGGGTTGGAGCGCGTTTTCGAGTTCTCGAAGAACTTCCGCAACGAAGGCATCAGCACGAAACACAACCCCGAGTTCACCATGATGGAACTCTATCAAGCGTACGGCGACTACCACGACATGATGGACATCACGGAAGCGTGCGTGTCGGCGGCGATTGAGAAGATCGGCGGTGGTTACGAGCGTCCCTTCGGCGAGCACACCCTCAATTTCAAGCCGCCTTGGACTCGGCGGAAGTATGCTGAATTACTGGCGGAATACGGCGGCGTGACCATCGGTGACATCTCAGCCATCCGGGCGAAGGCCGACAAACTGGGGATTGAACACGGCAAGATGGATGACGCGGTCGTGACCAACTCAGTTTTCGAGGCCACCGTCGAGCCGCAATTGATTCAGCCGACGTTCGTGCTCGACTATCCGGCGCCGCTGTGCCCACTCACCAAGCGCCACCCGGACGATTCGTCGATTGCGCTGCGCTTCGAGGTTTTCGTTGCGCGGATGGAGCTGGGCAACGCTTACAGCGAGTTGAACGACCCGCTTGTGCAGCGCGAGACGCTGTCGAAGGGACTGGCCGGCGAGGAAGACGAAACCATGGCGGTCATGGACGAAGACTTTATCATGGCGATGGAATACGGCATGCCGCCGGCGGGCGGGCTGGGGATCGGCATCGACCGGCTGGTCATGCTGCTGACCAATCAAACGAGCATCCGCGATGTCATCTTGTTCCCGTTGCAACGGCCGGTGAGTCGAGGGAGCGACGAGAATGCCGAAACGGAATCGTGAAGCGCAGGGCGGATTGACGCGGGGATGGTGAGTGCCTCGCGGACGGAGATCATTGTGGCTTCGTATAGGCTGCTAATCGGCAAGCCGGTGGCGGCGTTTTTTGGATTATTGTGTACAAGTTCTTTCTGATGTTTCGGTACTTGCGCAAGCGGCGGATCGCCTATTTTGCGATTCTGGCGGTGGCGCTGTGTGTGGCTATGGTGCTGGTCGTTCACAGTGTGATGGGCGGCTTTCTTGATACGGTGCGCAACAGTTCGCGGAAGCTGCTGGGCGACGTCATTCTCGAAATCGGCAGCATGGAGACCTTCCCCTACTACGACGAGTTTATCGCGGAATTGAACGAGGAAATGGGCGACGACATCGTCGCCGCCGCGCCGGTGATCATCAACGTCGCATTATTGAGGGTTTTCGGCGGGCTGGAGCGGGATCGCAATGATTACTGCCTGATCAACGGCATTCGGCTGGACGAGTACCGCAAGATCAACAGCTTCGGCGACGGCCTGTACTACGACAAGCACTTTCCGGGCACGACCACTCTAGAGGAACAGGCCATGCCCACGTGGCGCGTCGACGACGGCGGCTTGCCGCGTTTGCCGGCGGATTATGAGCGGGCGTACGCCGACTACCAGAAAGCAAAGGATGATCCCGATGTGGAAACAAAGTACAAACGGCAACCGTCCGAATCCTACCCGGGACCGGGGGTGTTCAAGTGGGCCGACAGCTTGGGGTACGACGAGTCTGACAACGATCTTCTGCCTGGCATTATCATCGGTGTGGACATGGTGGCCTGGCGGGAAAAGGACGGCAGCTATACGCGCAAGTACAACAAAGGCGCGCGGGTCCGAGTGCAAGTGCCGTCGCTTACGCGCACGGGCAGCTTCACCAAGACCGATCCGTTTGTACAAGGTTTCTTCCGCTACGCGGACGATTCGCGAACAAAAATCTTCGACATCGACAGCAAGAACATCTACGTCGATTTCCACTTGCTCCAGCGTCTCATGGGGCTCGACGCCCGTGAGTACATCGACGGCTCTGCTATTTCGCCGCCGCGGGCCACGCAGATTCAAGTCAAGCTCCGCGAGGGCGTCGACTACAATCGGGCCCGCGACACGATCAGGGCCCTGTGGGACGATTTCGGAGCGCGCTATGCAGTGTACTGCCGCGACCCGTTGGATGCTTTTTCGCTGACCCGGGGCATGCAGATCCAAACCTGGGAAGAGCGCAATGCCGGCTTTATCAACGCAGTCAAGAAAGAGCGGATCCTGGTGGACATTCTGTTCGCGTTGATCAGTTTGGTGGCCGTGCTGCTGGTCGGTTGTATTTTCTACATGATCGTGCAGGAAAAAACACGCGAGATCGGCATCGTCCGCAGCATGGGCGCGACGGCAGGCGGAGTGTGGTTTATTTTTGTGAGCTACGCGCTGGTCATCGGCATGGTCGGTTCCGCCATGGGCACGACGGTCGGCGTGCTGTTCGTGCGCTACATCAACGAGTTCCAGGACTTCATCGCCGAGAGAATCGATCCCTCCCTGCGCGTGTGGAGCCCGGAAAACTATGCCTTCGACAAGATTCCCAACATCGTGAAGCCGTTCGATGCCGCCGTGATCGTCGGCATCGCCGTCTTCGCCTGCGTGCTCGGTTCGTTGGTCGCCGCACGCAAAGCCGCCAAAATCTGGCCCGTGGATGCCATTCGCTATGAATAAGCCCGCGCAAACGACCGGCACTATATTGACGGCCAAGCGTCTGACCAAAATTTATCCGATGGGGACGGGCAGCGGTCTGGAAGTGCTCAAGGGTGCGTCACTGTCGATCGCCACGGGCGAGTTTTTGGCCATCATGGGTTCGTCGGGCAGCGGCAAGAGCACGCTGCTGCACATTCTGGGCGCGCTCGACTCGCCGACCGGCGGAACGGTGCATTTCAACGGTCAGGATGTCTTCAAGCAATCCAACAGCGCCCGCGATCGTCTGCGCTGTGAGTCGTTCGGATTCGTGTACCAATTCTACCACTTGCTTCCGGAATTGAGCGTGTTGGAAAACGCGATTTTCCCACAGATGATCCGGCACTCTGCCTGGAACTGGTTCAAAGAAAAGCGGCGAGCGAAACAACGGTGTTTGCAGATCCTGGAGAAAGTGGGGCTTCAAGATCGGCTGAAGCACAAACCCAACGAATTGTCGGGCGGCGAGCGTCAGCGTGTGGCCATTGCCCGCGCCCTGGCCAACGACCCGCCCGTCTTGCTTGCCGACGAACCTACTGGTAATCTAGATAAGAAGACGGGCCGGGAAGTGTTGTCGTTGCTCCGCGACTTGCACGGAGCAGGGCAGACCATCGTCATGGTGACCCACGATCCCGAAGTCGCTGGCGCGGCGGATCGAGTGCTCCGGCTGGACGATGGCAAGATCGTGAGTGCCGGCTGAAAGCGGAGCGCCTCCCGCGCCTCGATCGATCGGCGACGGCACGGATGCCGGCACCGGTGCGGCACGTGCTGGATGAAAGGCTGCTACATGATTCATCGAGAACCCAACCCGTACGCTCCCGATCCCAATCTCAAGGTCTGGATCGACGGCGAGTTCTACGCTGCCGACCAAGCCAAGATCAGCGTGTGGGATCACGGCCTGCTGTACGGCGACGGCATCTTTGAGGGGATTCGCGTTTACAACGGGAAGATCTTCGCCTGCACCGAGCATTTGGATCGCTTCTTCGAGTCCGCCTGCGCCGTCCGCCTGACGCTGCCCATGACCAAGGACGAGATCCGCTCCGCAATGAGCGAAGCGCTGAAGGTCAACGGCATCACCGAGGGTTATATTCGTTTGGTGGCGACCCGCGGCGTCGGCACGCTGGGCCTGAGCACAAAATACACCGCGAATCCGTCGATCATCATCATCGCTGCGACGATCGCATTGTACCCTAAGGAATTGTGCGAAACGGGCCTGTCGCTCATCACTTCGTCTTACGTGCGCAACCACCCGAACTCGATTTCGCCGCGTGTCAAGTCACTGAACTATCTCAGCAGCATCCTGGCCAAGACGGAAGCTCAGTTGCTGGGCGCGCATGAAGCGGTGATGTTCAATCATCTCGGCTTCGTGGCGGAGTGCAGCGGCGATAACATTTTCATCGTGCGTGGCGGCGAATTGCTGACGCCGGATACAGCAGCGGGCATCCTGGCCGGCATCACGCGGAACATCGTCATGGAGCTGGCGCGGAAGCGCGGCATCACCGTGACCGAAAAGGCCCTCGTCCGCGACGACCTGTACGCCGCGCACGAATGTTTCCTCACCGGCACGGCCGCGGAAATCATCGCGGTCACTTCGATCGACGGCCGGCCAATCGGCCACGGCAAACCCGGCGAAATCACTAACGCCCTCAAGGCGGATTACAAAAAGTACCGCTCGAGGTAGTATCGCCTTGAGCCGCGGCCTTCAGGCTGCGGACCCACGGCGCGGCGACCTACGGATGGTCCGGACCCTGAAGGGACCGGCTCAAGGACGTTCGATACTCAATATCTTGATTTCTTGAGCCGGCTTCAGCCGGAGTTCTGGTCAATCAAGTCCGCCGCGCCGGACCCGCTAAAGCCGGCCCTCGATTTTGTCCCAGAGCTTCCAAACCGCTATTTAAGGTTGGCGGCGGACGTGACAGTTGCCCGACGGTGGGCCGGATGACCATCTTCAAGGTCCGAAAAAAACACACTTCTCTTCATCGGCGCAAGCAAATCGCGGGGAGCTCTCCCGGCCTGACGATAGCATGTGAGTCGAGCGGTTGCGGAGATTGCGGCGATGATGAATTGGGAAT
>Ga0114950_10005312_pt1 | contig 10009 bp, 10 predicted proteins | sample N075metaG_FD_83503 | JGI IMG/M metagenome (GOLD analysis project Ga0114950, IMG submission 83503) | Deep subsurface microbial communities from Kermadec Trench to uncover new lineages of life (NeLLi) - N075 metaG | ecosystem: Environmental > Aquatic > Marine > Ocean trench > Sediment | place... | reverse complement strand
TGTTTACGGCGCCAGAGAGTTTGCCGAATTTGAATTGTTTATTGAATGGAAAATATCTACGGCCGGTAACAGTGGCATATTCTATCATGTGCAGGAAGGCGAACAATATAATGCCCCCTATCAAAGTGCACCGGAATATCAGCTATTAGACGACCTTGGTTATCCGGATCCTCTGGAAGACTGGCAAAAACTGGCCGCGGATTATGCCATGTATACGGCCCCGGATGACAAGCCCATTAAACCAGCTGGTGAGTGGAACACTTCGAGGATTATTTTTACGCATGAAAAAGCCAGCTATTTTCTTAATGGTGTAAAGGTTGTTGAGTTTGTTCCCTGGTCAGACGACTGGCACCAGCGGCGCAATGGTGGGAAGTGGAAAGATTTTGAAAATTATGGTAATGCCAAATCTGGTCTCATCGGTTTGCAAGACCACGGTAGCTTCATCTGGTTTAAAAACATTAAAATAAAAGAATTATGAAAAGCACGAGGTTCGTCATAGTAATGTCAATGGTCTCCGTGGCCTTACAAGTGAATGCACAAACTAAAAGCCTGTTCAACGGTAAAAACCTGGATGGCTGGCAGGCACATGGTACAGAAAAGTGGTATGTAGCTAATGGTGAGATTATCTCCGAAAGCGGACCGGATAAAGCCTATGGTTACCTAAGCACCACAGATAATTACCAGGATTTTGCCTTGACCCTTGAGTTTTTGCAGGAGGCCAATGGCAACAGCGGCGTATTTATCAGATCTGGGATTGAGGGCGTGAAGATTAGTGGCTGGCAGGTAGAGGTTGCCCCCAAAGGATTACATACCGGGGGAGTTTATGAGTCCTATGGACGTGGGTGGCTGATAAAACCTGAAGCAGAAAAAGAGGCAGTCTTAAAAGAAGGAGAATGGAATGTATTAAAAATTAAAGTAGTAGGTGATCAACTGACTTCATGGCTTAATGGTATGGAGATGGTAAATATCACCGATGCTAAAATTGGTGAGGGTCAAGGCTTCATCGCCCTCCAGATCCACGATGGCGGTGGAATTAAAGTTCGTTGGCGCAATATCAGCATTCAGGAGTTGTAAATTTGTCCACTCAGCGATTGGCATCGCCTAAATACAGGAACAAATTAAGCTTAATGAATAGAAGAGAAGTAATTAAAGGCCTGGGAGCGCTTTCAGCAAGCGGACTAATGGCTTTTAAATCAGATTTATTATTTTCTGATGACAAGCCGGATAGTTTTACGCTAAATGGATATGACAAGTCCATGTCTTATCAGGCAGGAGAAGAATTGCGCCTCGGAATCATTGGTTTTGGTATTAGAGGACAACAGTTGGTACGTGCTGCCGGATTTGCCAGCAGTAGTTGGAAGGCGAGCTTACAGAGAGCGGCAAAAGAAAACCCCAAAGATACACGCTGGCAGGATTACCTGGCGCACCCACCACTCAATATAAAATTTACCGGTATTTGCGATATTTATGATGCCAATGCCAAATTGGCCATGGAAGTTTGCGGCCCGGAAGTAATTCGTTTTAAAACTTATCAGGAACTTCTGGCCAGTCCGAAGATAGATGCAGTAATAATTGCTACGCCCGATCACTGGCATGCTCAAATGATAATTGAGGCCAGTAAAAACGACAAACATGTATATGTGGAAAAATGCCTCACCCGTACAACTCCAGAAACAAATGCTGTATATCTGTCAGTTACAGCCAGTGGAATTAAATTTCAGCTTGGCCACCAGCTAAGACAAACAGCGAGTTACCACGCGGCCAGGGAGCTAATTAATAAAGGGGTGCTTGGTAAAATATCCCTGATTCAAACCAACTCAAACCGCAACTCGGCCAATGGTGCCTGGGTATATAATATTCCCCAAGATGCCTCTGCTAAAACAATAGACTGGCAGCAGTTTGTTCTGGAGAAACCGATTGAGTTTGATGCAGACAGATTTTTTAGATGGCGTAAATACTGGGATTATGGTACCGGAATCCTCGGTGATTTAATGACCCACGATTTCGATGCCATCAACCAGATTCTAGCGCTGGGTATACCGGAATCAGTGGTATCCTCAGGAGGAATATATTTCTGGAAAGATGGCCGCGAGGTGCCGGATGTACTCCAGGTAGTAATGGAATATCCGCAGCGAAACCTATCCTATCATTATAGCGCCACCCAAAGCAATCAACGGTATAGACCGAACATAATTATGGGCAATGAGGCGACCATGCAGATCGGCGCCAGGGTTGACGTATTTCCTGATCCAAGTTCGAAAAAATATGGTGATAAACTGCGTAGCGGAGAATTAAGCCCTGATAAATCCCTGGTTCAATATGACTCAAATGCCGGTGTCGAGGTAGATGGAATTAGCTCGGCCACGACAAATTACTTTATGCAAAAAGGGATGATGTATACCAATGAAAATGGTAAGCGTATTAGTCCAACCTATTTGCATATTCGTGAATGGCTTGACAGTATTCGTAGTGGAACACCTAATTCCTGTAATATTGATGAAGCCTTTGTCGAGGCAATTTCTACGCATATGGCTGTTGAAGCTTATAAAAGCGGCAGAAAAGTTTATTGGGATGAGGATAACAAAAAAATGACTTTCTAAATAAATCTCCTAGAATGTTGCCACTGAGAATAATAATTCAAGGAATACGGCAAAGACTAAAAGTAAATTGTACAAAAACCCAATGAGGTTAAATTTAACAAAAGTCTTGAACCACCCCTGCCCATACACTTTTAGGAAAGAGAAATATGAATGTGTACTAACCACCACTAGACTAATAAATAAAGTCCAGCCACCAGTACCTTCCGGCAGCCAGTACATGGCCGCTACAAAAGCAAAGCCATAAATTACATAGGCAAAAGAGTGCAGATGTAAAGCATGAATAAGGTGGGTGATATAATACTGGTTCCGGCGCAGGTAAAATAGTTTTAGCAAGAGGGCAAACACAGGCAGAATGAATAGCATCATTAAAGGCAGATTTTTTAGAAGTTGACTGATTACAACCTGGTTTTCGGCCCTGTCTAAACGAATAAGTTTTTTGGTAAGGTTATATTGAAAATTCGAAAAGGAATCTGTGTTTAGTGAGTCAAGAACCTGCTCTACACTTACTTCATAATTTTGCCTTAACTGCATATAGATAGCAAAGTTTTCTTCGGTAATAAAGCCATTGCTTGAGTCGGGCTTCTGAATCGTAAAACCAATAATTTTCGTAGAGTCTTCTTTATTTTGCAGCAAGGTGTATACACTATCTGATTCAATGTTCGCCAGATTTCCAGCCAGCACCTCATTAAGTAATACTTTGCTGGAGTCTGGTAATTGGTCTGATAACTCCTCCGTAGCTTCATCAAATTTTTTCACACTATCCTGAACAATATCACTACTCACCATACTAAACACGAAAAAGAAAATCAGACTAATAATCAGATAAAGTCTTATAGGATTAACAAAAGAAGCTCGTTTACCCTCAACAAATTTTTTGGTTAAATAGCCCGGTTGGCTAAAGAAGGGCAACAGACTCAGGGAGAATTTTGAGTCAAACGAGAAGTAGTTATTAAAAAAATCTACAATCAGGGTGCTAAAGGAAACCCGGTTATGATTGTTTTCCTGGCCGCAGCGTGAACAGTAATTAAAACTTATATCAAACGCTTCGCCACAATTCAGGCAGTGATTTGCCTTGCGTCTTTTTTTAATTAGCGTGGGCAGTAGTTTTCTTTTTTTCTTACCCATGGACCCTTTGATATGTATTGGCTCCTTATCCATAATTAAGTACCGGCAAACATAATAAGAATATCTTCTTCAATTGACATGCTTATTTATTACGGCTAGATTCTGTTAAAGAAAAATTCAAGCTTAAGAAGAGAAGAGTTGTTTGGATTTGACCCCGAAGAACTTCATGATGAAAAAGAATATAATTACCTGAATACCAATGCCCAAAATAATAATGTATGGTGTTCTGTAAACAGCTGCTAAGTAAAAGGATAATGCGGCCACCAAACCCGATACCACAGCATAAGATAATTGCGTGACCACATGCTGGATGTGAACACAGTTTGCTCCCATTGAAGCCAGAACGGTGGTGTCTGATATAGGTGAAGTGTGATCGCCGAACAAACCACCGCTGAGGACAGCAGCGATGGTCACGTAGAGTGGCGCATTTAATTCTACCGCTACCGGTATGGCAATGGCCATCAGAATAGCAAAGGTTCCATAAGAAGATCCGGTTGACAAAGAAATAAGAGCTCCGGCAAAAAATACTATAACAGGAAAGGCGTTTGGTGAGACAACGCCCTTCATTTGTTGGGCGATAAACTCACCGGTACCTAGCTGTGTACACAAATCACTCAGCGACCAGGCGAACATCAGGATAATCATAATGAATACCATCTTTTCTACCCCCCTAACAAATAGATTAAGAGATTTTTGCATTGGATATTGAGAAAGAAAGCGCAAAACAAGGGCACAGGTGATTGCTGCCGCCAGGTATGAAATTATTAATGTTGATCTGATATGAACACCGGCCAGGCTGGTTGATTGTAGAAAGTGAAAGGTCAAAAGCCCGGCAATTAGTGAGAACAATACCCCAAGGGGCAATACAATTGTCCATATAGATACTTCATTTTTTTCATCGTCATAGTCTTGAAGTTTTTCTACTTTATGCTCATTTAAATGCTCAATATCCAAGGCATATTGTGCTTTCGCCATAGGTCCGTAATCCCGTCGTAAAATGGCAATTAAGGGCACAGATATAAGGGCTAAAATTGCATAAAACTGATATGGCATGACGTGGAGTAATACTGCGAAAGCCTCCTCCTGAAGACCCTCGGTTACATAAGATTGCTCTATTAAGCTCATGATATATGCACCCCAGCCAATAAAGGGAATAAGGATGCAAATGGGAGAGGAAGTAGAATCTAGAATAAACGCCAGTTTCTCTTTACAAATTTTTAGTTCTCTGAAAATTGGTTGAAATAATGGTCCCAGAATCAAACTATTTCCTGTATCCGTAAAGAAAATTCCAAGACCACCAACCCAGGCAGCAAGCTGTGCCTGAAGTGGCGTGGAAACGTAGTGGGTAATCTTTTTGGCAAATGCCGCTGCTCCACCTGATGCTTCAAGCAAATTAACAAATCCGCCGATAGCGGCCAGGGTGATGATAACTTGTGTATTGGCAGGAACGGACAACTGCACAAACATAACGTTTTCGACCAGATCTAACAGCGCCTTAAATGGTTGGTATTCCGACAAAATAAGAGCACCACTAAAAACACCTATTGCTAATGATACAATGATATTCCGCGTAAGAATTGCTAAGACAATTGTTAGCACAGGAGGTAACAGAGAAAGCCATCCAAAGTCACTCATAACACGGAATTAGCAAACATAATAAGATTTTACTGTTTAGCTGATTGTTAGGGTCAATCTTGGATCTCAGCAAGTAAATTGTTGAAATTAAATTTTAACCAAACGATCAAGTATCCGTGACTAACTTAAACCCTACACCATGGTTGTTGATTATCCTTACTGTTTTTGCCGGGGTTAAATATTTTCTTAGGCGAGAAATAAATACATCCAGGCTCCGGCCCATAAAATAATCGTCATCACCCCAGATGGTGCGCAAAATATCCTCTCTTTTCTGTAAAACGTTCTTATTTTTTATGAGGTACTGCAGTAAGTCAGCCTCTTTCTGAGTAAGGGTGGTTTCTTTGTCGCCAATTTGCAAACGAAGATTAGTATGGTTAAAGTTTAAATTTCCATGTTCAAATGATTCTTGTACAGAATGTGAATTTCCTAAAGAGCGTTTGTGAAAAACCTTAATCCGATAAAGCAGTTCCTGAAAGTCAAAAGGTTTGGTTATGTAGTCATCTCCTCCCCGCCTAAAGCCTTCGATTTTATCGGCAGTTAATGATTTTGCCGTTAAAAATAGAATAGGTGTGTTCTGATCCTTTTTTCGAATGTTCTCGGCACATGTAAAGCCATCCATCTTTGGCAACATAACATCCAGGATGCATAAGTCATGTATCACTGTATCAAAACATTTATGTCCGTCGTCACCATTGCTTACATGCGTGACTATATATCCTTCTTTCTCTAAATTATCACGAATGACAAAGGCCAGGCTTTCATCGTCCTCAACCAGTAGAATATGTGCCTTATATTTCATTTTGCAAAATAAGCGTAAATACACTGCCTTCTCCCACTAAACTTGAGAGCTTAATTTGTCCACCATGCTCCATAATTATTAATTTGACATAACTCAGACCAATACCAAAGCCCTTAACATCGTGCCTATTACCTGTTGAAACCCGATAAAATTTGTCAAATACATGTTTCATCTGTTCTTTGCTCATGCCTATTCCATTGTCTTCAATACTAATGATAAGTGTTTTATCGAGGTTTTTGGTGCCTATAATAATTGCTGGGCCGGGGCTATACTTGATGGCATTATCAACTAAGTTATGGATAACATTGGTTAGATGCATCTGATCACCGGACACCTTATCATTTACTGCCTGAAGATTTAATTGAAAAGTCTCCTTATCTAAAGAACTACCTAAATGATTAACCGCCTCCTTAATTATTTGATGGATAGAAACTGTCTCTCTATTTAAATTGATAGCGTCGTTTTCCAGCGATGCCAATTGTAGCACCCGCTCTACCTGGCTTTTAAGGCGAGTATTTTCTTTGTGAATGATTGTGGCATAATTTAAAAGACGCTCTGGCTCATTAATTATATTTGGTTGCTGAAGAACCTTTGACGCAACCTGAATAGTTGATATTGGTGTCTTGAATTCATGGGTCATATTATTAATAAAATCTTTCTGGATTTCAGAAAGTCGCTTTTGCTTGAAAATCACAAAAAGGGTATAACCAAAAAACAAAATCACCATAACCAAAACAATCGTGGTAAACATCCAGATACCCATTCGGTTAAGCATATATTCATCTTTATCTGGAAAATAGACACCAAAATAGTAATTAGCCTCGTCCCAAACGGGAAGTTTATTCATTCGCTCAAGCACAGGTCCGGAACCAGAGGTTACATATTCGTCGAAAACCATGCATTCGGTATCGCAATTATAGATACCATATTCGAAATCTGACCTTAAATCCCGCGATGAGAATGACGCTTTAAGCAGGTTATCAAGCAAATTCGCATCAATGGGACTGTTTATCATCACCACATAATAATTCCCAGTTAGCTGACGAATCGGATTAGCCAACGGGGCCCTAACTCCGGTATAAGCATAGAAATCACTTGCCACCTGGTTCAGAGCAATATTTACCTCACGATGAAAATGGTCCTGCTCCTGATCAAAGGCCTTACGCACCCAATATATCTGGGCGATGCTAATACCAACCAATGAAAGTACAGCGAAGACCAGCACATAGCGAATAGTTCGGCTCCTCATAGCCTTAAAACTACAGTAAAAAAGTACATCTTTTATGGCATTAACAAGTCATTAACAATTATTATGAATTCATTAACAGCAGCTTCTGGACAGATTGTGCAGCTTTGAAATACTTATTAATGAATGTATCACTTAAATTTATTTATTATGAAAAAGCAAATGTTCTTAGTTGGCCTGTTAACAGTAGTATCGGTTACCCTGGCAAGTCAGTCGGTTATGGGTTTTCTGGCATCAGCGACCAGTTCTGTTTTTGAGTGGGAATCAACTAGCCATGATTTTGGTACGCTTGAGCAAAACAAACCCGCCGAGCACAGGTTCACCTTTATCAACGAAGGTAATGAGCCATTGATAATATCCAGCGCCAAGGCTTCTTGTGGCTGTACCGTGGCAGATTATAGTAGAGAGCCTATAGCACCAGGTGAAAAAGGCTTTGTCTCAGCAAGTTATGATGCGGCAAAAATTGGCGCCTTTACTAAAACAGTAACGGTTGCGGCCAATACGGGTACTGATGCAGTTGTGTTAACCCTGAAAGGAGAGGTAGTAGCTGCTGAATAGAAAGTTAGCAATTATTTCGGAGGGCTATGACTGGCTACCCGTCAGACATCCCTCCTTTTTTAGTTCCGCCAATATGGCTTACTTTGTTTTGACAATTTGTATTCTTTAAACAGGGATCAACCAGCTTCACAAACCAAGAGCCCATGAATCATTCGGCTATTATCGAGCAATTGAAAAGCAACAAAGAAGTATTTAAAGCACAGCTATTCAATCGGACAAGGGAAGAATATACCTTTAAACCCACCCCGGATAAATGGTGTATGCTGGAAGTACTCTGTCATTTGATTGACGAGGAGAAAGAAGATTTTAGAACCAGGGTACAATACCTGCTTCAGGAGCCAGGTAAGCCACTGCCAACTTTCGACCCTACCAAATGGCCGGCGGCAAGAAATTATCTTGGTCAGGATTATGAGACAAAAGTTACTGAGCTGATCACCGAACGTTCAAAATCTGTTGAATGGCTTACATCACTTACCAGCCCGGATTGGCAAAGTACTTATCAGCACCAGCGACTCGGACCCATATCAGCAGAACTTTTTTTAGCCAATTGGCTGGCCCACGATTATATTCATATACGACAACTTAACCGACTGGCTTTTGAGTATTTGTCGCATCAATCAGAAAACCCTTTGTTATATGCCGGAAACTTTTAATGGCTTACCTTTTGGTAGACCTAAGCAGATGGCTGATGACCTAGTAAGAAAGGTTCAGGAGCAAAATGATTAAGCGGCCCGGATATTAGGTAAAAGCCAGTTGTTAACTGTACGCCTTGCGCATAATGTCAACAGACTTCTTTATCATCTTTCGGAGAACCTTTTCATCCACATCTTCTAACTTTTTAATGTAGAGGCAGCTTTTACCTATTTTATGTTTGCCGAGCTTAAGCGGTTCATCTTTAAACTTTTCATTCCCAGACATGATATAAATAGTTAATGCTTGTTTGCGGGGCGAGAATCCAACAAGCATCCAATCGCCCTCCTGCCCACTGTCATATTTATAATGATAAGTACCAAAACCGACCATACTTGTTCCCCACATCTTTGCCGGCTCCCTGGTAACCGCTCTCATAATTTCCAGGATCTTAAATGAATCCCGGCGTTTTTGTTCGTCCTCTACGGCGTTAAGAAATTCTTCTACACTGTCCTCATTTATTTTTGTTTTTAATTCAGCCATCACGATTTGTTGTTATATAACATTAAGGAGGGTTTAGCTCACAAATCAAATTTAAACATTTTCCAGCCTTAATTACCTAAGCGGGATATGGTACTGAGATTACTTTAAGTGTACTTCAAAAAATTCAATTGGGTTATAAAAATACTTGCTTAAATCCTCCTGTGAATGGCACATTAAGGTATAAGACGAAAACAGTCTTTGAGGTGTTGAATTTTCCGGAATCAATTTAACCGGTTGAACCTTTATAAGTTCAAAATGAAAATGATCAAATTGCCAGCCATACCTGTCAAGTTCATTTTTATTCATAAAGCGGGCAATTGGTTCATCAGGACTTACCCGTTGAAATAGATTAACTTCTATTCCAGCAATATGCTCATAGACAGTCCAGATTTTATTATCCCCGGAGTGTTCAATGATTAATTGTACAAACGGTCCGTCCTGACGCATGCTTATTATAATGCCCTCGCTTACAGGAAAAATAGGTTCATCATGGTAATTTTCTGAAGGTCGTTTTATATCTATCCCAGTATGGAAATGCTCGGGAACGCCAGGTCTCTCTTTTCTAACCAGACCAAAGTCACCAATTTCAGTAAGCCTTAAAGTGCCAATACGGTTTCTGTTTATTGTATTAATGGGTAATTTATAACTAATATCTACTACAGAACTGAGTAGTATGGAGAATGTTAAAAGGACGGTTTTAAGCATTTTCCAGGTCTATGTGTATGCCATTAAGGCGGCGGGGCTATTTTGTATGTTGTTCTAAGACTCCAGTTCGCGGGCGGCCTCCTCAACTTTTTCTTTCAGGCCAGTTTTAAAATCGTCTAGCATGCCAGCTACTGTATCATCAAAGGCACCGATAATTTCAGCTGCCAG
>Ga0114950_10005309_pt1 | contig 10012 bp, 9 predicted proteins | sample N075metaG_FD_83503 | JGI IMG/M metagenome (GOLD analysis project Ga0114950, IMG submission 83503) | Deep subsurface microbial communities from Kermadec Trench to uncover new lineages of life (NeLLi) - N075 metaG | ecosystem: Environmental > Aquatic > Marine > Ocean trench > Sediment | place... | reverse complement strand
CGGCCGCTGGGCCCCATGTGCGTGATGTCGCCGCCGTTGATCATCACTAAGGCCCAGATCGACGAGTTGGTCGGGATCCTGCGCAAGGGCATCGAGGCCGCGATGGCGGAGCTGCGCGCGGAAGGAATCTGGAAGGGCTGATCCGCTACCGGATCGCGCTCGCGGCGGCGTCGCTTAAGGCGCTTAGGGGGCCAACGGCGAGTCCGATGATTGCGTTAAAGCGCGCCAGCGACTGGGCGTTGCTATCGGACAGGCGCCCGCCGTAGGCCGGATCGACCAAGGGCCGCGCGCCGGTTTCGGCGAGGAAATTGCGGCCTTCGATCCAGGCGATGTCGGCCAGGAAGTCGTGGCTCAGCGCGTAGCGGGGCGGCACCAGTCCGAGCCGGTCCTGGGAAATGCGCGCCAGATGGGCCAGCGTCATCTGGTCGTAGGCGTCGCGCCGCCACGGCGCCTCGAACCAACGGTCGAAGGCGGCCCGGGTGGCCCCGGTCAAATCGGCGGCTGTGATAGCCGCCCTAAATTCGCGGGCCATGTCCCCATAGGCGGCCGCCAGCTTCGCATCCCAGGCGGCTCCCTCGCCGCCTTCGCGCAGCTCCCAGGCAATGCGGATCGATACCGCTTCGGCCGCTGCCTCGCGCACGCGCCGCAGCAATATCAGGTCTGCAGGGGGATAGTAACGATTGTCCGAATAGACCGGGTGCTGGGGCACGTGGGCCAGTTCGTGGGCCAGAAAGGCAATCTTGCCGCCTCGTGTAAGGTTCGCCCGGACACCGACCATGCGGCGGCCGGCGAAATAGTAGGCCAGGAGGTCGGTATCCGAATCGATGCAGACATGAACGCCGTGGCGCCGCGCCCGCGCCAGAACCGCGCGTCCGGTGGCGCTGGTGCCGATGATCTGGAACAGGCGGTGCAACTCGGCGCGCTTGGAACCGGTGCCCGAAAGCTCGGTCTCGCCGGCCAGAAGGCAGCCGGCCACCGCCTGGGGGTCGTGGCCGAGGGCGCGCTCGGCATCGCCTGGCGCCATGCCACCGGGCCGGTACACTTCAGTAGCGTATCCTCGGGCGTGCCCTGGGACGCCTCCTGGGGCGGCACCCTCTCGGGCAGCCTCGCCCTGCCCGTTCAGGGCCAAGCTGAAAATCGCGACGATCGATACGATGGCCAGCCAGCCGAGCCGACGCCGCGCCGGCCGCCGCCGGTGGTTCACCGCTGTCGAAATCCGTTCCATGATCCGCTTGCCGTCCGCTTCCAGGTATCGAGTTCGCGCTAAGATTACCGCGCAAAGCTTACCGATTTGCTGCCTCCGCAAGTGGCGGCGGAGGTCGGACCGAAGGATCAGTAGTAGGTCAGGCTGTATTTCAGTTTGGGGCAGAGCGGTTTCAGACCGGCGCGGGAATCGCGGGCGGTCCGGAGCAGGCCGGTGGCGCCGTGGATGCGCTCGGCGCGGGCCTGGCCGCCGGCCCGGGTCGCCGGGAACACCAGAATGACGCTGCCCCGGGGGTCGTTTCCGGCGGCGCGCGCGACCAGGGTCGCACCGAGCCCGCCCTTGGCGTTGTCCGATCTGTTCCGAACCACCGCATCGAAGACGTAACAGCCGTTCATCTTGATTTCGAAGGCGAGCGTGCCGTCGCCACTGACGATATCGACGCTGTGCATGCGGTTGGGCGAGGGCGTGCCGCAGGCGGCCAGGGTCAGGCCGAGGGCGATCGGAAGGCCTATACGCCGCATCACGGCGTCTGAAGCGAGTGCAGGAACAGGGACAACAACTCCGACTGGGACGAGATTTCGAGCTTGGCGTAGGCGTTCTTGCGGTGGGTCTTGACCGTGCCGAGCGAGATACCGAGGTTGAAGCAGATCGACTCCGAGGAGTGGCCGCGCAGGATCAGTTGGGCGACCTCGCACTCGCGTCCGGTCAGCACCGCGGCGCCAAAGTTGGCGAAGGCCTCGTCGACCCGGGTGTCGGGCGGCGCGGCCCGGTTGCCGGCGGTTCCGAACGCGCTCCAGTATTTGCGCAACAAGCCACGGATCAAGGGAATCGCCGCGGAAACCCGCGCCAACTCGCCGTCGTCGAAGCCGCGCCGGCGCCGCGAGCGGTAGATCGATATTTCGGCTACCACTTTGGGCACCAGGGTCAGGGTGATGTCGATCTCTTCCAGGCCCGTGGGCCAGTGTTCGGTAATGTAGCCGATCTCCTCGGTCGCACGGGGCAGCACCCGGTAGGCATTGTGGGTCCCACCGGCATAAAAGTCGTCGGGCGCCAGGTCGCGGATCCGGTAGACACCGTCAGGAATGCCGCGGAGGCTGGCCTGATAGACGGGATTCAGGACGTAGGTGTTCTCGACGTAGGCGGCGATGCCCTTCTTGGCCTCGCCGGGATCGAAGTTGTCGTAGATAACCAGGGGCCGCGAGCGGCCACGATAGACGAAAACGGCGGCCATCTCGAACGGCACCAGATAGCCGAGCGCCCGGACCAAGCGTTCGGGCAGGTCCTCGCAGACCGGGTCTTCGATAATCCCGGCGATCTCACGGTACCAGGCGGCGGTGTCGCCCTCGGCCGATCCCGAACTCTTGGCAGCGTGCCTCCCCAGCATTCCCCACTCCCATCGCCCTCATACCCTAGGGGTATGTCCGGTGCTTGCCGAACACCTTAGCCTATATGGAGAAAAACAGGGAATCATAGACAAAAATATGGCCCAAGCGGCTCAGTCGGCAACGATAACCGAACTCGACGTGGCGTTCTGCCGCGGCCACTTCCCGGCCCTGGACGGCGATTGGGTGTTCCTGGAGAACGCCGGCGGCACCCTGGTGCCCGACCAGGTGATCGCGCGGCTCAACACATATAACCGCGAATGCCAGGTCCAGCCGGGCGAGGGCTACCCGGCCTCCGAACAGGGTGCCGCAAGCATTGCCGAGGGCCAGGCAGCTCTAGCCGCGCTGATCAATGCCGAGCTTGGCGAAATCGTGATCGGGCCTTCGACGTCGAGCAATGTCTACGTCCTGTCCCACGCCCTCAGGCCGCTGCTCGCGCCCGGTGATGAGATTGTGGTCACCAACCAGGATCACGAGGCCAACAACGGCGCCTGGCGGCGGCTCGAGGCCACCGGCATCGTGGTGCGCGAATGGCAGTTCGACCCCGAGACCGAAGACCTGGAGCTCGAAGATCTGCTGCCCCTGTTGAATGACAAGACCAAGCTGGTCTGCTTCAACCATTGCTCCAACATCGCCGGTATGTTCCGCGACGTGAAGGCGATTACCGCTGCGGTTCACGAGGCCGGCGCCCTGGTCTGCGTCGATGGGGTCGCGGCGGTGCCGCACCGGCGGGTCGATGTCAAGGCGCTCGGCGTCGATTTCTATCTCTACAGCCCTTATAAGATTTTCGGCCCGCACATGGGCGTGCTCTACGGCAGGCGCGATTTGCTGCCGCTCTTGGCCAACCAAGGCCACTACTTTCAAGATGAAGACGACCACCAGCGCCGGCTTTGCCCGGGCGGTTTCAATTACGAGCTGACCGCAGCCGCGGGCGGCATCGCCGAATACATGGACCAAGTCCACGCCCACCACTTCCCGGGCGCCAATCTGGAAACCCAGGCGCGTATCGACCAGGTGTTCGATCTCTTCGCGAGCCACGAGCGCAAGCTGTCGCAGCGCATTGAGGATTACTTGAACGCGCGGCCCGAAACGCGCCTGGTCGCGCGCGGCGCGGCCGGCCGGCGCGAGCGGATCGGGGTCTTCGGTTTCACGGTCGAGGGCCGCAATTCCGGCGAGATTGCAGCCAAGCTCCGGGCCGGAAATCTTGGCCTGCACGCCGACGACTTCTACGCCGCAAGATACATCGACGCCCTGGGCCTGAGAGCGCAGGGCGGCGCCGTGCGCGCATCTCTGGTACACTACAACGACGAGGCCGACGTCGATCGCCTGCTCGGCCAACTGGACGAAATACTGTCATCCTAAGTTGGACGATCGCTTGAACTATCAAACATCCAAAACGAGGAGGCTAACCATGAAGAAGACTTTTACGCTGCTGGCGGCGGCCGTTGCCGTGCTCGCCATGAGCGCACCGCAGACCGCATCCGCCGAGACCCTTCGGGTCGGGATGGAATGCACCTACGCACCGTTCAATTTTAAGAATGCCGATGGCGAACTCGACGGCTACGACGTCGATGTCGCCAAGGGTGTCGCCGGCTTGATCGGCGCCGATCTGGATTTTGTCTGCCAGAAATGGGACGGCATGATCCCGGCACTTCTCGCCAACAAGTTCGACATTGTCGTGGCGTCCATGTCCATTACCGACAAGCGTCTCAAGAAAATGGACTTCTCCGACACCTATCGCATTTCGGTCGGCCGCCTGGTCGGTAAAAAGGATGCCGGTTGGAATCTTTTCGACGATGGGGGCAAGCCGATTCCCGCCAACTTCGCCGGCCTCAAGGTCGGCCTGGAGCGGGCGACGACCTATTCCGACTGGTTCGAAAACGTACTCCCCGAGGCCAGTGTGCTTTTGTACGACACCAATGAGGCGCTCTATCTCGATCTGGTGAATGGCCGGACCGATATGATCATGACCAATCCCATGAAAGCCCACCTCAGGTTCCTCAGCAAAGAGGACGGCGCGGGTTTTGAATTCGTCAGCCCGCAGATCGACGAGCGCAAATACTTCGGCATTGGCGTCGGCATTGGCCTTCGCCAGGGCAACGATGCGCTGAAAGCCCGTCTGAATGGCGCCCTGAAGACCCTGACCGACGATGGCTCGCTGGAGCGGTATGCTCTGAAGTATTTCCCCTTCGCCATCCACAAATAAAAATCGATGACTATCCAGTAGGTCGTATTTCCTGTCCGCGGTGGGAGCGCCGTATCGGCCCCCACCGCGGCTTTTTTGACCTTTTCGTTTTCGAATTTAAAAGAGACGCCGATTTACGCAGAGAGAACGGGATGGGGTGAGCGGACGTGGAAGCAGTAACCGGTTGGTGGGACGATTTTTTCTGGGGCTCACTCGTCGTCGTCGAACTGTTTATCGTTGCCATATTTTTGACCGTCCTTTTTGGACTGATCGGGGCCGGCGCGAAGCTGTCGGGTAATCCGGTCGCAAAATCGATCGCCAACGCCTACACGATCGTCTTTCGCGGCACACCCGAGATTCTGGTTCTTTTGCTGTTTTACTTCGGTTCGGCGGTAGCCTTGACGGCGATTGCGCAGGTCTTCGATCCGGAAATCAAGTTTGTGGATATCCCGCCGTTCTGGGCCGGGTCATTGGCGATCGCCTTGATCGTCGGCTCCTATGCAACGGAAACCTTTCGTGGCGCGTTTCTCGGCGTCGATCCGGGGCAGGTCGAGGCCGCCCGGGCCCTCGGCCTCTCGAACTTGAAAACCTTCATGTATGTGCGCATTCCGGCGATGTGGCGGCTCGCGCTACCGCCGTTCGGCAATCACATGCTGTCCCTGATCAAGGACACCGCGCTCATTGCCGTCATCGGTCTGGAAGAAACCCTGTTTGTCGCCGAACAGGCCATCGGCACGACCGGCAAGCCGTTTACCATGTATATCGTGGTCGGCGGGATCTATTTAGGATTTTCAACGATCATCACCTTGTCGGTCATGGTGCTTGAAAAGTATGCCAACAAGCATCTGGAGGTGGCGCGATGAGTCTCAATTGCCCCCTCTTCGATTGCGACCTCATCGTCGAAAGCATTCCCAAAATGCTCGAGGGAATAGGTCTGACCATAGAGCTGCTGTTCGAGTCGGCGGTTTTGGGTCTGACGCTTGCCATTATCTTGTTGCTGATGCGGATAAGCGGCCGGTGGTATCTCGTCGCACCGACGATGGTGTACATCTATATCTTCCGCGGCACTCCCATACTGGTGCAGATATTCATCATTTACCACGGTCTGCCGCAACTCGATTTCGTCCGCGAATCTATATTATGGCCTATTTTTCGAGAGCCATACGGCTGTGCAATCGTCGCCCTGACACTGAATACCGGTGCCTACGTGTCGGAAATACTGCGCGGCGGTGTCTTAGGTGTGAACCGTGGCCTGACAGAGGCCGCCGCGGCGCTGGGGCTCTCCGTACGGCAACGGTTTATTTATATTACCGCGCCCATTGCGATCCGTCTGTGTCTTCCGGCCTACAGCAACGACGTCATTAGCCTGATGAAATCTACCGCCCTGGTCAGCACGATCACGCTGCTCGATATGACGGGCATCGCACGAACCATCGTGGCCGAGACCTATGCGCCCTACGAGGTCTTCATATCGCTGATGTTCATCTATCTGATCTTGACGTGGGTGATTCAGAGAACTTTCGGCGTGGTCGAAAAACGCTTGAGCCGGCATGTCAGAAGTGAGGTTTGATATGAGTGAAAATATTATCCAGCTTGAGAACGTCGATAAATTTTTCGGTGATTTTCAGGCCCTCAAGAATATCACTCTGTCGGTAAAGAAGGGCGAACGGATCGTTGTTTGCGGCCCCTCCGGTTCCGGCAAATCGACCTTGATCCGCTGCATCAACCGGCTCGAGGAACACAACAACGGCACGATTGTCGTGAATGGCCACGAGTTGACCTCTGCGGTGAAGGATATCGATGCGGTGCGCAGCGAGGTCGGCATGGTGTTTCAGAGCTTCAATCTGTTTCCCCATCTGACCATCGTCAAGAATCTCATGTTGGCGCCCCGATTGGTGCGCAAGGCCTCGAAGGCCGAGGCCCATGAGACAGCCATGCGGTACCTCGAGCGGGTGAAAATCCCGGAGCAGGCCGACAAGTATCCGAGCCAGCTCTCCGGCGGTCAGCAGCAACGGGTCGCCATTGCACGCGCGCTCTGCATGAACCCCAAGATCATGCTGTTCGACGAACCGACCTCGGCGCTCGATCCCGAAATGATCAGCGAAGTGCTCGACGTCATGACCGATTTGGCGCAGGAAGGCATGACCATGATCGTGGTCACCCACGAGATGGGCTTCGCGCGCAAGGTCGCCGATATGGTGGTGTTCATGGACCAGGGCGAGATCGTCGAATCGAATACGCCGGATGAGTTCTTCGATAACCCGAGGAACGAGCGGACCAAGGACTTTCTCAGACAGATTCTGACCCACTGATAATTCGAGCCGTTGACGATGACTGCTACAAACCTCTCTGAGTTTGCCGACTTCGCCGGCCAACTGGCGGATGCCAGCCGCGCACATCTGCGCACCACCATCGGGCAGCCGGTGGCGGCCGATTCCAAGGGCGACGGCAGCCCGGTCACCGCCGTCGATCGGGCGGTCGAATCGCGGCTCCGGGAGATGATCGAAGCGCGCTACCCGGAGCACGGTATCGTCGGCGAGGAGCATGGTGCGACGGCGCCGGACCGCGAGCTGGTCTGGGCGCTGGACCCGATCGACGGCACCCTGCCCTACCTCGCCGGAATTCCGGTGTTCGGCACCTTGATCGCCCTGCTGCACCACGGCGCGCCGCTCATCGGCGTGATCGACATGCCGGCGACCGAGCAACGCTGGCTCGGCTGCCGAGGCCAGCCCAGCACCCTGAACGGGACTCAGGTACGCACGCGGGCCTGCCCGGCGCTCTCCGAGGCCCTTATTTCGAACAGCAATCCCGACTTCTACACCGCCGCCACCCGCCCGGCGTTCGACCGGCTCAAGGCCGCGGTCCGTTGGACCGTCTACGGCGGCTCTTGCTTGGCCTACGGGCAACTCGCCGCAGGCCGCACCGACCTCGCCTTGGACGTGACCTTCGACCCCTACGACTACCTGGCACTGGTGCCGGTCATCGAGGGTGCCGGCGGCAGGATAACCGACTGGAGCGGCAATACCTTGACGCTCGACTCAGGCGACCGCATCCTCGCCGCCGGCGACCCGGCACGCCATGCCGAGGCACTGGAAATCCTGGCCGGCTAGGGCGAGTCCTCACAAACGAGGATTGAGTCAGCGGCGACTTGCCGATATCGCATTTTTGGGTCAACACCGGACATGTTGGAGGGTCTGTCGGAACCAGCAATAAAAGCCAGAATCGGTCATTTCTTGCCGACGCTGTTCTCGCGTTGTCCAACCCACGTTCTATAGGTTGTGAAGCCCCCTTTTCGTTAAGCATACTTAACGAGTCGTCAAAGAATTTTCCGTTACGTTCAAGAGGGTTTTTGCCAGAATGAATTTTCCCTCGGTTTATTTGCAGTCGGCGGACAATCGGAGGATTTACGTGGATAATCGGTGGGTCAAGTCGTTCCTGTCTTGTTGTGTTTTGTTGTTTGCGATGGCGACCCCGACAAACGGCGCGCCACAAGAGCTGCGCGAAGTTCTTGCAGGTATCCCACGGTCGTGGCCACCGCAATACAGCCTCGATGACAACGGCAACCCGACCGGTTTTGCCATCGATATCATGGAGGAAATCGCGGCCCGTGCCGGCTTGCGCGTGGGCTATCGGGTCATGGACAGCTTCGCCGAGGTGAGCGAGGCGATGAATGCCGGCCACATCGATATCATCCCCAACAGCGGCATCACGCCCGACCGCGCGGCCAAATTTGCGTTCACCGCACCGGTCGAGACCTTCGTCGTCTCCATTTTTGCTCGTGAGGGCGCCCCCAAAATAAGAGGTGCGGACGACCTCCAGGGCCTTAAGGTCGGCGTGGTCGAGTTCAACATTGGTCAAAGGCTCATGCGGGACCGGGACGACCTCGAACTGGTGGTCTACCGAGACGCCGAGACCGCTCTGTTCAGCTTGGTCGCCGGCCATATCGACGCCATGGTCTTTCCACAACCCGTGCTCCTGAACTTGGCCCGGAAAGTCGGGATCGCGGACCGTATCGAGGTCGTGGGTCCACCGCTGCGGGAGGTAAAGCGCGGTATCCGCGTGCAAATGGGCGAGACGGAGCTACTGGCGGCGCTAAACCAGGCGGTGAACGAATTTGTCGGCACGCCGGCCTACCAGGCGATCTATTTGAAGTGGTATGGCGCCGCACAGCCATTTTGGACGGTGTCACGCGTCATAGTGGCGATGGGAGCGTTGGCGGTATTCGTGCTGATCGCCATGGCATGGTGGCGCTATCACTCGCTTGTTAACCTGAACAGGGGATTGCGAGACTCCATATCCGAGCGCGAGCGTACCGAGATGGCGCTGCGCGAGAGCCGTGACCACCTCCGCCTGATCACCGATTACCTCCCCGCCGTGATTTGCTATTTGGACAATGAACATCGGTATCGTTTCGTCAACCGGACGCTAACGGAGTGGTACGACCGTCCCGCGGATGAGATCCTTGGGCGCACGGTAGGCGAGATCGTAGGCCCGGAGGTTCACGACCAGATTAGACCCTATCTCGAAGCGGCTGCTTCGGGGAAGGAGCAGCACTTCGAGCTAAACAGAAATTTTCCCAACGGAGTTGCACGGGTCCTTGCAATCGTCTACGTGCCACACTTCAACGATAAAGGAGAGGTGCAGGGTTTTTTCGCGTTGGTCCAAGACGTCACTGAGAAGATACGAGCCGAAGGTCAACTCCGCCAGGCCCAGAAGATGGAAGCCGTTGGCCAGCTTACAGCCGGCGTGGCGCACGATTTCAACAACATGCTGGCGGTGATCTGGGGCAACGCTGAGCTGCTGGAAGATGAGCTCGGCGAAGGCAACCCGCAGCTCGCCGCGGTATTCCGCGCGACCAAGCGCGCTGCGGATCTGACCCAGCGCCTGTTGGCCTTCTCGCGCAAACAGGTGTTGAGCCCGGAGATCATCAACGTCAACGGTTTGATTGCGGACACCACCGGGCTGCTGCAACGCACCCTGGAGGAGCACATTGACATCGAAACAGTTACCGCCGCCGGCCTTTGGAACTGCGAGGTCGATCCGGCCCAGCTCGAGAACGCACTTGTCAATCTCGCGATCAATGCCCGCGATGCGATGCCGGATGGCGGCAAGTTGACTATCGAGACCGCCAATGCCCGGCTCGACGACGACTATGCCGCGGCCCAGGCGGACGTGACGCCGGGTCAGTATGTCATGCTGGCCGTGACCGACACCGGAACCGGGATGCCGCCGGAGGTTCGG
>Ga0114950_10005308_pt1 | contig 10012 bp, 15 predicted proteins | sample N075metaG_FD_83503 | JGI IMG/M metagenome (GOLD analysis project Ga0114950, IMG submission 83503) | Deep subsurface microbial communities from Kermadec Trench to uncover new lineages of life (NeLLi) - N075 metaG | ecosystem: Environmental > Aquatic > Marine > Ocean trench > Sediment | place... | reverse complement strand
TTCCTGTTCAGTGACAGTGATGCCCTGACCGTCGCGCTGACCACAGACGGCGTCAACTGGACGAACACCAATACGGGCTTGACCGTCAACGGGGTGACAGCGCTGAGCGGGTCCGTCGTTTTCCGCGATTCGATCTTCTGGGTCATGCAGGGGAGCATCATTAGCCAGTACGTCAAGTCCTATGACCTGAATCTTGGAATTGCTCTTAGTTACGCACCAACGGGCATTGGGTCCTCTCAAGACTCCGTTGGCAATCTACTCGTCCATCAGAACCAGTTGTTCTTCGCACAGAAGAACACTGGAAACGACCTCGTCCTGTGGAGATTGGACGGAGTTCTATTCACAAATCTCGGGACCGTAGACACTGGGCTTATCAATAACGCGTCTGTCATCGGCATGTGGTCTGACGGTCCCGACATAATCATCGCGGCTAGCGCACAACCCGCCAAGCAAGCCTTCCGAGTCAGTGATGTCTTGATCGGCGGCTCTGTGAGTGTAGTGGATATCACTGACCCGGTTCTGGACAATCTCACCAGCACCAACACTAGCGGGTACTTCGCCTTTACGTCTGTCGATCCCGACCCCTCTACCGCCGAGCAGAGAGTCTTTTTCTGGTACAGGCGCGGAGCTAACAACTTTGGCACTTTCGACCTCTTCCGCTTCGAGTACCGACGCATTGATACGGGTACGCATACCGGAGGCTACGTCCTCGGAGAAACCGTAACGGGTGGAACCAGCGGTGCCACCGGAGTAATCACCGCAATTGCGGTGAACTCATCCCTGGATCTGACTGATGTGGTGGGCGTACTCCAAAACGGAGAACTCCTGACAGGCGATGGTGGGGCCACGTCAACCTCGTCTTCGACACTCGATGAGCAGGCAGCTACGTTTATAGGCAATGGCTTAGCCGCGTCCAACTTCGGCCTCCCACAGACCACTAGCGGTGGCCTTGAGCGCATTCCGACTATCGGTGAAGCAAGGCCAGATTGGTCTGGACCAGCTGTGCAGCAGTCAGGTGGAATTCGCGAACATAAATTCACCGTGTTTGGAACTGGTGCAGATATTGATGCTACGGCCTTCTTCAAAACTAGCACACAATCTACAACTGAAGCTACTGTTTCAACACTAGGTTTCGCGGATACTACAGTTACTAACAATCTGGTTGGAAACCTCGGAGAGGTAGCATTAGAAGCTCTCTCCCCCTCTGCGGGTGACGCTTACGTTGTAACTGCTCTTGATGGCGATAGCACGCTTAATCCTGGTGGGGTAACCATTGCGGTAGGCGACATCGTGGAATTTGACGGAGCCAATTGGAACAAGATCGCCAGTCAAAACTTGGGCTTCCCAGACCTGTCAACCCAAGCCACCCTGTCTGCAACCACGCCTTTAATCGCGCCCTACACCGATGGAGTAGATGACGGAAAACGTGTAGGATTTGATGGAACCAGCCTAACAGGGATTGTTGTATCCACTCCTACGCTTGTAGGAAATGAAATGCGAAACTTGACTCCATCTAACGGTTCCGTTGACTACAATTTTGGGCACACCTATGTAACTGATGGTCTTGTTGACGGACAACGCCACACCCTCGTACTGGATATTTCTTGACCGGCTCATCACTTAAATTTGACACCATTGGTAGTCTTTCAACATCTACAGGAAGCTCTATCAAATTCGACACCATTGGTAGTCTTTCAACACCTACAGGAAGCTCTACTAAGTTTGATGTAATAGGAGTTTCCTTCACTATTACAGGGCTGCGCATAAAGAATCTAAACATCGATGCACCGCTTCCAGCTTACCCTCGCATAGTAAGTAACGTGCCTGTCGCAACGGCTCATCAGGGTTCTACGATTTACGTAACTGACGAAACAGGTGGTGCAATTTTAGCGTTCTCTGATGGCACAAATTGGCTAAGAGTAACAGATAGGGCAGTCATCTCGTGACATGGGCAGTAATACCAGGAGCACCACACGGAGGCCCACTGCCGTCTGTACAGATAGATTCCATCTCTCCTAGGCAAGTAGTTGAAGGAGACATTATCACTATTTCAGGATCTGGGTTCTCACCCGGAACAACGATAGTGCTCAATCCTGGCAATATCCTAGTTGGCACATCAATGCCTACTGTGACGGATGAGATTACTTTTGTAGTCCCCACCAACATAACCAACACAAGATACGTGGTGACATTACGTAACGATGTATCATCTGCTACAGCCAACTTCTTCCTAATACGTGACATCACATTCTCCAGTGCAACTGGTCAGTCACTCGACGTGCTAATTAGCGAGATGAACTAGACTTAGGTATACTGAAACCGGAGTTAACTAATGACGCTTGAAGAACTACTACAAGAAGTTGCTGGCTTAGGCAAAGGACTAGGCTCTATAGGACAGAAAATAGCCAAGAGTCAGGGTCTACCTGGAGCCGATGTATCCAACAAATCTACAAAGGCACTTCCTCCAAGCAGCAACGGGTCAGCAAGCACTTCCTCTAGCCTCTCAGGAGGCTCAGGAGCGGCTGGAATGCCCCCGGAGGGTCAAGAACCCATTGACACTACTCCTGAGACTGTGGAGGCTCTCCCAGCGGTTGAACCTATGCAGTTTGACAGGCTGGGGTCACCAGATAAACATCACCTAAGAGGACATATAGTTAAGTGGGGTGGCCAAGACCATGTTTTAGACTGGGATGAAGAGTATGAAGTTTACAAAGTAGTTAACCCAGTGACTCTGAGAGTAAAAACACGCGTTAGGCCAGATGGCGTTTCTACAATTGACTACAAACCTGAGTCTTTGAGCGAAGCTGTCTACGAGGCCATTGACGGGCATATTCAAGGAATCCCTGTAGGCAAGCTTATTGATATTCTGCTAGATGCCTGATCCACGGAAACCAGATGACAGGTCGCAGTTTTTTGACAATGAAAGACAAAGTCGCGATAAGCAGCGTCCGCGAATAACTAGTAGGACTGGATGGCAAGAAGCTTTCTCTATTGAGCGTGAGCGTAGAGCCAATGTCGGGGAAGCTCTTTATGAGGCCGCAGAAGCTGAACAAGAGGTAATCATCTCCTACACTAAGATAACTGAAGATTACGCTACAAGGATATGGACCGTTGAGCCATACTCATACAGATACAGATGGCTTACGGCTGGAGGAGACTGGGAACCAAGCATCCTAAAAAAGGTGTTCTACGGTTACGATGTAGATGATGACCAAATCAAAATGTTCATGTTCGGCAACATTCACGATGTTACCATGACACAAAACAACTTTTCGCCAAGATGGGAAATAGAAGTAACGTGGACTTCAACAGGTGGCCCAATGAACCCATTCGGCGCAGAAGGACCGGAGATATAAATGGCATTATTCCAAGATCAAGTTCTAGGACAGAGATACGTAACCGTAGTAGAGAAACTCTCAACAGAAGATCATAACCTGTTGCTGCATCTCAATATGGACCTTCCTCTGTCTAGGTTAGTAAAGCAGATTGCAATAGAGTTTCAAGCTGGTGAAGGCTTCTCTCGGGTTCCTACAGGTTCCGATGTTGACCCTACCGGCCATGTACTAAGTCTAGCTCCGATTGAGATTGCACCACGTGCCTACGAGCTTAAGGCATCAGGTGGCGGCGCTCTTAACAACGGGCTTTCACTGCATGAGAACGGTATCAAAGACAGCGATACTGTAGAACTTCACCTCAGAAGCTAGAGGATTTAGATGTCTGAAAACATATACAATTTCAGTGCTGTTAGTGGGCCTCCTGCCAGAAAAGGAGATGCTGCCAGTAACTCTAAAGGTTTAGTGGAGGGCATGAAAGTAGGGCTACGCGCTAGGGACGCTAAAGCTGGTATCCCTAATTCTATGACCCCAGCTATGGGAACACCAGGATCTGCCGCACATCAAGAGCCTGTTTCATCAGGAATGAAGGAAGACTTAAAGCAAGGATTGAGAGCTTGGTACGCCAAGAAGGGCATTCAAATAAACGAAACTACTGCGTCATCAAGTGTTGGTGCGGAGCTTCCAGCTAGTGCTCTGGGACAGAAACAAGAATGGGGCGGGGGACTTCCCAGCCGAAGACGAGTAACTCCTCTACCAAAGGGAGGCTCCTCATTAAGGAGCTACATCCAGTCATTGGAGCGCAGCCTGGAAGACACTTTAGCCACACTATCTAACAAAAAGAGATTTTCAGAAGCTGATGAAATAGAGTTTCGCACTATGCTGATAGACGCGTTGGCAGACTACATCAGCACAGGAAACAGCGCGGGGCTAAAAGAACTTAGGATGCAGGCCACTCTTGTAGAGTCATCCAAGTTCATTGGAGAGCCTGCTCCAGAAACAGATCAAATTCTTACTAGCGCTAATGACCCAGGAAGATCATTCAGTACCAAAATGGCACTGCATACTGGGCCTATTGTTGAGATGGTAGCTACACAACTCAGCAGCGGTACTCCGCTAAATATCGTTAGAGGGCACGTAGCTGCTGCGCTTAAGCTTACTGTGGATTCCCAAACAAGAAACACACTATCTAAAGCAGCTAGAGTATTGGCTGAAATGTAAATGAAAGTAATCGTGACTACTCGAAAAAACAAGATTCTCCCCTGGGGTGTAGAGATTGAGCTTATGGATGGCAGATGTATTTATATGTCAGCCGAAGCTGTAAACACATTTTCAGACAGAGTTGAAATTGTAATCGATAGTGATAGTGGAAACATGATAACTGTGCCTAAAGTAGGTATTCGTAAAATCCTGATAATGGGCTCAGACGTTGATGACAGACAAGACACAAATTGAATCTCCTAAACTAGGACTAATCGTTCCGCACTCTACTCCAGAAGAGGCGGCTTGTTTAAGGCTAGACTCAGCCATAGACAAAGCGGTTGTTAGCGTGAAGGAGATGAGGAAAGCTGTTAAGTTCTTACGAACTAGACTTGGACACCCCCTGCATAAACTAGCCCTAGACAACATTGATGGCTTGATAGATGAGGCCCTGATACCTTATCTTGATGAGGTAGACAAAGAGTTTAGAGAGATAGCAGCTACTTAGGAGAAATTATGGCACTCAACCAGACACCACCACAATTCAGCGTAGGCATTGATGCCAAGGGTAAGCTCATTTGCCAAGAAGAGAATCTAGAGCCTGGTATACTCAAGCTCCTTGAGAACTTCTTCGTCACAGTTGATGCTAAGTTCAATCACATCTTTACGTTAGCCTCTGGCGAAATAGACAAACCTATTCCCTTCGGTTCAATCACTGATGCTAAGGTTCTATTCGTTTATGCCCAAGATGCAATTGAGCTAAAGATCAACTCCATAGGTTCTGCTGCTATACCTTGTTGCCCATATTTACTGCTATTGGGAGCTAACGCAGGTATCAAGGAACTTTACTTGACTAATCTAAGCACTGCTACATCAGTACAAGTATTCGTAGGAGCTTAATGTTAGGGCTTCCTCCACATCCACAACCACCTTGGCCTACAGAGGAAGTAACTGAAGCTCTGAAAGGCCCACACGATTTCAAAAACTTTGATACGTGGCGGGAATTGTTTGCCCTGGCAGAGAAAAATCAGCGACATCTATATGTGACACAATTCATCAGGGGTTGTCCAGTATCCCGATACGAGGTAGCTACAGTAGCTCCAACGGCCACAGCTACGGATTGCCCTGTGATCCTGTTCAGTGCAGGCGGGCTTTTTGGTAATGAGGCTGGTAATCTAGGAGGTAGTGTCATCCTACAGTTTGAGCCCCCTATCCGACGAGCCATCATAGACAGGTTTGAGTTCGGGAAGCCAGAGATTAAATGAGTTACGCAGACGAGTTACAAAACTCTGTAAAAAACATCAATTACGCAGATGAACTACGAAACTCTGTAAAAAACATCATTAAAGGGAACCTTATCGATGAGCAGATAAAACAGCTTCTAATGGAGTCTGACGTTATAGAAGGATGGTGGCCACCACCGGGCACTAACCACGGGTCACCCTTATCAGAGTCATTTTGGGCTAAAGTGATGGTTACGCTTCTTCAGCACAAACATAGAGGGGAGAGTCCTGCTTCTGCTATGTACGCAGCAGCAAAAGAACACAAGATAACAACAGCTATTCTCCACACTTTCTTAGACAAGACGGGACTTCTAAGCGCCTTTAGAGGATGTAGGTTAGACCCTACTACTGTAGCTAAAGTATTTAACGGTGCCGCTAGGGGATCTGGTATATGGACAAGTGGCACCGAAACAGACATAGTTGGCCAAGATCATTTCCACAAGTCTGTGAACCCTCACTCTGATGAGAAACTTACTGTATACACACCACCTAAAAGTATGCACCACCCACAGAAACCTAAGAAACTTAGATCACCTAATCCAAGGCCAAAATCATCTAGAATATCAAAACGACTAAAACGCGGTTGGTGGGCAAACCGTCATGGGAATTAAGGACTACATCATGGATTATGAACAACTGGAGCTACTGGACGATCACGAGGACGAAGAGCTTCTAAAAGAGGCTGTATCAGGTTCTGCGTGGATGTTCTACAATCACTACAACCCTGACATAATCGCTGCTATGCAGCAAGTCATATTAGGGCACAAGATAGAGGATGTAGTAGATGGTTTGGTAGAGGGGCACGCTTACGCAGAAAAAGTCAAAAAATCTATGGAAGCCTTCTATAAGAAATTTCCTGGTAAAAAGCCGAGAGTAGCTACAGCTAAGTAATGGACACAAAGAGGCTAAGACAGTTACTGCAAGAAGGTGAGAGAGCGTATGGGGCGCACTATTTCAACGCCCCTGCTAGACTTTACCACGGTGTGCCAAACCCTGAGGGAGCCCTTGAGGGTGTAGGTCCGATGCTAGAGAATGATAGCAGGCTCATTGAAGCCCATATTCAAAGACTAGTCGGCGGCAGACCCACAGATGCTATAGTGCAGGATCTGCTAGAAACTGGCAGGCACAAAACCACTAGTCCTGCTAGGCAACTAAGTCCGAACGAGAAGATGTTGGCTAGATTAGCCTCATCGTCTAGGCTTAGTATCCACAGAGGAAACAGATGACTTCGGCCAACGTAGTAAAGCAAATCCCGTTCAATACTGATCTATCCCTGGGTGGTCTTACCTCTCAGGAATCAGGACTGGGCTTGCATGGACCAAATAACGTCGTTTTCCCCACGGATGCGTATGTAGCACACAGCCAAACACCTGTAACAGTCACTAGGAACAGCAACGGTATTTCACAAAATCCAGTTAACGGTGACTGGACACCTGTTGCTATAGATGAACCAGCTTACGGGGGTGTAGGGATACAGATAGGGAGGCAGAAGGATAACGAGTTAAACAACTCTGATATCCGAGCCGGTGTAACTGGCTACGTGCTAACAGACACAGGCGGTGTAGTCACTATTTTCACTTCAGAGGATTCTGGTATAGGCGAATCTGTAAAAGCCATCCGTTTGAGGATGGTGAACCCTGGGGGTGGTGTTGAAACAGTAACTGTCCACCAGTCCAAATCTGGCTTGATTAACGAATACTGGACAGCACAAACATCAGTTAAGGTGCTAGAAGAAATAGCTATTCCGACAACACTGATAGGCGTTTTCGATTTCACAAATACCCAGCTTGCAACAGATACTGTACCGCCAACTGGAGATGTGTTCGCACGTGGGTTTGCGACACTTCAGCTAGATGCTGGCAGCGCTGATCTACGTTGGCAATTAGAGTGTGTCCTTCCTGCATTCGCTACACTCGACATCCTAATTACCAACAACTCATTAGTAAATAGCTCTTGGCAAACGCACTACATTCCCAGCACTGTAGGACCAACTACTAGGGAATCTGATGTTGTAGATGTAGGTGCTACAGGTTTCCCGTTCTTCATACATCTAGTTGATGAGATGTGGTCAGTTGACTTTAGCACATTAGGCGTATTAACTACGCTAGCTGGTGGTGAGAGTCAACTGCAGTATCTATTTTCTTCTTACAGTGGAGTTGATGGAACTAACCTATTCGTAGACGATGTAGATACCATTACGTGGCAAGCAGATTTCAACGGCTCTCTTGAAGACGTAAGTATGACCGTAGCTGGACTTGGCATAGTGCCTCATCGTGCTTACATGAGAACACTAGACGATGGTGCTGGTGGCTTTGACAGAGAACTGTTCGTAGAGAACTTAGTAACTGGGGACATCACAGTATCCGCGTTACTCAACACCCCCAACTTGCCTATTCAGGGCGACATAATGAAGATAGGCAGAGACGATTCAGACACTAACATACTAGATGGTTACCTTGGTAGACTGGTATTCTGGGGTAACCGGAACAATCCTTCGATGAACCGAATCAACGACAACTGGCCAACACCGTAATATGGGACTAGCACAATTCAACGTACCAACAAGCACCGATAAACGCTTGTTCTTGATGTCCGACACGCAGTCTCGTGTGACTGTGCAGGGTCCTAATGCAGCTACAGCACTAAACCTACAGCTGAAGGCACCTGACGCCCTCACACGAGCCACCGAAGACTTAATGTACGCAGATCCTATCACAGGGCTACTAAGACTTCCTGACTTAACACAGCCAAGGTTTGAAGTTAACGGGCTTATCGTAGAGCCGGAACCAATCCTACAATACGTTAGAGAGACACAAGATTTCTCTAACGCTGCTATTTGGGTTCCTCTTAACTCTCCCGTAATCTCTCTTCCAACACAAGTAGATCCACGAGGCGTGGGCGCATCTGCTCAAGTTCTTACAGGTTCGATAGCCGATGGGCTGTCACAGATTATGACGGGACTAGACCCAACTTCTGAAGACTACAGGCTCTCTGTATTCCTGAAGACTCCATTCCCTCTAGTTAACCCTGTTCCAGATATTGAGCTATTCGTCAACTTCTCTGGGTCTACACCAGACGCAGCTATCATAGAAACAATACCTGGGGCATCGTTAACTTCTGAATGGCAGAGATTTGACCTAAATGCTTCTAACGCCAACGCCGCGCACAATGTAGTTGAAATTCGTTTCAACTTCATATCAGCCGGTGATGTGGCTATCTGGGGAGCTAACTTTACAGGCGCTGATCCAACAGAGTCTGTTACCAGCCTAAGAAACAGTTACTTAAGCTCCTACAAACCAAGAGCGCAGGAAATCCTAGCTGTCTCTGGACGGGAAAACTTGGTTTATCCGTTCTCTGCTATGGGCATTGAACCAACCTTTTCTCAGGAGTTTACGCTTATCTGGGAGTTTATCCCGCTGGGAGAGCAGGGCAGACAAGTTCCGCAAGTAGCTTTTGCTGGTGGCGATAGTCATGGTGTTGTTCCGCCTCCTCCTGATCTATATGAACGTGTGATTGCATTCGGCGCACACCCATCAGTAGCTACTGACTTTAGGTTGGCTATAACTGATGATGTAACAACGCCAGGAGTTCCTGTTGTCTACACCCATGCAGGTACGTATAATTGGAACAGATACTCTCATCAAAAGTGGGCTTTTGTCATTTTCAATGATGGCTCACAGAAATGCAGATTCTTCGCAAACGGAACATTCCTTGGAGAAACAGTTATTACCGGACCATTGACAGCAGATACCTTCACTAAGTTTGTATTGCCAAGTGCTGCCATCCACAGAAGAATAGAAATACTCGCAGAAGCACTAAGCGATGAAACCGCTATCGCAGCTACAACCATATAGGAAATACATCACATGGCAAACACAGACAGCTTTGGACAAACAGAGCCAACCTTTACAGAAGATCCGCTTACAGGTGTATTACGCCCTGGCGATCAAATCGGCGTTAATGCAGTCAATATGGGCGACCGTTTTGGCAACCCATTCCGATTTGTGGCTAGCGGCGTTATTGCTACTGGTGCCGGTGGTGCTGTCATAGCTGACCTAGCTGAGGGCTTTGAGTACCTCCTCGTAGTCGTAGCTAGTGATGACGCTAACCTACTTGCAGCAACTGACGTTGATAATGCCGATGACTTGAGCATCATCGCTAGCTCTGAGATATTCAACGCAGCTGGTGCCCAGCAGC
>Ga0114950_10005307_pt1 | contig 10015 bp, 5 predicted proteins | sample N075metaG_FD_83503 | JGI IMG/M metagenome (GOLD analysis project Ga0114950, IMG submission 83503) | Deep subsurface microbial communities from Kermadec Trench to uncover new lineages of life (NeLLi) - N075 metaG | ecosystem: Environmental > Aquatic > Marine > Ocean trench > Sediment | place... | reverse complement strand
GCCGTGATGGTGGCCGTTCTTTCGCCTTGGGTGCTCAACGTGCTGTACCTCAGCGGGTTTTTTGCGCTCGACACCACACCGTTCGGCTTCACGCTCACCGGGGTGGCGATGCTCTGGACCCTGGCGCGGCAGCAGTTTCTCGACATCATGCCGGTGGCGCGGGCGCGCATCGTCGAGAGCATGCACGACGGAGTGATCGTCCTCGACCCAGAAGACCGCATCATCGACGTGAACCCGGCCGCGGTGAGGATCATCGGCGAGCCGGCGTCGTCCGTCATCGGCCACACGTTTGACGCCGTGTTTTCGGGGCGCGTCGAGCTCCAGGAGCTCACCGGCGAGGACGACGAGTTGCAGCTCGAGGCGGTGTTCGCCGGCGACGACCCGCGCAGCTTCGAGCTGCGTAGCTGGCCCTTGTTCGAGCGTGCTGGCAAACCCTGCGGCAGGTTACTGGTGTTTCGCGACATCACCCGGCAAAAGCGTGCGGAAGATGCGCTGCGGGGCAGCGAAGAACGGTTGCGGGTGGTCATCGAGCAGATGCCGGCGGTGCTCTGGACCACCGACGGCGACCTGCGCTTCACGCAGATGCTGGGTGCCGGCCTGCAACAGCTTCGCGTACCACCGGATGCTGCCAGCGGCATGCACTTGTTCGAGTTCTACGGCACCATCGACGAGACCCACCCGGCGATTGCTGCGCACCTGAGGGCCCGCGACGGCATACCAACGACCTACTCGGTGGAGTGGTTTGGACGCGACTTCGAGTGTCACGTCGAGCCGCTCATGGACAGCCGCGGCACACCCTGCGGCGTCATCGGCGTCGGCCTCGATGTGACCGAGAGGCAGGACTTGCAGGAGCAGTTGCGCCAGTCGCAGAAGATGGAGGCCGTCGGGCGCATGGCGGGCGGTGTGGCGCATGACTTCAACAACCTGCTCACAGCCGTCGCCGGGTACGCACAGCTGGCGCAGGAGGACGTCGAGGCCCTGGACAACGACCCATCGGCCATCACCAACCTGCGTCGTGACCTCGAAGCCATCGGACACGCTGCGGAGCGCGCTTCGTCGATTACCGCCCAGTTGCTGGCGTTCAGTCGCCGCCAGGTTCTGCAGCCGCGCTTGCTGAAACTGAACGATACGCTCGAAGAGATGGATGATATGTTGCGGCGCCTGACCGAGAGCCACATCGAGCTGGTTGCCAAGCTCGATCCCCGTTGCGACTTCGTGAAAGTGGATCCCGTGCAGGTGCAGCAGGTGCTCATCAACCTGGTGCTGAACTCGCGCGACGCCATGCCGAGTGGCGGCGAGATCACGCTGGAGACCACGAATCTGGAGCTTACCGAGGGCCGTGCGGGCCCCCACGACATCGTTCCGCCGGGGCGGTACGTGCTGCTGTCGGTCACCGACAATGGACTCGGAATGGACGAGCGCACCCAGGCGCATCTCTTCGAGCCGTTCTTCACCACCAAGGAAGAGGGCAAAGGCACCGGACTGGGGCTCTCCACGGTGTACGGCATCATCAAGCAAACGGGAGGCTACATCGAGGTCGACAGCAAGCAGGGTGAGGGCACCACCTTCAAGATCTACTTCCCGGCGGCGGATCCTGAAGAGGTGCAGAAGATTGGCGCTCCGCGGCAGCCCCCGGCGTCCCACCTGCGGGGTGACGAGACCGTGCTGCTGGTGGAGGACGAAGCGATGGTGCGCGAGCTGGCCAGTCGCGTGTTGAGCGGGCATGGCTACCTGGTGCTCGAGGCAGAAGCGGGCGCCGATGCTCTGGAGACCTGCCGCCGCCACGAAGGGCCCATCGACATCCTGGTTACCGACGTCGTCATGCCGGGTATGAACGGCAGCGAGCTCGCCGGGCGTATCGCCAATATCATCCCGGACGCCGCCGTCCTTTTCATTTCCGGCTACACCGGAGGGGCGTTGGTCGAGCACGGCGTATTGCAGGACGGTATCCATTTCCTACAGAAACCGTTCTCTCCGCATCGCTTTGTGAGCAAGGTGCGCGAGGTCCTCGACGCGCATCACTGAGCGCCGCGACGGGTGCGTCGTCCTCACACGCCCGCGCGCCCGCTCGCTTCACGACCCGTTGAGAAGTCTGGGCTAGCAGGGCCGCCGTGGTGGCACGCTTGCATCATTACCGCTACCTTTTCTCCATGTTGGAGCGGTCCGCAGTCAAATACGGTACGGAGTCACCGCAGGCGTGTCCATGAAGTGGTCGTCGGTGTTGTCGCATGAACGCTCTCCCAGGTTTGCCGTCGCGGAAGCTCTCGAGAGCGTCGACGCGGATCTCGGGGGCGCACCCGCCGACCTCGTGCTGGTGTTCGTCTACCCGAGCCAGACGGACCAATACCCGTTGGTGGCGGAAGCGATCGCCGAGCGTCACCCGAAGGCAGCGCTGGTCGGTTGTTCGGCCGCCGGGGTCGTCGGTGGCGGGGAAGAGGTCGAACACGAACCGGCGTTGGCGTTGATCGCGGCGGTTCTCCCCGGCGTCACGGCGGACCCGTTTCATCTCTTGCCGAAGGAGATGGAACTTCTGGGCGACGATCCTCTCTTGTGGCGCCGTCGCTTCGGAGTGCCTCCCGAGGACGCCCCGCAGTTCTTGCTCTTTCCGGATCCCTTCACCTGTGATGGCGACGTGTTGATCCGCGCTCTGGACCAGGCATATCCGACCAGCCCGAAGGTCGGTGGGCTGGCGAGTGGCGGCGCTTTCCCCGGCGAGAATCGGCTGTTCGCCGGCGACGAGGTTCATTCCGCCGGTGCCGTCGGGCTGGTGCTACGCGGCAACATCGTCATGGACACGATCGTCGCGCAGGGCTGTCGCCCCATCGGAGAGCCGCTGTTCGTTACGTGGGCCGAAGAAAACATCCTCTGCCAGATCGACGGACGTCGGGCCACCGAGGTTCTTGCCGAGCTTTACGACTCGCTGTCCGCCGCAGACCAGAAGCTATTTCGCCATTCGCTTCACCTGGGCGTGGTCATGCAGGAAGGTGAGCAGGAGTATCGTGCCGGCGATTTTCTCGTCCGCAACGTCATCGGCATGGACCCGGAGTCGGGCGTAATCGCGGTGGGCGAGCGGCTGAGCAACGGGCAGGTGATCCAGTTTCATGTGCGCGATGCCCAGACCTCGGCCTCCGATCTTGCGGCGATGCTCGATCGCTGCCGGCACGACCTCGGTGGCGCCAGCCCCGCAGGAGCTCTTCTGTTTTCGTGCCTGGGGCGCGGCCAACGTCTCTACGGTGTTGCCGGTCACGACAGCAACATGATCACCGCCACCCTCGGGCGCATGCCCATCGGCGGCTTTTTTTGCAACGGAGAAATCGGTCCGGTGGGCGGACAGAGCTTTCTGCACGGGTACACGAGCTCGATTGCCGTGTTCCGTGCCCGCAACGATGCTTGAAGGAGATGACGCATGACTCGGAAAATAGCGAATCGAATTTTCATGGCGACCACCCTCGCCTTCCTTGTTTCCGCGGTGCTGCTGCCGGTGGCCTCGGCCACCGCGCCGCAGGTCCCCGATACCGATCAGGTCAACGCCAAGATCCGCGAGGAAGGGTGGGAGAACTCTCAGGTGATGCATACGCTTCACTTCCTCACCGACCGTTACGGCCCGCGGTTGACCGGCTCACCGAACCACGAGAACGCCGCCAAGTGGGCCGTCCAGCAGATGGAGGAGTGGGGCTTCGCCAACGCCCACCTCGAAGGCTGGGATTTCGGCCGCCCCGGCTGGCTCAACGAGCGCTTCTCGGTGCACATGATCGCGCCGCTCAAGGACCCGCTGGTCGGCGAGGTGCTGGCCTGGACACCAAGCACCGACGGCGTGGTCACCGCCGGAGTCTTCCATGTGGTAGCTCCAGAGGGCCCCACGGAAGCCGAGCTCGAGACCTTCTTGAGCCGGGTGCGCGCCAACGTTGCCGGCAAGATCGTCCTGGTCGGTGAAGCCGCCGAGCCGGGAGTGAGCTTCGACGAGAGGCCCAAGCGCCGTGACGATGAGCAGTTGCGCCAGCAGTATGATCCGGACCGCGAGCCGGGGGCACGCGGCGGCCGCGGAGGCCGTGGTGGGCGGGGAGGTCGCGGTCCGGCGCCCGATCCCGACGTACTGACCGCGCGCCAGGTTGCCGCTCGCGTCGATCAATTCCTTATCGACAACGGTGCCGTGGTCCGCATCAACGACGGCGGTCGGGTGCACGGGCAGATCCGCGCTTTCGCCAACCGCGCCTACGATTCGACCCAGGCACTGCCCACCGCGATTCTGCGCAACGAGGACTTCGGCCGCATCGCGCGGCTGCTGGAATACGGCGACAGCGTCGTGCTCGAGATCGAGATCGTCAACCGCGACTATCCGCAGGGACAGACCGTCTACAACGCCATCGCCGAGGTTCCCGGTACCGACAAGGCCGACGAGGTCATCATGCTCGGTGGACACCTCGACTCGTGGCACGCCGCCACCGGCGCCACCGACAACGCCACCGGCGTCACTGTGATGATGGAGGCGGCACGCATTCTCAACGCCATCGGCGTGCGGCCGCGCCGTACCATTCGCGTGGCCCTGTGGGGCGGCGAAGAGCAGGGTCTCCTGGGCTCGCAGGCGTATGTCGCCGAGCACTTTGGCAGCGCCGAGGACCCCAAGCCCGAATTCGAGAAGTTCGGTGGCTATTTCAACATCGACTCCGGCACCGGCCGTGCCCGCGGTGGCAGCGTCTTCGGCCCGGCTGCCGCGGCCGCTGTGCTGCGCGAAGCGTTCGCGCCGTTCGAGGATCTTGGCGTCATGGGGGCCAGCGCCAGCAGGAGCCGCCGTCGCGGTGGCTCCGATCACACCTCGTTCAACGAGGCCGGCCTGCCCGGCATCAGCATGCAGCAGGACCCCATCGAGTACGGCAGCTACACCTGGCACACCAACCTCGATACCTACGAGCGCGCTATTGAGGACGACCTCAAGAGCTCGGCGATCGTTATCGCCGCGGCGGTGTACCAGCTCGCCATGCGCGACGAGCTGTTGCCGCGCTTCTCGGCTGCGGAGATGCCCCAGCGTCCGGGAGGCCGCTAACATCAAGCGCAACGCCATCATCGTGGGCCATTGCGCTCACGCAGCCGTGACCCGTTGAGATATGCGGGCTACCACCCGCAGCTCGTCCATAGGCGGATCCAAAAAAACGCCTAGGCGTCGATGGCCGCGATGAGATCCGAGAGGTGCCAGCCCTTGTCGAGATAGCGCTCCACGCCGATGGCCTTGAACGCCCGCCGATGGTCATCTGCGCTGGTGCCGACGATCTTGACGTGCGGTCGGATGGCCACCAGCTGACGGGCGAACTCGCCGAGATCGTCGAGCGACATCTCGTAGTCGACGATCACCACGCCGATCTCCGGGTCGGCGCGAAAGAGCTTGAATGCGAGCTCCTCGCTCTCGGCCTTGTAGCAGACGCAGCCGACCTGCTCGAGGAGCTGGGCGCACAGCGAGCGCACCTCGCGGATGTCGTCGATCACCAACACGTGGTCGCTGAACGGCCATTGGATGTCGCGTGCGTGGTCGATTTCGAGCAGCGTCTCGATGAGCGGGTCAGCCTGAAGCGACTCCGAGGAGCTCGGGAGAACCACCAGGATGCCTCCGTCGGGCCAGGTCTTGGATCGCATCAGCCACTCCACCGGCTCTCGTGCGGCGGGCTGGATGCGGACCCATTGCTCGTTGGATTCCACCAGGTGGGTGATGGCGTCGGCGCCGAACAAGTCGTCGAGGCGTTGCGCCTCCGTGCCGGCCACTGTGTGGCTGAGCATTTCGCGCGATTTGCAGTTGGTGTTGACGATACGGCCGCGGCTGTCGACTTCGATCAACCCGAACAGGGCTATGGATCCGGTGTATTTGGTGGCACCGGCGCTGCTGACGGCTTCGACCATTTCTTCGAGCTCGAAAGGCTTCTCGATGAAACGGAAAACGCCCGAGTGGCGCGCGTCGCGCTGCAAGTCGGCGGAAGGAAAGCCGGTGATGACGATTGCCCGGAGCCTGGGATCGACGGCGCGCAGGACGCTGGAGACGCGCAGCCCGTGGATGTCATCGCGGAGCATCCAATCGGTGACGAGAACCTGCGGGCGAAAGCGCACGCCATGGTCAATCGCCACGCGGCCGGAATCGACCGTGCTGACATCGTGACCATGTTCCGCGAGACTGGCCCTGAGGTAGTCGCGATATCGTTCTTCGTCGTCTGCGATCAGTACGCGCACGTCGGCTATTCTGGATTTTTGGCCCTGAGCGGCAGCTCCAACGTAACGGTGGTCCCCCCGGAAGGAGAGCTTGCCACATTGAGGGACCCTCGGTGATTGCCGACGATGGCGTGTGCCAGGCTGAGGCCGAGCCCGGTGCCGCCTTGGTGTCTCCTGGTCGTGTAGAACGGATCGAACAGGTGGTCGATGACATCATCCTCGGGCACCCCGACGCCGTCGTCCGTGACGGTGACCAGCAGGCTCGCTGAGAGGGCGTTCTCCGCCACCTCGATGGCGACAACCGATCCCTCCGATTGCAGCGCGTTGATGATCACGTTGACCATCGCCTGTTTCAGTTCGGTACGGTCGACCTCCACGGCAGGCAGCCCGTCATTGCGTTCGAACTCCACGCGTGCCGCGTGGTCCGGTAGGCTCTTGTGCGCCAGCTCCACCGCAGCCTCGATGATCTCGTTGAGATCACACGACGATCGCTCCTGGTCTCCTTGGCGCGCGAAGCGCAGCAGCCCACGGATGATGTCGCGGCAGCGCTTGGCATCGACCTCGATGTCGGCGAACGCTTTCTCTACGATGGCGCGGGAGTCTTCGCGGTCGAGCGCGCCGCCAGCGTACTGCGCCGCCATCAGGATTCCCCCGACGGGGTTGTTGATCTCGTGGGCGATGCCGGCGACGAGCGTGCCGATCGAGGCCAGCCGCTGGTTCCGTTGCAGCAGCTCCTCGATGGCTTTGCGCTCGGTGATGTCGTGCATGATGCCCACCGAGCCGTGGATCTCTCCGTGGGCACCGCGAATCGGCGCCACGGTCAGCCTGCCGACGACAATGGAGCCATTCTGGCGCAGGCGGGTCACCTCGCGCCCGACCACGATCTCGCCGTTACGGACGCGCTCCATCAAGCGAGCGGCGCCTTGGCGCTGGTCCTCGGGGATGAGCGACAGCAGGTCGCTGCCCATCGCCTGGTCGGCGGTGAAGCCGAGCATTTTCTCCGCGGCGGGGTTCCAGCCGATGATCGTGCCATTCATGTCTGCGGCGATGATGGCGTCCGGCGATGACGCCACCACCGCAGCGGAAATGTCGATCGAATCGTCGTCGTCCCGCGGCATGGCGGGTATAGTAGCGCGACCATGCGGAGATTCGAGCAGTACCTCCTGCCGGGGATCGTCTTCCAGTCGGTGCTCATCGGCGGCGCCTATGCCACCGGCCGAGAGATCGTTCAGTATGGTGCTCGCCTCGGTGCGCTGGGTCTCTACAGCATCGCGGCGATCTTCATCGGATTCTCTGTCATGAGCGTGCTCGCCTTCGAGTTCGCTCGCGTCAGCGGCGCCTATGACTACCGCAGCTTCGTGCGCGCGCTTATCGGCCCGTGGTGGCCATTGTTCGACGTCCTGTTCGTGGTCATGGCGGTGCTGGTAATAGCCGTCGTCGGCGCCGCGTCGGGCGACGTCGTCGAAAACATTCTCGGGCTGCCCTATTGGGCCGGGGTGATCTCGGTGATCTGCCTGGTGGGCGCGCTCACCGCCAGCGGCCGCAAGGCGATCGAGCGCTTCAAGACGCTGGGCTCGATCATCCTCTACGGCGGGTACATGGTTTTTGCCGGCGCCGTCCTGAGCCAGCGCTGGCCGCAAGCGATGGCGGCGTTGCAGGGCACATCCAGTTCCGCCGCCGGCGAGCCGCAGGCGAGCATCGCGACCGCCTTCGGTGTCGGTGTGCTGTACGTGGGCTACAACCTCGCCACCCTGCCGGCGACGTTCTTCACTCTCGATCGCCAGACGGCTCGGCGGCACGCGGTCGGCGCCGGGCTCATCGCCGGCTGCATGGCGACGGTGCCCTTCGTGCTCACCTACTTGGCGATCATGAGCTATTACCCCGATGCGGAGGTCACCGGAGCCACCGTGCCCTGGCTGGTCATGTTGCGCCGAGTTGGTGGCGACACACTGCTGGCGGGTTTCGCCCTGGTGATCTTCTGGACGCTGGTGGAGACCAGCACCGGCATGATCCACGCCATCATCGATCGGTTGGCGGTGAACCTCGCCGAGGTTGGTCGCTCGCCGATGAGCCGTGCGCAGGTGGGCGGCTTGACGGTTACGGTATTGACGCTCGCCGCGGTGCTCTCCCGCCTCGGGCTCATCGACCTCGTTGCCAGGGGGTATACCGCGATGGCCTACGGTTTCTTGCTGCTGTTCGCTTTGCCCCTGCTGACGGTAGGGGTATATCGGATACACCAGGAATCCGTGTCGCGCTGAGGCGGTACTATTGACGCTCGGGTGCCGGGCTAGGCCCGGTTCGGACGAGGAGCCGATTCCGTTGAGCGAACATCAGCACGAACAGCAATGCTGCCACGACGGAGAGGGGGCGCACGCCGCGGGCCCTGCGGCGGTGGAGATTCCCGCCGGCGCACCGGCCTGGATCTGTCCCATGTGCCCGTCGGTGCGCGCCGCCCAACCCGGTGCTTGTCCGATGTGCGGCATGGCGCTCGACCCCGAAACGATCGTCGGCCCGTCGACCCTCTATACCTGCCCGATGCACCCCGAGGTACAGCAGCAGGAGCCTGGTGCATGCCCGATCTGCGGCATGGCGTTGGAGCCCACCACGGTAATGCTCGACGAAGACAACCCAGAGCTCGACGACATGCAGCGGCGTTTCAAGCTCAGCCTGCTGTTCACCCTGCCGGTGTTCTTCCTGGCGATGTCGGAGATGATCCCCGGCCAACCGGTGCAACGGGTGATTCCCGTTGCATGGCTCGGCTGGGTCCAGCTGGTGCTTGCCACCCCCGTGGTGCTGTGGGCCGGCAAGCCGTTCTTCGAGCGCGCCGTTACCTCACTGCGCAACCGCAACCCCAACATGTTCACGCTCGTCGGCCTGGGTACCGGCGTCGCCTACGTCTACAGCCTGGTGGCGACGATTGCCCCCGGCGTGTTCCCGGAGTCCTTTCGCGGCGAGGGAGGCACGGTGGCGGTGTATTTCGAAGCCGCCGCGGTGATCATCACGTTGGTGCTGCTCGGCCAGGTGCTCGAGCTGCGGGCGCGCAGCCGCACCAGCAGCGCCATCAAGGCGTTGCTCGGGTTGGCGCCGGCGACGGCGCGCTTGGTGCGCCAAGACGGTAGCGAGGAAGATGTGCCGCTCGACAAGGTGCAGGTGGGCGACCGGCTGCGGGTGCGGCCCGGTGAAAAGGTCGCCGTCGATGGCGTCGTCGTGGAGGGGAGCAGCATCGTCGACGAGTCGATGGTCAGCGGTGAGCCGACCCCGGTGGAGAAGTCGGTCGGGGACCCGGTCACCGGCGGCACGGTAAACGGCACCGGGGCGCTGCTCATGGAGGCGCGCGCGGTGGGGCGCGACACTTTGTTGGCGCGCATCGTGCAGATGGTGTCGGAGGCGCAGCGCAGCCGGGCGCCGATCCAGAAGCTGGCCGACGTGGTAGCCGGTTACTTCGTACCCGCGGTGGTGCTGGTGGCGGCGGTGACGTTCGTGATCTGGGCGCTGGTGGGCCCGCCGCCGCGCATGGCGTACGCACTGGTCAACGCCGTCGCCGTGCTCATCATCGCCTGTCCGTGTGCGCTCGGTTTGGCGACCCCGATGTCGATCATGGTGGGGATGGGGCGGGGGGCGCACGCCGGAGTTCTGACCAAGAACGCCGAGGTTCTGGAGATTCTCGAGAAGGTCGACACCCTGGTGGTCGACAAGACCGGCACCCTCACCGAAGGCAGACCCCGGCTGGTTACCGTGATGCCGGCGGACCAAGCGGCGGGCGGGGCGGAGGTCGAATTTCTGGCGTTCGCGGCGGCCTTGGAGAAAGCCAGCGAGCACCCCTTGG
>Ga0114950_10005302_pt1 | contig 10018 bp, 7 predicted proteins | sample N075metaG_FD_83503 | JGI IMG/M metagenome (GOLD analysis project Ga0114950, IMG submission 83503) | Deep subsurface microbial communities from Kermadec Trench to uncover new lineages of life (NeLLi) - N075 metaG | ecosystem: Environmental > Aquatic > Marine > Ocean trench > Sediment | place... | reverse complement strand
TCTAGCAGAAGTTGTTCGACAGCTTCCGCGGTACTTCGCGTGTAGTAGGAAGCGGCGCGCACCGCGTACCTCGCCCCGGCCAGCGGTGCGTCCTCGCGCTCGAGGCGTTCGACTGCTCGGCCGAGGGCGACCACGCTGGCCTGCCTTTCTTCGCTAGTCGGAAGCAATTGTGCCTGGACAGAAACGAACATATAGATTTTTCGATGGGTGTCGATCGAGGCGCTAAAGAACTGGCCGAGAAATGGGATTTGCGACAAGAAGGGCACGTTCGATTCGATCGTACCCCGAACCTCACCGCTGATTCCGGCGATGATCATGCGCCTGCCGAAACCCGCGATAAACGTGGCGTCGATCGTTCGCTTCGAGAGGATCGGGCCGGTCGCCAGATCGCCGACGGAGCGTACGAGTTGATTCTCCAGGTGCAGCTCGAGCTGCACTCCCTCGTCGCTGTTCAGGTTGGCTTTGACCCGAATCAGCGTGCCAATGTCTTCGTAGTTGATCGTGGTCCTGAGCGTTGGCCCAAAGTTCAGGTTTTCGGAGTTGTTCGTCCCGACGGGAATCGGAATCGTATCCCCGACAAAAAGCTCCGCCTCTTCGCCCACTTCGAAGGTCATGCTGGGTTCCTGCAACAGCCGGACTTGCGAGGAGGACTGTCTTGCGAAGAGACTAATGCCGAGACCCGGGACGGCGTCCGCACCGGAATACTGAACCAGCGGAGCGCCGAATTCGGTCGACACCGCAATTAGGCCGGGGATCACCCCGGGCAGAAGTCCTGGATTGATGGCGGCGCCGTAAAACTTGGTATCCGTCGCGTCGATAAATGGAAACAAGCCAGCAAACCCGAGCCCCAGAGTGCCTTCGGTCGAAATCTCGTAGATCTTGATTTCGACCCGAACCATGCGGGGCTCCCGGTCGAGTTCCGAAATCAGCTGTGCCAGGGTGCCGAAGGTTTCGCGATCAGATCTTATCACGAGAGAACGGGTCTCCGGATGCGCGACCACGGTGTAGTCCCGACCGACCAAAGGGCCGGCACTGGCAATGGCTGCGGCGCCACTGGGGGCGCGTTGGCCCCCTTGCCCGAGTCCACTCAGTAGCTTGGACAGGTCCTCTGGATCGCGGTGGATCAAACGGACGACATGCAGTTCGCCTGTGCCGGCCGCGGGAATGTCGATGCGCTCGATCCATCTGCGCAGCTCGTCAATCTCGCTCTTTTGGCCGGTCAAGATCAATGCATTGGTCCGCGAATCGACATGCAGATCGACGGTAGAGGGCCGCCCGCCGCTCCTGGGGCGGTCGCGAAGCATGGCTTCGAGTTGTGTCTCGACCTCGCTCGCATCGCGGTAGCGCAGGCGCAGGACGACGAGCGTCTTGTGAAAGCTTGCATCCATGAGCCGCGCGATTTCGATCAAGCGGTGAATTCGGTTCTCGGTTCCGGCGAAGATCAGGCTGTTTGCCGGGGGATAGGGAATGACATGGCCGGAAGCCTGGAGCATGGGCTGCAAGCTGCGGGCCACGATGATTGGGTCCGCATGCTGCAGAACGAGTCGCGTCGTGACGCTGTGCTCGGCTTCTGCGCTGAGCGCTGCTTCGGTGTAGGGCGCACTGCCGGCCATTTTTTCCCAGCGCACAATTTTATGTTGATTTTCCCCAATCGGTATCGCCACCATGCCCTTGAGCAGCAGGACCGCGTTCAAAATTTGGGTGGCTTCTTCCGCACTGACCCGGGACGGGATGGCCACCGTCACGCGCCCTGGTAGTGGTGGCGAGTAGATGTAGTGATTGCCCGTGCGCCGAGCGATTGCTTCCACGACATCGCCGAGGGGAGCCTGATCCATCAGAAGTTCGAGGTTTGGGTTCGATGCTGCCCGGGGCTGAATGCGTTGGGCGAGAGCGTCTGTGACCGCGATCAAGTTGCAACCCAGCAGGGCGAACGCAAGAACCAGACCGGGGATACCCGGCCCGGGCAACCTGCGCGGCAGAAGGCTCACGGACGCCGGACACGTCGGCGACAAACTAGTCTTCCAAGATCCGGTAGGTCCCCGAGGCGATCGGGGTCAGATCTTCATCTGCAGAGTAAAACTCTGCGCGATACTCGCCGCTCGGCCACGGTCCCGATGGGCCCTTCAGCCACACGTAGCTGTAGTTGTCCGTCGGACTGACGCGATAACGGTCAAACAGCAGGATCTCGGGCTGATCGATTCTGTACCAGTGCACCATGATGGTCGAGGTTGAGTCTTCGTTGTTGGGAATGACCGCATAAATTCTGCGCGCGTCGTCGTAGAATTCGTATCGTGGATCGTCGGCGCCCGAAGACTTGTTCGCCTTGGTCGAAAACTCGACGGTAGCGGTGTCGTGACCGAACGTGTCTGCGATATCCGGAGTGATGACACCGCTCATCGCGATGTGGGAGAGACGATTTGCGTAGTCGCGCAAGTCCGAAATCTCTGCGAGTTCGTCGGCGGTGATCATCGTGATGCTGGTGATGGTCGTGATCAGCTCGTCGTCACTCATTTCGTTGATGATGCGACGAGAGACGTTCTCCGGAGCCCGGCCCCAGTCGAGGATGTCCGAGACACTCGCCGCGGCGATGATTTCGCCGACCGCCGCCAGCCCCTTTTCCGCGCCTGGCAGGCCGGCGTTCTGAATATTTTTTGCGATTTCGGAGATGATGCCCGGGCTCGGGTCCGTCACTTGTTCGCCGGGGGTCGCGGCCGGGTCGGGCGAGGGTGCCGTCCATCTGCCCAGGGCGCCGCCAAGCATCAGTCCAATCGCAAGGGTGACGATCAATTGTAGAACGCGGCTGGACACTCTTTGGCACTCCTGGGCTGTGTTGACGAGGTGCCCAAACGGGCGGCGTGATGAATCAGAAGAGAAGAATAGTCGAACTCAAAGCAGGCCGCAGCTTCTCGCGATCGCGGAGACGTCCGGGTCGAAACGAGTTAGGGTACGCTGTGTGAACCGTTGGCTAGAGAGCACCTTCGCCTCCCTTCAAATTCGCGAATTTCGCATCCTGTGGGTCGGGACGATCCTTTCGTTCGTCGCGTTCTTCATGTCGATGATCGTGCAGAGCGTCGTGGCCTTCGAAATTGCCGGCACCAATACTGCGGTGGGCTACGTGGTCTTTGCCCAGGGAGCGGCCATAGCGATCGTTGGGCCGTTCGGAGGTGCGTTTGCCGACCGTTGGCCAAAACGTCGGGTGGTGGTCGTCTGCCAACTCGGCATGGCCCTGGTGCTGACGGCAATCGGAGGCCTGATTGCGGCGGATCGACTCGTGATCGAGATCCTCGCCGGGGCCGCGTTTGTCATGGGCTCTGCTTTTGCCTTTCTGGGCCCCGCGCGACAATCTCTCGTGGTAGACCTGGTCCCAAAGAAGCGTCGCGGAAACGCGATGGCGGTGACCTTGATCGCCAATACGGGTTCTCGCGTGTTGGGTCCCGTGGTGGCCGGAGTGTTGTTGGGCTGGCCCCTGGCGGGCGCCATGGGTGCGTATTTCGCGATGGCCTTTTTCTACACCGCATCGGCGATCTCGATGACCTGGCTCCCCAAATCCATCGTGCGTCCGAGGGGGTCTCACGGAAGTGTCATCTCCTCGGTGATCGAAGGCTTTGACTATGCGTGGCGGCATCCCCGGCTGCGATTGCTCTTGTTCTTCTACCTCGCGGTAATCTTGATCGGGTTCCCGCACGTAGTCGTTCTTCCGGGTCTGATCGAAAACGTGTACGAAGTAGACGCGCCGAGTGTCAGTCAACTCTTCGCTGCGTCGGCGCTTGGCGCGGTGGTCGCCAGTGTGTGGGTTGCGCAATATGCCGATTCGCAGCGCGCGCTGCTGATTTACTCACTTCTCGGTGCAGCATTTGGAGTTGGACTGATCTCGCTGGCGATCGCACCCGGATTGACGTCCGGCCGACTCGCGATGTTTTTCGTCGGCGTGGGAAGTGGCGGGTTTCAGGCCCTCAACGCCGCTGTCATCGCACGGGAGACTGCCCCCGAATTCATGGGCAGAGTCATGTCCCTCACCATGCTTGCGTTTGCAGGCTTCGGTCTGGTGGCGCTGCCGATCGGGGTCGCGGCCGACTACGTCGGCGAGCCGGCAACACTGTTTGCAATGGGCTCGGTTGTCGTGCTGGTCTCCGGGGTAATGGGACGTGCTCTCGCGCGTCAAGCCGCCGACCCTTTCCCTTTGGCGGTCGAAGAAACGGCAGCCGCCGAGACAACAGGCGAGGCAGGGGATGAAACCGTCCGCTGAGGCCCCGTCAGACCGCCAGTTCTCCGTCGCGTTGTCCGAGAGCTGGGGTGCAGAATTCAACACGCTCGCCCGACTCGCAGCCCCGGTGGCGATCGCCCAGCTGGGGAGCATGCTGATGGGCACCGTAGACATCCTGATGCTCGGCCGGGTGGGGAAGGATGCGCTCGCGGCGGCGGGTATCGGCAACGCCTTTTTATACGCGGTGCTGTTGATGGGGCAGGGGGTGATTCACGGAATCGACCCGCTCGTGTCCCAGGCGCACGGCGCCGGCGACGGCAAGAGTGCGGCGCTGGCGATGCAACGGGGAGTCGTGGTGGCACTGATCATGAGTGCGCCCCTGGCCGTACTTCTCGGGTTCACCGAGGAGATCTTGATTCTCGCGGGACAACAACCCGACCTCGCCGCTGCGGCGGGAAGCTATCTCGCCGTTCAGATCCCGAGCTTGCCGTTCTTCCTGGTCTTCCTCGCGCTGCGACAGTACTTGCAGGGACGTGAATTGATGCGACCGGGCATGTGGGTCATGGGGATCGCCAACGTACTGAACGTCGGATTCAACACTGTGCTGATCTTTGGCGGACTCGGGATTCCGGCACTGGGGTTGTTGGGGGCCGGCATGGCGACCTGTCTCTCGCGGATGGTGACTTTGCTTCTGCTCGTCGGCTGGGTTTGGCATTTTCGCCTGCACGAGGGCGCATGGGTGCCCTGGAGTCGCAAGGCATTGACCCCGTTGGCGTTGTTCTCGATTTGGAAAACTGGTTGGCCGGTGGCGATGCAGATGTCCCTGGAGGTCTGGGCATTTTCTGTCGGAACCCTGATTGCCGGAACCATCAACGCGACGGCGCTGGCCGCGCATACCATCGTGATGAACTTGGCATCGCTGAGCTTCATGATGGCATTGGGAGTATCGCAGGGGGTGGTGACCCGGGTAGGGAACCTGATCGGCGCCGGTGAGCCCGCGCGCGCACAGCGCGCCGCTTGGGTAGGGGTGTCCCTTGGCGCCGGGGTAATGTCGCTGGCGGGAGCAGCCTTCTTTCTTCTGCGAGATTGGCTCCCGACGCTCTATACCTCGGAGATGACCCTGGTCGCCGCGTGCAGTTCGATCCTTCCAATTGCCGCCGCCTTCCAGATCTTTGACGGAACCCAGGCAATCGGTTGCGGTGTGTTGCGCGGAATGGGGCGCACGCTTCCCGCGGCGGGCTTCAACTTGTTGGGCTACTGGGTTTTCGGCCTGCCGGTCGGGTGGTGGCTGGTAAAGCACGGGGGCTTTGGACTGGCGGGAATCTGGTGGGGTTACGTGCTCGGGTTGGTGGTCGTCGCGCTCTCGCTAGTGGGGTGGATTGCGATTCGCGGGCCGGCGCATGCCGGGGCGTTGCCTCGCGTCAGATAAACTCGCTCTTTGGGATTCGGGAGATGTAGTCGAGGTCGCCCTGCTGGCTGTTCTTGGCTCCGATCACGAGAATGCGAAAGAGTCCCTTCTGAGCCTGAGTGCTCTTCGCGTTCTTGGTGTAATAGACCCGCCGCTTGCCGGCAAAGCCGAGTTCGTAAACCGACAGGTGGTTGGGAAGGCCTCCGACTTTGCGTCGAACCCCGACATTGTCGGCGTCTTCAGCCAGTTTTTTGATGCACTCCTCGGCCCGCAATTTGGTGATCTCGTCCTGCAGCGCAACCAGGTCGTCGATTGCGCGATCGTCGATCTCGAGGTTCGGGTAGAGCGTGCGCAGGCGTCTTGCGAGTACTTCGCTCTCCCGCGACTTCCCGCCGGCAGTGCCCGCGATCTTGCTCACTCGCTTGAGATTTTTCTCGAGCTCGAGAATTTTCGCGTTCTTGGACCCCAGGTCGTCGGTCGCCTCTTCGAGCAGTTCCTCGAGGGCCAGTCCTTCTTCTTCGAGCACCGAGGCGCGATCCGCCTGGTTTCGCAGCTCGCGCTCCCGTTCCGCCAGCCGATCGAGTTGGGCCTGAAGGGTATGTTGTTCGCCCTGCAGTCGAGTGATTTCCTCGCGATGCTCGAGTTCCGCGGGTTCCACTTGTTCGAGCTGCGCCCGCACCGAACGGATTTCGCCCTCGATCCGCTGGGCTCGACCGGAGGCCAGGTTTCGCGCCTCGAGCGCTTCGTCGAGCACTGCGTTTTCGAGGTCGATGACGCGCTTGTTGTAGGCGAACAACCCGGTGAACAGGATCGTCGAGTAGAGGATCAGGATGGTGTTGGAGAGCATGGTGTTGTGGTCGACCGAAGCCGTGACGGTGGCCGTCGCCGGCAACAGGCGCCGATGAATCGCGATCTTGGCCGCGGGCGATCGGTCGGGGTAGTGGGGAATGCGCGCCCGACCGTCGACGTACAGCCAGGTTTCGTCGTCTCGCGCGAGCACGACCACGGCGACCTTGGCCTTCCAGAAGTCGACCCAGGTCGAGGCCTGCACCTTCTCGCTCAGATTGCGCAAAATGGTTTGACCGGGCGGTGTGGGGCTCACCCCGACCCGGATTGCCTGTGCCACCACCTGTTCGAAGTTGAGTTGCAGGTACTGCTGAAATACCTGCACGGTGAACAGATACAGGAACAGGAAGGCGATGATCGACAAGTAGGTGACGCGGAACGATGAAACTCGATCGAGCGCTACCTGGGAGTCGGTAGGCCCCGATTCCTCAACAGCCGACGACTCGCCCGCATTGGCCTGGGTGTCGCTCATGGAGAAACAATATACCGCGAGTATGAGGTGAGCTGCTAGGACTCTGCGCGACAGCAGGCTCACGCGCCCGCTACCGCGCAGACTCCTGACCGAGCAGGTCCCGACAGAGTGCGAAAGCAGCGCACTGCATCGCGGCTCCGGCGCGTTTGACGCTGAGCTTTTGCTCCGTGCGCAGCCGATGCCACGCCTCGGGAGAGCTGACCATCTCGAGGGCGTCGATGATCTCCGGCGCGTGATCCCTGAATTCGGGGAGCCAGGCAAACAGGTTGGCGCGCAACTTGGGTGCCTCGGATTGGTGGGTCTTGGTCAAGAATGCGGAGCGGCTGCGCTGGGCTTCCGTAGCCTTCCAGTAGTGGCTGAAGCGTTCGTAGAACTGGCATCGAAGCTGTATCAGTTCTTCCAAACGCTCTGCGGTGGAACCTTCGGGGATGTCGACCCGCAGAGATTCGCTGACCTCACTCCGCAAGCGCCGGGACATTTCCTCGAACAGGCTGTCCATGTCGGCAAAATGACGAAAGACCGTCCGAATGCCCAGGTCGGCGCGGCCGGCGACTTGTTTTGCGGTGGGCATCAGGATGCCCTCGCCGGTCAACTCGAACAGGGCGTTGACAATTTTTAGACGGCTGCGCTCCGAGCGAAGCGCGCGCCCGTCGGCGACTTCAGTAGTGTCCGGGTTTATCATCGGCTGGCTTTCGTAGAGTGACATTCAGGCAATCGGCACAGGCTGGAGATCAGCCGCCCGAAGCCGCCCGCTCGTCGTTCCATAGAGACAGGATGTGCCCGCGGTTCGGGGCTGCACTGCCCTCGAGGGTGGCGCGATAAGTCTCGAGAACCGCGTCGCGGCCGTACCCGCGCTCGACCTGCAGCCAGTTCTTGCTGGAGTCGAGAAACGACTGCAGCGAGCTTCCAAGTCGATCCTGAAAACCCGCCGGTCCCCAATCGGCGATGCGCTTCTGGATCTGTGAGGGCGCAAAAAAGAACTCGCGCTCGGGGCCGGGGATCTCCTGATCGTCGCCTCCGGCATCCCAATGGGTGGCGCCAATGCGCATGCTGTACTTGAGACTCGAACCGAGGTGTTCGTGTATTCCGCGCGAAACCTTGGTGTTGCCCGCCATGTCGACGAATACGCTGGGACGATCGGCAGCCAGGGAGCCGATCGCGTCGTAGGTGAGGACCCGATCGTAGAATCCGAGACCCTCGACAAACTCCAGGTTGCGCGGGGACGTCAGCCCAATGGTTTCGATTCGACCCTGTTCCTTGGTGCGAAACGCCAAGGCGATCGAGGTCTTGCTGGAGGCGCTGGAGATCAACACCGACTTTGCGCCGTAGTGCTCGCTGGCCGCGAGAAAATCGTCCGCCAGAAAAGAAGTCATGAAGAGCCCGCGCGTGAGCATGAGCTCGTCTTCGAACTGCGCTGAATAGGTGGGATCGTTTTCGACCGGTTGGTACTGATTGTAGGCGGGCGCGAGACCCACCCGGTGGGACACCCCATCCATGATCGAGGTCGGCGATGCCGAAGCGGGTTCGATCAGAAGGTAGTTCGACATCGGGTAGAAGCCGAAGCAGCGGGTTCCGACCGATACACCCGGATAGGTGGACGCGATCACGTCACCGAAGCCCATGGTCGGCAGTCGGCCAAAGCCTTCCCGGGTCGGAAAAAAGTTCCAGTACTTGAGAAAGTCGCCCGCTCCGGCATAGCTGATGTTGTTGGCGGTAAAGGCGAAGCGATCGATTCGGAACAGGACCTGGCCCGCTGCGAGATCCGACGGGATCTCTCCTGTTACAAACTCAGTCTTGTGCCAGGCACTCTTGTCGAGAATGAAGTCTGTGTTCGCGTAGGTTCTGCTTTCGGCGGGCATGGGGGCGTCCTTCAAGTGTTGGCACATTATATGTCAATAGAATCGAACGATGCGAGAAAAACGCCTGAATTTTGCCGCGCGTGGGGGTGTGTTCGGATTTCCGTCAGTGCATCGCTCGGCCCTGGTGAACGGCCAACTCAGCATCCGACGCTAGTCTCTCCACGCCCCAACGCGAAAACCGCGCGGGGAGCAATTTGGAGAGCTGAGACTTGGCGGACCCTGCAACGACCTTCGAGCAATTCCCGACGATCATCACCGAGCTCGAGGATCGTGTTCTCACGGCGACCTTGAACCGCCCGGATCGGCTCAACGCCTTCAACCAACAGATGATGCACGACATGCTGGCCCTGTACGATGCAGTGGACCAGGACGATCGAGTCGGCGCGGTCATCGTCACTGGAGCGGGTCGCGGATTCTGCGCGGGGGCCGATCTCTCGGCCGGCGGCGGCACCTTCGACAGCGGCGCCGCCAAACAGGGGGCCGACGCTCCCAAGCCGGCGCCGCGCGACGGGGGCGGCCTTGTGACCCTGCGGATCTTCGCGTGCAAGAAGCCCGTGATCGCAGCGATCAACGGACCCGCGGTGGGGGTCGGGATCACCCATACCTTGCCGATGGATATTCGAGTTGCGAGCGAGAAGGCCAAGTTCGGTTTTGTCTTCGCGCGCCGGGGATTGGTGCCGGAAGCCGCCAGCAGTTGGTTTTTGCCCAGGGTCGTCGGCATTGCAAAGTCGATGGAATGGGTTGTGACCGGTCGCGTTTTTGGGCCGGAAGAGGCTCTCGCAGCGGGTCTCGTGAGCGAGGTACTCGCCGGAGACCGGCTGCTTCCGCGCGCCCGGGAGATCGCCCGGGAGATCGTCGAGAACACGAGCCCCATTTCGATCGCACTCTCGCGCCAGATGTTGTGGAAAATGCTGGGCGCGAGCCATCCGATGGAGGCCCATCGCATCGACTCCAAGGCGATCCACTTCATGGGGTCCGGGCCCGATGCCCTGGAAGGCGTCGAAAGCTTCCTGCAGAAACGCAAACCGAACTTCAGCTCGAAGGTTTCCGAAGACCTGCCGGACTTCTTTCCCTGGTGGGAAGAACCGAGCTACGAAGAATGAGAAGAGTGATGAGCTTGAACTCCATGAAGACCGACACTGGCGAACCAGATGATCAATCGAGCCACCCGTTCGGGCCGTCCCAGCCCGCATGGCGCCGGTGGCTTGCGCGCATCGCAATGATCTCGG
>Ga0114950_10005301_pt1 | contig 10018 bp, 7 predicted proteins | sample N075metaG_FD_83503 | JGI IMG/M metagenome (GOLD analysis project Ga0114950, IMG submission 83503) | Deep subsurface microbial communities from Kermadec Trench to uncover new lineages of life (NeLLi) - N075 metaG | ecosystem: Environmental > Aquatic > Marine > Ocean trench > Sediment | place... | reverse complement strand
CCCAAGGCTTGGGAGAGTCGATTTCGTAGAGAAGGTCGAGTTTCACCAGGGTCTCCGTTCTTCCAAATTTTTCACCGATGCCGACGCAACGGTGTGCGAAACCTGCCAATCGAACCGGAACAGGGTCGCTTCTCAGGTACGCTCGTTCATGTGAGCGAATAGGGGAAGCGGGTTGTCCAACCGCCGTCTACGACGATCGTCTGTCCCGTGACCTTTTTCGCGAGATCTGATACGAGGAACGTGATCGCACCCCCGATATCCTCGGGATCGGCCATGCGGTCAAGCAGATCATCGGTGGGTTGCGGCGTCGTCCCAGCGGCCCACTCCGCTTCCATGCGGGGCGTGCGCACTGCACCCGGCACGACCGCGTTCACGCGAATCCCGTGTGGCCACCATTCTTCGGCCGCCGTGCGCGTGAAACTGAGAACGCCCGCCTTGGCTGCTCCGTAGGCGCCGTGCCTTGCCGATGAGAACATCCCCGACACGGAGGCCACGACACAAAGCGCGCCGGGTCGATCGTTCTCGATCCAGTTCCGTGCGGCGCTTCGGCCGACGTAGAGGTGATGCTTGAGATTGACGGCGAAGTCTCGCTCCCAGGTCGTTTCGTCGACCGTGAGGAGAGGGGCCCAGGATGCGCCGCCGACGATATTCACCACGATGTCGAGCCCGCCGCTCGCTTGTTCCGCCGCCGCAATCGCGCCTTCCACCAATTCCGGCCGGGTCACGTCTGCGGACAGAGCGCCCGCTTTACGGCCGAGCGCTTCGATCTCGACCGCGACAGTCTCAGCGCGATCGAGTTCAGCGTCGAGAACCACCGTATTTGCGCCCGCCTGAGCGAGCAACAGGGCCGTCGCCCGTCCCATCCCCTGACCACCCCCTACGACGAGCGCACCGCGCCCCGAAAGATCCAGAATCGACACGTCTTCCACATCCTTTCTCGCTGAACCGACTTCAATTGGATACTAACCCGACATGGGGTCTCCTGAGAAAGCGTATCCAAATGCGTGATTCGCCGCCGCAATCGGCCAGGTGTCCTGCCCTCACACGTTACGCTTGGGCATACGGATATCGTGTACTCGACCCGCCGTCGATCACGATCGCCTGGCCCGTCACCTTGCTCGAGAGATCCGACACGAGATAGGCAATCGGCCCGGCCACATCAGCGGGTAGCGCAACCCGCGCGAGCATCTCCTCCGACCGCGGCACCCCCGCTTCACGGACCCACGTCTCCTCGATCCGTGGCGTGTGAACGGAACCGGGAACCACCGCGTTCACCCGAATCCCCGACGACCACCATTCCTCGGCGGCCGTGCGCACGAAACTCAACAACCCGGCCTTGGCCGCTCCGTAGGCGGCATGCCCGGTCGAACTCCAGAGGCCCGAAATCGAAGCGACCACACAGACGACGCCCGGCTGTCCGCGCTCGATCCACATCTTCGCCGCAGCGCGACTCACATGGAGGTGTTGATCGAGATTGACGGCAAAATCGCGATCCCAACTGGCGTCGTCGAATTCGAGCAGCGGGATCCAGGTCGAGGAGCCGGTAATATTGACCAGAATGTCGAGGCGTTCGGAAAGGCGATCGGCACGAGCCACCGCGTCGGCCACCCCGGCCAAGGAGGTCACATCCGCGCACACCGCATCCGCTCGCCCCCCGGCTTCGCGAATTTCGGACACAACCGCATCCGCGCGATCCAGGTGGCGATCGAGCACGATCGTATGGGCTCCTGCGTCACCCAACATGCGCGCAGTCGCGCGGCCGATGCCCTTTCCCGCACCGACGACCAATGCGCCGCGGCCGGCGAGATCGAGTAGGCCTCCCGCCACCTCAGCCCGGGGCCGAGTCGAGAGCCCGCTCGACGTTGACCGGAATCGCGCTCATCAATGGAATCCCGCTATAGGGATCGTAATCTCGATCGACGCTCGAGAGACGGCCCGTGTTGCTCCCGAATGTGTGTACGTCCTTGTCCTGATCGCTGCCGGGCGCTCCACCAAATCCGTGTGGCATCGAGACGACACCGATGCGAATCGCTTCTTCGGCTTCGACGACGCCGAGAATCGATGAGTGACTCGACGTGATTTCGACGACGTCTCCCGACGCGAGTCCAAGCTTCTCGAGGTCGCTGGGATTCATGAAGGCTGGATTGTAGGTGTATTTGCGGACGAGCTTCGGAAGATCGCGGCCGGCCGAGTTGTGGACATCCGGAAGCCGCCGACTGATCAGCCGGTATTCGTAGTCGGCATCCCGGTCGATCGGCTCCCGCGCGACCTCCGCCATTTCTCCGAGCATCGTCTCGTCCGCCAACGCCAAACGTCCCGTCGAGTCCGAATCACCCGGCTCCACCACCGCGGTCGGATCCTCGAAGATCCGACCCTCGGGATATTTCTTCACCTCCTCGAGCGAGACCTTCGATCCCCGGGTGAGTGCCGCAAAGAGATCGTCGTTCGACGGCTTGTTCAGCATGTCGATCTCGGTCGTCGCCGGATCGGCCGTATCGGGGCCCCACTCGTATGAAGCGGCAAGCGTCAGGGGGAGCCCCATCCGCTGGGCCAAGCCATAGAAGAATTCCCATTCTTCGATCACGTCCGATCCATCCGGTGGATCGACCAGAGGAGCCGCGTATTGGGCGTAGGGTTCCGGATAGCCCATCGCGTAGGGCGTCAACGATTCCGTCGGCAAGGTCATCCCCGGCACCTCGAGAGAGAGCTTCGGAGCGATCACATAGTCGGCGAACTCGGCGGTTGCCGACATCTTGATGTCGAGGGTGACATTCAGCTCGAGCGCGTTCATCGCGGCCAGCGTCTTGTCCTGATCCGGCCAGGCGGCCATCGGATTGGCACCCAGACTGAAGAGCGCTTTCACCTGGCCCTCCCCCGGCAACAGGATCTCGTCCGCCAGCGCCGCGGTCGGCAGACCCGCCACGGTATTCGTCAGATTTCGTACGCGAATCGATTCACCGAAGCCCCAACCCGGATAGGGGTCGAAGGCCTGCGCCTTCGCGTGCCGTGGAGGCATCAATACACCGGGATTCGGCAATCGCTCGCCCTCCCGACGCCAATGCCCCGACAGGGTATTCAGCACGAGTGTGAGGTACTCGGTCAGGTTGCCTCGCGGCGCCATATTGGGGCCGGTTCCGACGTTCCCGCCACCGTTGCGATGACGCGCGAAGATCCGAGCGGCCCGGGCAACATCTTCACCGGGCACCCCCGCACGTCGCTCGACGTACTCGAGGGTGAAGGGATCGACCGCGGCCCGCAGAGCGTCCAGACCCTGCGTGTGCGCCGACAAGAACGCCTGGTCGGCCAGTCCCTCGTCGAGGACCACGCGGATCATGCCCGCCAGGATCGTCGGGTCCTCGCCGGGCTTCGGCTGGAGATGTACAGCGGCAGCCTTCGCGACTTCACTGCGACGAGGATCGATCACGATCAATTCGAGTCCGCGCTTGACCGCGTCGTACAATCGCTTCGCCGGATTCATACAGGGGATCCCGATCGACTTCGAGATCGTCGGATTGGCCCCGATCAACATCCAGACGTCCGCCGCATCGAAATGATAGGCCCCACCGCCCCAGGTTCCATGCAGCGCTGGAGCGATCATCTTCCCCGGCTGGTCGATCGTCGCGCTCGTAAACAGCATCGGCGATTCCAGCGAGGACAACCAGGCACCGGCCATCGGAAGTCCAGCCGGGTACGGAAAGGAGTAGGTGCCGATGTAGAGCGCAACCGAGCGCGGTCCATGCTCTTCCACGATCTTCGAGACCTTTGCCGCGATCTCGTCCATCGCCTGCTCGACCGGAACCGGCTGATGTTTTCCGTCGGCGCCACGTTTCATCGTATGAAGCAAGCGGTGCGGACTCGAATGCTGCTCGGGCAGCGCTCGGCCCTTCGCACACGTGTACCCGTGATAGACGGGATTGTCCTTGGCGCCGATCACCGAGACGGCACGACCGTTCTCGACGGTGACCTTGATCGCACAAGAGGCGTGGCAAAATCTGCAGATGGAATCATGGACCTCGGACTGCGGAGACGAAGACGTGGACATTGCGAGGGGCTCCCGGACGTCGTGACGTCGCGACGTTTCGACCCGATCAGCATAAGCGATTCGCGGAGGCGCTTCCGCACTTAAATACGGACACGGCGAAGATCGGAATCCTTGCTCGGAACTGACGAGAAATCTCACGGTACTCACGGAATCACGCGACGGAGTGCCCTCTCAGGGGGCCGGACTGGATTCCTTCGAGCGAAAAGCCGCGTGGACCGGCTTTGAAGCCCTTTTGAACCGGCCGAGGGCCCTTCGAGGGATTTCGATCCGGCGTTCCGGATCGCCATCCCCGCAGAACCCGGCTCGCGCGAAGCGCCTCGATTTGTCCATGCATCGACCTCCGCCGACGGCAACCGGCCGCCGCGCCGCTCGGTGCGTTAACTTGACTTCTACCACTCGAATAAGGAGTCTCCATGGTATCGCTGATCGAGGACGTCTACGAGATCGAGAAACTCAAGGCACGTTATGCGCACGCCGTCGACGGCGGTTGGACCGGCGTCACACCGCACGATGCCGATGCCGTCCTCGAGCTTTTTACGGAGGACGGCTCCTGGGACAGCGGCGCCTTCGGCGGTGGCCGGGGACATGCCGGAATCCGGGAGTTCATGTTGACCGGCGCGGCGATCATGCCCTTCGCCTTTCACCACATCTCGAATCCACTGATCGAGGTAGAAGGAGACCGGGCAACGGCACGCTGGCACGCCCTCCTGGCGGTCACCACCGAGGATCAGGCCAAGCTCCATACGGGCATCTACGACGACTTGATGGTGCGCACCCCAGATGGGTGGCGCTTTCACCGACTGCGCTTCACGCTCGCCGCCAGCACGGATCTGCCGTCGGGCTGGACGCTGGGCTAGCCCGCAATCTCTTTGGCGACGATTTCAGACCTTCGCGAGGGACACGCTCCAGTTCCATTTTTCGACGCTAAAGGAGCAGCCCTCGAGGAAACAGTCGCGTCCGAGTCCGAGGCAGACGATCTCCAATGGGAGCAGTCACACGACCTCATCCGCCCTATATTCTCGTGACGCCCAGGGCCATCCGCCCGGGCAAATCGGATTCGAACAGCCCACTCGCCGGGCACCGCCGTCGCAGTTGCGATCGAGGGGGAGAGCATGCAAGGACTACGCGATCTGCGCGTCGTCGATTTCAGCAACCGCATCGCGGGAGCCTACGTCACCAAACTCATGGCGGACGCCTACGCCGAGGTCATCAAGGTCGAGCCGCCCGAGGGCGATGTCCTGCGACGCTGGAGTGCGAGTGGACAGAACCTCGAGGGCAAAGACGGTGCCCTCTTTCAGTTCCTCAATACCTCGAAGAAGTCGGTCGTCGGTGCTTTGGGTGACTCACACATCGAGGCGCTGGTCGAAGGTGCGGACCTCGTCGTCGAAACTTCGGCGAACGGCGAGATCGACGGACGAGCCCTCGCGGAGAGATTCCCGGGCCTCGTCGTACTCTCGATTTCGGACTACGGGCTCGATGGGCCGCTCTCCGGTCAGCCCTCGGCGGACTTGACGATTCAAGCCAATAGCGGTGCGATCTCGGTGCGCGGGCTGCAGTCTCAGCCACCGGTGATGTGCGGCGGCCAGACGACCGAATGGATCGGTGGCACATTCGCAGCGGTCGCCGCGCTCGCTGCGTCGCGTCGTGCGCGCCAGTCGGGACAAGGCGAGCACATCGACTTCTCGCTCTGCGAAGTCATGAATATCGGGTCGACCACCTACCTCGACCTGATGGACCACTTGAACGGACGACCCGAACCCCTCGGCGGCCCGCGCTCGGTCGAACTCCCGTCGATCGAACCGACCCTCGACGGCTGGGTCGGATTCAACACCAACACGAATCAACAATTCACCGACTTCCTGCTCCTGATCGAGCGTCCCGACCTGCTGGCCGAAACCGAGTGGGCGATGATGCAGACGCGCATGGCCAGGATGGACGAGTGGAACGAGATCGTTCGTGCTTGGACGACTCAACACACGACGGCTGACATCGTCGAGCGCGCTGCCCTGCTCCGCATCCCGGTCGCGGGGGTCAACAGCGGCAAGACGGTCTTCGATCACGTCCATTTCAAGGAACGTGGCGTCTTCAAGAGGAACCCGACCGGGGGCTTCCTCCAGCCGCGCCCCCCCTACCTGATGGATGGCGAAGGACCGCGGCCCTTTGAAGCCGTCCCGAAGATCGGAGAACACACAGACGCGATCGAGCCCCGCGGCCGAGCGGTTGCAGGAACGGCTCCTTCCACAGCGAAGAACCCCGACCTTCCGCTCAAGGGCATTCGCGTCATCGATACGACCGCTTGGTGGGCGGGGCCCTCTGCCTGTCAGATGCTCGCCAATCTCGGCGCCGAAGTGATCAAGGTCGAGGCCATCCAGCGCCCCGATGGCATGCGCATGGCGGGTGGCATCTACATGGACCAGGGCGATTGGTGGGAACGCAGCGCGATCACGCTCTCCGCCAACACGAACAAGCGGGGCCTGACTCTCAACCTGACCGATCCCAAAGGCCTCGCGCTCTGCAAGAAGTTGATCACCGAGTCCGATGTCTTCATCGAGAATTTCTCTCCGCGCGTCGTCGAGAATTTCGGACTCGACTGGGAGCACATCCACGAAATCAATCCGAGATGTATCGTCGTCCGAATGCCGGCCTTCGGCCTCTCCGGCCCGTGGCGTGACAATGTCGGATTTGCCCAGACCATGGAGCAGATGTCGGGACTCGCCTGGATCACCGGCCACGCCGATGATCAGCCGCGGATCCAGCGTGGGCCCTGCGATCCGCTCGCGGGCATGCATGCGGCTTTCGCGACCCAGGTCGCGCTCGCCGAACGCGAAGAGACGGGTCGGGGACATCTCCTCGAATGCACAATGGTAGAAGGAGCCCTCAACGCGGCCGCCGAACTCGCGATCGAGTGGTCAGCCAACGGTGTCGAGCTTTCCCGCGATGGAAACCGCGGGCCACAGGGTGCACCACAGAATATCTATGCCTGCGCGGGCAGTGAAAATTGGATCGCGTTGGTCGTGCGCGACAACGATGAATGGGCCGCTCTCAAAGATCTGCTCGGCCATCCGGACTGGGCTGAGGACGAAGAATTAGCGACCCATGCAGGTCGGCGTCGAAAGCATCAGATGATCGACGAAGCACTCTCGAGCTGGTGCGTCGGTCAGGAGCTGGACGAAGCGGTCGACACGCTGCTCGCGCGGGGCATCCCCGCCGCCGGCGTATGGGATGCACGCATACAGTACAAGCATCCACAGTTCGTTGCGCGCGGATTCTTCGAAGAGGTCGATCACCCGATCGTCGGGATCCACCCCGTCGTCCGGCCGCCCTTCCGATTCGCGACCGTCGACAACTGGAATCGAACGCCATGCCCGACGATGGGCCAACACAATCATGAAATCCTGTCGGAGCTCGGATTGTCGGCGGAAGAGATCGCCCAACTCGAGGTGGACGAGGTGATCGGTACCAAACCGAAGGGCCTCTGACCTCGAATAACCTCAGATGGACTCATCGTCGCCTCGAGCCACGTATCCCCGTCCGGTGCTCGTTCGTCTACCACCGTCCAACTCCACTTTCCCAGCCGGAACGAGTATGGTGAGCCGAAGTCTTCTCGTCGTATGTTTCCCGACCCGGCTTGGACTGCGCCGATGGGGGATGCTCCCAAGAGAATCGAGCTCTTTGTGACCCTGAACCTGCCTCTACCGTCGACCGCCTTCGACCGGGTCGATGAACAGCCGGATGCTCTCTTCTATTCGATCCCACGCATGGTCGTACACATCGATCAGGCCACGATCGAAGCGTTGTCGGCCTACTACGCGGAGGTGCTCTTCGAGGGGGCCGATATCCTCGACCTCATGTCTTCATGGGTCTCACATCTGCCGGCTTCTCCGCCCCTGGGACGCGTCGCGGGCCTCGGGATGAACGCCGCGGAGCTCGAGGCCAACCCTCGACTGACAGAAACGGTCGTCCATGATCTGAACGAGAATCCGCACCTTCCCTACGAGGACGAGCGCTTCGATTTCGTACTGAACGCGGTCTCGATCCAATACATGAAGCGCCCTCTGGAGGTCTTCGCGGAGATCGCGCGCGTGCTACGACCGGGCGGTCGATCGATCGTCGCGATGTCCCATCGCTGCTTTCCGACCAAGGCCATTCGCGCATTCCACGTTCCGGGGCCCGACGAGCGCTACCGACTCGTCGCCCTGTTCCATGCCGAGTGCGGTCGTTTCGCCGAAGCCGAATCCGTAGATCGTTCTCCCGATGGCGCAGACCCGCTTTGGCTCGTCGTCGCCCAGCGCTCAGACTGAACGTCCGTGACGAATCCGACTAATGTGAAGTCGAGTTCCCAATCGAGTCCCGAAGCGCCATGTCGCGCGGAAGATTCTTGGCAGCCAGGAAGAACATCAGGATTCCGAGCGACGAGATCGCCGCGACGACGAGCATTGCGTATCGAAGACCGTCGTCTCCATAGATGGGCGTGAAATAATCGCTCATGATTCCCGCCACGAGCGGTCCCAACCCGAGCCCGACCAGATTCAGAATGAAGAACAGCACGGCGGACGTAATCGCGCGCATCGCAGGCGGGACGAGCGAATGCGTGATCGCCAGACACGGTCCCAGGTACGTGTTGATCAAGATTGTCACGAGAACCAGCATCGGAATGACGATCCGGACATCATCCAGGAGCAGGTAGGGCAGGCTCAGCGGCAATGCGAGACATGCCGCGATCGCGGGGACCCACAGATACCAACGCGGGTCTCGTGTTCCCAACGCGTCCGAGAAACGACCTCCCAGGAGCGTCCCCAGGAGCCCGCCGCCGCCCCCGCCGAAGGCCAACAGGATGCCGAGTTCGGCGCCGGAGATACCATGGGTTCGCTCCAGAAAAAGCGGCGTGAAGTTGCCATTGCCGTAGCCTGCGAAGGCCGTGAATCCTGCCCCCAGCGAGATGTACCAAAAGGATCGATAGCGAAGCAAAAGCGTCAGGGTTTCGGAGAGTGTCGGCTGATAGGTCGCGATCTCCGGTGACTCCCAATGCCCGCGTTCCGGCTCCTCGACCGTTAGAAAAAAGACCAGTGCGAAAATCACACCGGGGAATCCGACGACCATGAAGGCTGCACGCCAGCCGAAATACTCGCTGATCACACCTCCGATCACGAACCCGAAAAAGATCCCCACGTGAAGGCCCGACGAGTAGATCGCCAACGCGGTCGCGCGCTTTTCCGGCGGGTAGTAGTCGCTGATCATCGAGTGGGCGGGCGGACTTCCTCCCGCCTCTCCGATCCCGACCCCGAGTCGCGCAAGTAGCAGCTGTAGATAGTTCTGCGCCAGACCTGAGACGGCGGTCATTCCGCTCCACACGGTGACCGCGAGCGCGATGATATTCCTTCGGCTCCCGCGATCGGCCCAATAGGCGATCGGAATTCCCGCGGTCACGTAGACCGCGGCAAAGGCAGGTCCGGAGAGCAAGCCGAGCTGAGTGAAAGAGAGACCCATCTCCTCCTGGATTGGGCCCTGGATGATGACCAGGATCTGGCGATCGATGAAATTCAAAGCGTACGCGAGGGTGAGCATTCCCAACGCATAGCGTCTGGCACGCGGAGCGATCTCCTTGCGCCCTCCCGGTTGCGCATCACTCAGCATCGAACTCCCACCTCGACGATCGAGCAGCCATCCAAGAAGTCGGGTCTGAATTCAAGCTTCTTCGCTCTGGCTCAATCGCCCTGAAAAGCGCCCATGTCGAAGTAATCGCGCCAAGCGGCAATCTTGCCGTCCTCGTCGATTTCGAAGACACCGCACACCGGCGCGGCGATCGTCTTTCCCTCGTTCTCAAAAGTGTCGATCCGCTCGTTGAAGACGACATTGCCTGCGGCGACCTGATTCAGGATCTCGAAGTCGATCCCCTTCGGGCTCATCTTGAGAAAGCCCTCGATGAAGTCGCGGATCTCGGCCTTGCCCCGGGTCGGAGCCATCGGGATATTGTGG
>Ga0114950_10005299_pt1 | contig 10019 bp, 7 predicted proteins | sample N075metaG_FD_83503 | JGI IMG/M metagenome (GOLD analysis project Ga0114950, IMG submission 83503) | Deep subsurface microbial communities from Kermadec Trench to uncover new lineages of life (NeLLi) - N075 metaG | ecosystem: Environmental > Aquatic > Marine > Ocean trench > Sediment | place... | reverse complement strand
GCCGACGCTGGCGATCGCCAACGGCATTGGCTTCCGGCACCTGCAGGACCCGGATCGACAGTTCCCGCTGGTCCGCGTGCTGGGCACTATCGGCTGGATCGTGGCCGGCCTGGTGGTGGGCTTCCTCGGCGTGGAAGACCGTAATATTCCACTGCAAATCGCGGCCGGCATGTCGTTGTTGTTGAGCGTGTATGGCTTCATGCTGCCGCACACGCCGCCGAAGCCCTCGAACGAACCACCGGACGGTAGCCCGGATGCTCGGGTTCGATGCATTTGCCCTGCTGCGAAACCGCTCATTTCTGGTGCTGTTCATCGCCTCCGTATTGATCAGCATCCCGCTGGCCTTCTACTACAATTTCACAAACCTCTTTCTCAATGAAATCGGCATGGAAAACGCCGCGGGCAAGCAGACCCTGGGCTAGCAATCGGAAGTGCTGTTCATGTTGCTGATGCCATTTCTGGTGAGACGCATGGGCATCAAATGGATGGTCGCCGTCGGCATGCTTGCCTGGACGGTCCGCTATGTATTGTTCGCCTTCGGGGACGTTGACCCCGCCACGATCTGGATGTTGTACGCGGGCATTGTGCTGCACGGCATCTGCTATGACTTCTTTTTCGTGGCCGGGCAGATCTATGCGAATCGGGAAGCACCAGAATCTCTCAAAAACTCAGTGCAGGGCATCATGACCCTCGGAACTTATGGCGTCGGTATGTTCATCGGTAGCCTGATATCCGGCTGGATCGTCAGCCATTATACGGCCGCGGACGGTTTGAAGACCTGGGAGACCATCTGGCTGGTCCCGGCGTCCATGGCCGCTGTCGTGCTGATATTGTTTGTTATCTATTTCAAAGAAGACAAGGGTGAAGCGGCGCCGGGAACAGCATGAAAGTTCTGAAAACGCTCATCGTATGTGGCCTGGCGTCACTTGCTCTATCGGCTTGTGGTGCCGAGGTAACGAACGGCAAGCAGACCAGCCCCAATATCATTTTCATTATCACCGATGACCAGGGCTGGACGAGTGTTTCATATCGTTCTGATCCGGATCGAAGCGACTCAGCCAGTGACTTTATAGAGACGCCGAACATGGCGGCCCTGGCATCCCAGGGTATGCGGTTCAGCCAGGCGTACACGCCCAACCCGATTTGCGCACCCGCTCGCCACTCAATGTTGTTTGGTCAGCGCGCGACACGCCATATTTATAACCGGGACGAAACCTGGATAGATCGGGCCCCCGAGTGGCTGACGATTCCCAAGGCGGTGAAGGCTGCCAATCCAGACTATAGAACCGGGCATTTCGGCAAGTGGCATGTTGGCCTGCAACCGGAACTCGCCGGATTCGATTTCACCGACGGACTGACCGACAACACCGAAGGCGACGTAACACTGGAGCATGATTTCTCGGACATGAAATACGTAGACCAGGATGTTATGGACGCCTATAACGAGGCTCACGAGATCGATACCACGCCAGCTGATCCTGCCGGACGTGAACGCTCGGGGACTTTCTATGTCAGCGAAGATCCCAAGACGGCCTTTAGCCTGACAGCAAGGGCTTCCGACTTTATTCGCGAGGCTGTTGCCGACGGTAAACCGTTCTACGCTCACATTGCTCATTATGCCGTTCATCGTGGCATATCCGCACGCCGACAAAGCTATAACAAATTCCTGGATAAGCCGCCGGGTGAGAAGCACGACGACCCTGCCTTCGCGGCCATGATCTTTGATCTCGATGCAGCGATCGGGCAGATCATGAGCCTTACAAAAGAGCTCGGCATCGGGAACAATACTTACATCGTGGTGATGGGTGACAACGGCGGTGTTGCTTACATGGCCCAGACATCACGCATAGACTCCGACTTCAAGATCGAGGGGACCCATCGAACGAAGATTCCTGAGCTAAATACTCCGCTGCGGGCAGGCAAACATTCGTTTTACGAGGGCGGCATTCGCGTTCCATTCATCATCTCGGGACCGAACATCGCGGCCGACAGCCATTCGAATGAGCCGATTACCGGTTTGGACTTGCTGCCAACGTTTGCCCGCCTCGCAGGATTCGAAGGGACACTTCCCGGACCTCTCGACGGCGAGAGCCTGGTCGCATTGCTCGACGGCTCGGACGAGACCGCATTCGAGCGTAATGACCCAACCCTGATATTCCACCAGGCCGGCCGTCGCAAACCCGACAGTGCGGTAAGAGAAGGCAAGTACAAGCTGATCAAGCACTGGACCATGGAGAGCGAGGTGGACGGAGAGACCTTGCCCTACACACTGGAGCTTTATGATCTCGACGCTGATCTCGGCGAGCAGAATGACCTCTCCTATTCGCACCCGGAGATCGTTGCCGATCTTCACGCCAAGCTTATGCGACACATTGACGAGACTAACAGCGAGTATGAAATCAATGAGCGCACTAACCCGATGAGTATAATATTGGAGCGTGAAGGTCAACTAAAAAACCGAAAGCGCGTCACGATTGACTATGTATCTCCCTACAAGGGCGACTGAATCGGCACGATGAGGACAGAAGACTTAATGAAACGACTGAACCACATCCTGGTCCTTGCGACGCTGGCGCCGCTTTTCCAGGTGGCGAGCGTCCAGGCCGGTGAAGAGACCGGGGCCGAGCGGCAGACGCTTACACTGATGACCTACAACCTAAAGTTCGCAAGCCCCACGTTCGAGCCGCCCTGGGACGTCCGGCGTGAGATGCAGGTGGACCTGATCCGGCAGTACACACCGGACGTCATCGGCACCCAGGAGGGATTGAAGGAACAGATTGATTACCTGGCCGACGTCCTGACCGACTACGTGGTCGTGGGCGAGGGTCGAAAGGGGGGCGACGACGACGAGCACATGGCCATCTTTTTCAAACGTGACAAGTTTCGTCTGCGCGAGATGGGCAGTTTTCAACTATCGGAAACCCCGGAGGTGATTGGAAGCGGCCCGGAGGTCAACCCGCGAATGGTCACCTGGGTGCGGCTGGCGTTCATCACCCGGCCGGGCGAAGGGGAGACAAGCCCCCATCCCGGCGACTACCGGGGCCACTGGGAGAATACCCGGGAGTTCTACGTGTTCAACACCCATTTCTTTAACCGGCAATCCGAGTTCCTCGCGAAGTGGAACAGCACCCGGCTGATCCTCAACCGAGTTCACGCTCTGGACCGGTTCGGAAAGTGGGAGAAGGAGCGCCCGGTGTTTCTCCTGGGGGATTTCAACTCACAACCGCAGGGAAGAATCTACAATGCGTTGGTTAGTGACAGCGACAACGGCAGTCCGCAGCAATTCAGGGACAGCATCGAGGGCGGGAAAGGTATCGACTGGATTCTTTATCGTGGAGACCTGGATGTGCTGCACCACGAACGGATTAGTTACAACGTGAACGGAGCCTATCCGTCTGACCATCTGCCCGTGCTTTCCCGGTTCCGGTTCTCTGAGAACGACCCCAAACGGTAACTGATTTACGCTATTGCTGCTCTTGACGTTCCTGCATTTTATTTAGCGCCTCAAAGTACAATTCACTCACCAGGATCTCTGGCGGGATCTCCATCAAGTACGCCGGGTTGTATTCTCCGCGCTCTTTGAATCCTTTCAAATCGGGCTTGAAGCTCGCATATCTAGGGAAACTTTCAAAGATATCGCCGTAACCCAATATGCGCGGGTCGGACTGCTCGCGCAGAACTTTTTCCAGCGTGCTCCCGAGTTTCGCCAGGATTTCCGCGTGGGCTTCATCTTCGGCCAGGTTGTTGAGACAGAATGGATCTTCACTGACCCTGTACAGTTCTTCCGGGGGACGTTTTTTGCTCCAGATATCCAGTGGGGCATCTTCCCCGGGTTCGGGAGCGTTACCCCTGGGCCAGCGTTCCGGTCTGAAATTCCTGATGTACAGGTAATCATCGGTGCGAATGGACCGCATGGGATATCCAAGGTGGTCATCCCGGCTGTGCCCACCCTTTTCTTGGCCGGCCAGCACATATTCCCTGGAAGGATCAAGCCGTCCGCTTTTACCGCTAAGCAGCAGATTGAGAGCGCTTCTGCCGGTCATTGTGGCTGGTGGTTCGATCCCCGCGATCTCAAGGAATGTGGGCGCAAAATCGATCTGGCTGATCAGGTCATCCACCACCCTGCCCGCTTTTATTTTTCCCGGCCACACCGCGACCATGGGAACATGTGTGCCGAGATCGTACAGTTCGCCCTTGGCGCCGGGAACTGGAGAGCCGTTATCTCCGGTGACCAGGATCAGTGTGTTTTCCAGTTCACCGCGCTCGCGCAGAATTTCGATCATTTGTCCGAGGTGACTGTCGAACCATTCGATTTCCAGGAAGTAATCCAGTAAGTCGCTTTTTACCTGCTCGGAAGTATCCGTGAAATTGGGCGTCAGGCGCAGGCTATTTGTTGAATACCCGGCACGGATTCCAGATCCTTGCTCATGTGGACCGTGCGGCTCGGAGGCACCGTACCAGAATGCAAATGGCTGGTCGGGTGATTTCTGCTCGAGGAAAGCCTTGAAGTTGCGGGCATAGTCGTTATCGATGATGCCTGACCCCGGTTTACTCGCCACCTCAATCTTGTTAAAGGCATCACCGGCGGGATTTCTGCGCAAGCCGGTTACTTCCCAGTTTCCGGGTTTCCATCCACGCCCGGTATACCCAACGGCATATCCCGCTTCCTCCAGCAGGTCGGGATAACTCACCAGGGCGGCGGGATAGTGACTGTAGTGCTGGCCTGCCTCCCCGTTCTGCCATGGGTTCCTTCCCGTTAGCAGGGAAGCGCGGGCCACCGTGCACATGGGACTCGCGCTGAAGGCATTGTTGAAAAGAACGCCTTGTTCCGCCAGTTGATCGAGTGTTGGTGTTCTGACGGGTGCATACCCGTATGGTCCTGCATGAATGTGGCCCTGATCGTCTGAGATAGCCAGCAGGATGTTGGGTGGCTTGGATGAAAAATCCGGCAATTCGCGGTCTTTGACACCCTGTACCGATGCGGAGCCTACTTCTTCCAGCCAGGATAAAAGCTTGTTCTTGAGGTCGAGTGCAACCCGTGCATGCGACTCCGGCATGCCGTCGAAGAGAAGGTTGTTCATCTCATGCGGGTCATCTTGCAAATTGTATAGGGCATCAATCGAACTGGCGTCGGGTATCTTGGAAATGAGGAGTTTCCAGTTCCCACTCCTGACCATGTAGGTCGGGACATTTGGATCTTCTCGCCATTCCGAAACCACGAAGTCCCTTGCCTCCCTGCCCTCGATGACGCCTCTGAGGCTCTGACTATTGATTACCTGACCAGGCGCTTGCCCCAGGTAATCCATGATTGTCGGAAATATGTCCCGGGTAGAAACGGGACTCTCGATTCTTGTGCCGGCATCTATTGTTCCCGGCAGCCTCATCAGGAATGGAACGTGAACGGATTCCTCATAGAATATGTTTTTGGCAGTCATGCCATGCGAACCCAGCATCTCACCATGGTCGCTTACGAAAATGACCAGGGTCTTTTCGGTCAGACCATGCTCATCGAGCTTGTCCAATATTTTCCCGACCCAGTCATCTACCTCTTTGATCAGGCCGTAATAGGTCGCGATGAAATGACGGATCTTCTCGGGGTCCTGGTACTGTGGATTCGCTGCCCTCTTGTTGGCGGCTACATAGGGAGAGTCTTCCATGTCATCCGCAATGCTGAGCGGCAAAATCATCTCTTCAGGAGAGTAGAGGCTCGCGTACGGTTCCGCAGGTGTGAAAGGCGGATGCGGGTAATGAAAGGACACCGTCAGACTGAATGGCTCGTCAGCAAACCGGTCTATGGCATCCAATACTCCGCCGGCCTCCATGGCGGTTATAGAATGGGCTGTATTTATTTGCAAAGTGCCATGTATGTCACCTTGCGACGGACTTCCCAATGCAACAATCTCCTGATCACTGAGTCCGTGGCGTTTATCCATGGGATTGAGTTGATAGGGTCGTTCGCTGTATGTGTCGACCAGTTGTCCATCGGGTAGGTCATATTGATCTGCAGGATCGATTTGCGGCACGCCCGCAGAGTCGAGAAAATGTCGATAATGCTCTACCAAGCTAGGACCCAGGCCAGCAGCACTGTTGGTCGCCGTCACGTGGTAGTCATCGGGATTGTCATACCCGGCTGCCAATTCCTGGGGGCTGTGCCATTTCCCGTAGTAAGCGGTTTTGTAGCCGGCGTCTGACAGGATCATGTCAAAGCTGGCACCGCCTTTATAGAACTCGGGACCGTATACCTGGTCGTTTCTGAAGATTCCCGTGTTCTCCATGGACAAGCCAGTCAGGATACTGGTCCTGGTCGGGCCGCACACAGGAACCGGTGTATAGGCGTTCTAGAACAGGACTCCTCCATCAGCGATCCGGTCGATATTCGGCGTTTGTAAAACCGTATTTCCCGCCGCACTCAAGGCGTCAAAGCGCTGTTGATCAGTCATGATAATCAGCAAATTGAGCCGGCCCTCCGGTTGATCGGCACATGCCGGTATGAGAAACAGCGTGAGCAGGAACCCAGGCAGAACGAACTTCATATTTTTCGGACCTTTGAATTGAATTGCGAATTCAGGAGGGAGGAAAGCACTCCAGGATTTGAACTTCTTCATCGGCTTCGATTGTGTACGTTCCCAAGTCGGACGGGCAAAAGAACTTGTCGAATGTATTGAGCTCAATGACCGCTGCGTCAGTTTTCAAAACACACGATCCCGCCGTGACGACACCCGTGAAGAAGGTTTCTTCCTCACGCTTTACAGCGCCCTTGATCACCGATTTCTTGACTGTGAAACAAGGTGTTGTCTCAGCACCAATCAGACGATATCGGTGAGCGGTTTTCGAGTAAGTCACCTCCAGCATCGGCTTGAACATGTACTCGCTTCGCACGAGAGATTCCGGCTTGGCGTCGAAGTCGAATATATCGAGACAAAAATCCAGACCACGGTTCATAAATCGCGCCGACTCCGGCAACGTATAGCCCGCCCTCTCAAACTCGAACCGAACGACCAGGTCCGATGGCTCCATAATTTCCACCATAAAAATCCCGTTGCCGATCGCATGCGGAACACCGCCGGGGATAAACAAAACATCACCGGGCTTCACTGAAATCCTGTCGAAAAAACCTTCCATGGAAGCAAGGTCCTGCTCTTCAATACATTGCTTGAGCGCCGCGCGGCTCGGCGGACGTTGAAACCCCAGGTACACAAAGGCCTCATCGACATCCTCGCGAACATCCAGAATGTAATAGGCCTCTGCCTTGCCTGAATTTGAGTCGAGATGTGCCCGGGCGAATTCAGCGGTGGGGTGAACCTGAAATTGCAACCGCACCGCCGAATCCAACAGCTTGACGAGCACCATCAGCTGCTGGCCGAAACGAGCCACATGCCCATGGCCCAGAAAATAATTGGGATCTCGTGCAATCAGATCCGTGAACAGTTCCTCTTGCCCGTCAAACTGGACTTTCGATATTCCCTCGTGCTCGCATTGCGAGTCTGGGTTACGGGCCGACGTAACCGAGCCAATCCAGTCTTCGGGGAAATGGCTGTCACGAGGATCGTCTTCACCTACCAACTGGTCGAGAATGCGACCACCCTGGTAACTGCGCCAGACACGATTCTGCGGCAACTGGATGATTTTGTTTTTATAGTCCAAAAGAAAGATTCTCAAAGGTCATTACGAAACCAGCTGCCAAACGCCTTTGATTCCCATGGACGTGGTCACGATCGAAAACAGCAGGACCGCACCGATAAAGATATTGGTCGTGAGCGTGAGTTTGTGTTCGCCCATCAGGTCGCAACGGTTCCCAAGATAGAGGATGCAACCCACCGTCACCGGCAAAATAATGGACTGGAAGGCCTGCGATACGATCATCACGAAAACGGGACGCGCCTCAAAAATGGGTACTACCAGTCCCAGCAGGGAGATGAGGAAGACCATGATGCGGTACCGGGAAAGCGTCATGTCCCGCTTCGACTGGTTATAGTCGCACAGCAGCCACGGCAGCATCAGGACATTCGGAAACTGCGATGACACACCCGCGGCGATGATGCCGACCGCGAATACGGACGTGGCAACGGCACCCACCAGGGGCTCGAGCAACTCGATCATTTGCGATGCCTTGGTCAGACCGAGCCCTTCAGCATGCAAAGTCCCGGCCGCCGCCGCCATGATCGATCCGCTGATGACGAACATCATGGTAACGGATACGAGTGCATCGTTCCGCTGCGTCTTCATGTCATTGATCGTCCACCCCGCCTCTTTGACCAGGGTGGTTCGTATGATAAATAAACCGGAAAAAACGGTGGTCCCGACCATCGATGCGATCACCAGAAACGGGCCCTTTCCCTGGTCTGCGGGAACGTCAGGCAGGTTCGGAACCAGGCCCTTCAGGATATCGATCGGTGGCGGCATCATGATGAAGAAATTCAGAAGGAAACTCGCTGCCATGATGGCCACCATGACCGCCAGGCTCCGTTCGAAGAACTGCGTTCTGCCGTTCCAGAAGATGTAGTAAACCAATGCGATATAAAACATGGCGAAGTAGATGGGCGAAATACCTCCGTCGACCAGGGTCTTCGACCATTCGAAGCTTATTTCGGCCACAATTCCCATGACGCCCATGACGCTACCGCTCACACCGGCAGTCAACGCGACGATAAAAAATATACCTACTGCAGGATGGATGTGCTTGCGGAAAGCGTACAAGGCCGTTTCCCCGGTAACCAGCGTGTAACGACCATAGACCGTGATCAATAAGAACGTGGCCAGGCAGGATGCAACGATCGTCCATAAGAGAGACATCCCATAGGTCGCCCCCGCCTTGGCCATGGACGTAACGCTTCCGGTGCCGATGTTGAATCCCAGCAAAAATATGCCGGGAAGAAACAGCGCCAGGGTCTTCGAAAATTCCTTGCTTTTCATGAAGTCCTACTTCGCCGGGCAAACTGGTTTATACTCCCTCTTTCAGTGAAATGCTACCGGTAGCAATTTCGCTGGACCAGACATGAGAGCGATCCTATGAAGATTCTGGCACTTTCCTTGACGTTGCTGTTCGCAGCAACGTTGTTTTTGACAATGCCAGTGAACGCACGTGAGCCCTCGCCGATACTTCTCGAAAGCAGTAACCTGCGGATCGTGTTCTCGGACAAAGAGTCCGGCCCGCTCAAGTTAGCGCTTGAGGCCTTCAAGAAAGATTTCATAAACGTAATGGGTACCGAACCCACCGTCGTAAATAAAATGGATGCCGACAATTCGCGGACCGAAATCGTCATCATCAACCGCGCTTCCGGGGCCCTTACTGTACCGTCCGACAAGGCCAGGGAGCTTGATGGGTTCGAGTCACACCGGATCTATGCCGATGCGGAGAACAATCGAATCTATCTGGAAGGATTTGACCACCGCGGCACCATCTACGCCATGTACACGTTCTCCGAGAAATTCCTCGGCGTTCCCCCGTTGTATCGCTGGAGCTCATGGGTCCCGGTCAGGAAGGAATCGATCAGTGTTCCTGCGAACAGCGATTTCTACTTTGAATCACCACAAGTCAGGTATCGCAGCCTGCTGCCTGGTGACCAGGATTTTTTCAACCCATGGAAAAACGCATCGGAAGAACACAACAATATTTGGCTTGAAACCACACTTCGGCTGAAACTCAACACTGTCGAAGGCTACACCACAATCCAACCTGGTTACGGGATGACGGACTATGCCCGCCTCATCAACAAGTACGGGCTGGTCCTTACATCGCACCACACCAGCGGCCTCAACACGTCATTCGGCACATGGCGAACCTATTGGCAAGAAGTCAGAAAGATGGACCCGCCTGAATACCGGATTTCGAACAGAGAAGCCATCCTGGATTTCTTCCGGCACAACGCCGAAACGGTGCAGAAAAGCGGCATCGAGAACCTGTGGACAGTCGCCTTCAGAGGAGAGCGCGACCAGCCGTACTGGAGTATATTTTCCGATGCCCCCGAGGACGACAAGGACAGGGCTCTGATCATCAACGAGATGCTCCAGATCCAGCT
>Ga0114950_10005298_pt1 | contig 10021 bp, 7 predicted proteins | sample N075metaG_FD_83503 | JGI IMG/M metagenome (GOLD analysis project Ga0114950, IMG submission 83503) | Deep subsurface microbial communities from Kermadec Trench to uncover new lineages of life (NeLLi) - N075 metaG | ecosystem: Environmental > Aquatic > Marine > Ocean trench > Sediment | place... | reverse complement strand
TTCCTCAATGAAGATGATAGAAACGAATACGAACAAATAGTAACAGCCAAAACCGAAAAAAGAAGCATTAATTTTACAAATGTCAGGTTTACAAAAACAAACCCCGAGTCCAAAAACAATGTCTGGGATATTCAGAATATCTCTGCAACCTTTGCCTACAACGATATATTAAGTTCCAATTACCAGATTGCCGATTACAAACTCCAATCCTACCGTGCCTCCATTGACTACAACTACTCGTACAATTCATGGTACATTGAACCCTTCAAAAACATCGGGTTCCTTGACTCGCCCTGGCTTCAATTGATCAAAGATTTTAACATCTCATTATTACCGAATTCATTTGGCACACGATGGGATCTTGATCGGAGGTTTATCAAAACACAGTATCGAAACAGTGAACTTGGTATTGAAGGTGTTGATCCAAATTATGAAAAGGCCTTCACCTGGAACCGAACATATTCTTTGCGTTGGAACTTTTCCAAGAACCTGACACTGGATTACAGTGCGAGAACCAATGCCATTATTGATGAGCCTGAAGGAGATATAGATACTCAGGAGAAAAAGGACATTGTTGTTAATAACTTACTTTCATTTGGAAGGAAAAAACGATTTAATCAGGATTTTAGATTTAACTACAAGATCCCTCTGAATAAACTTCCTTTGACAGATTGGATCAGCGCGGATTTCAGATACGCTGCGGGATTTACCTGGATTTCAGGTTCTTTAAATCAAATTGAAACATTGGGAAATGTGATAGAAAATAGCCTGGATAGAACTCTTTCAGGAAAATTTGATTTTGTGAAACTTTATAATAAATCCGGGTATCTCAAAAACATCAATAGTCCTCCCAGAAGGAGGCCCACAAATAGAAATGATACGACCCAAGTCAATGAGAATAAAGGATTGAAGAATACATTGAGGTTTCTGATGATGTTGCGATCTATTAATGTGAACTGGAGTAAGAAAGAGGCTACAAGGCTTCCAGGGTACCTTCCAACTCCATTTCTCTTTGGTATGGATTCATCATGGACAGCGCCCGGCTGGGACTTTATTCTTGGTTCACAAGATCCGGAAATAAGAAATAGGGCTGCGCAAAACGACTGGCTCGTTACCAGTGAATCCCTGACAACACCGTTCACCCAAACATTATCAGAAGATTTTAATTATAGAATATCAATTGAACCGTTTCGGGATTTCTCAATACAGCTTGATGCCAAAAAGAACAAGCTGGACAGGTACCAGGAAATATTTCGATTTGATTCATTGAGTGATTCGCACCTTTCTTTCAATCCCAGCAGAACGGGAAGCTACTCCATATCATACAATATGATTAACACTTCTTTCATTCCTGACAACAAAGACAACACATCACCGGTATTTCAGAATTTTGAATCAAACCGACAAATCATTTTAAATAGATTGCAAGGTATCAATCCTGCATATGAGGACCTGAATAGTCAGGATGTACTTGTACCAGCACTGTTGGCTGCTTACACTGGAGAAGATGCTGAACTAATACCTCTAACACCATTCCCATCAAGACCTTCATTAAACTGGCGGGTAGACTACAAAGGATTGACGAGGTTAGCCTCCTTCCGTGAAGTTTTCCAGTCTTTTAATATCAGTCATAGTTATGTTTCAACCTATACGGTAACCAACTATACAAACAGTTTACTCTACGATGAGAACATTTCGCTGGACAACAACATTGAAGATTACCCTCTTGCCACAGTCGCAAATGATAATGGTGATCTTGTACCCGTGTATGTGATCAATCAAATAGTAGTGTCAGAACGATTTGCGCCTCTCATGGGAATTACTATTCGTACCAAAGCCCGGATGACTGCCTCAATAATGATAAACAGAGAACGAAGCATTGCCCTCAACTTGTCAAATGCACAGGTTACTGAAACTAACAATAAAGACTATGTCTTCTCCTTAGGCTTTACCAAAGCGAATATCAAAATTCCTTGGAGGGTGCAGGGAAGAACTGTCTCTCTTCAAAATGATTTGACTTTCAGATTGGACTTTAATGTAAAGGATTCAAAAATCATACAACGTAAGATTGAAGAAGTTAATACAATCACAAATGGAAATATCTCTTACCAATTCAGGCCGAATGTGAGTTACGTATTAAATCAAAGATTAAATCTTAAATTTTATTTTGAAAGAAGTATAAACCAACCCAGAGTAAGCAATTCATTCCGCAGGTCCACAACTGCATTTGGAGTACAGGTAAGGTTTAGTTTGGCGCAATAGTATTTTTTGCGAAAAAAGAATATTTTTGATTCATACAGAAAAAAAGTAATTGCATATGAATATTCCAGAGGGACTAACTTATACTAAAGATCACGAATGGATCAAAATAGAAGGTGAGATCGCAACCATTGGTATCACGGACTTTGCCCAGGGCGAACTTGGTGACATCGTTTATGTTGAAATCGAAACCGAAGGAGAAACGCTCTCGAGTGGAAATGTATTTGGTACAGTGGAAGCGGTAAAAACCGTATCAGATTTATTTATGCCACTTCCTGGAGAAATAATTGAAATAAACGCAGAGTTAGAAGATAACCCTGAAATCATTAATGAAGACCCCTATGAAAAAGGCTGGATGATCAAGGTGAAAATAGATGGCGATTCAGTTGAAGATGTCATGACCGCTGAGCAATATGGTGAGTTAATTGGCGCTTAATTTCTGTGCTATTTGCAATTTATCTTAAAAATATTCAAGTATTGACTAAAGAAATAGTTAATAAGTTCTTTATATTTGGAAATCGACTTTAAAAATTAATCCAAAGGGTTATGGTAGAAAAGAAATCAGCAAAAGCAGATTTATCACGAAAATCAGGTCTTTATTTAAATATCGGCCTGGTAGTCAGCCTGATATTGGTAATAACGGCATTCGAATGGCGATTTTACGATGACGGCTCCTTGGCGGATTTAGGCCAGGTTACTGATGACTTTGAAGAGATGTTAGATATTCCTCAAACAGAGCAGCCACCCCCACCTCCACCTGTAATTCAGCAGCCAGAAATTATTGAAGTTCCTGATGAAGAAGAAATCGAGGAAGAAATTGAAGTGAATCTGGATGTGGAAATTACGGATGATCAAGTGATTGAAGAAGTAATATTTGAAGAACCAGTTGAAGAAGAGGTTGCTGATGAGATATTCACAATCGTAGAACAGCAGCCGGCATTTCCCGGTGGTATGGGCGCATTTTATCAGTTCGTTCAAAAGAAACTGAAATATCCATCTCAGGCCAGAAGAATGGGTATTGAAGGAAAAGTTTTTGTTCAGTTTGTTGTTGATAAAGCTGGTAACATAACTGATGTTATTGCAGTAAAAGGTATTGGTGCCGGATGTGATCTAGAAGCAGTTCGGGTAATCAAAAGTTCACCGAAATGGAAAGCAGGAAAACAACGTGGAAAATCAGTAAAGGTTCGGATGATTTTACCGATCACCTTTAAATTAGGATAATAAATTAAAGGCCCATTTTATTATGGGCTTTTTAATATACGCATTAACTATGTTTTTAGTTATTTACTTAATAACTTAGTTTTATGAAAATTATACTTGGTTTACTTATTGCAATTACACTAGTGAAGTGCAGTTCAATAAATCCATCATCGGATTCAGCCAATAAGCCTAAGGCGACGAGTCAACCCGGTGAAATCATTTTAGTTATGGATTCGACTCATTGGAATAGCAACCTTGGAAATGCATTGAATGAAACATTCAGATCCAATACCATAGGATTACCACGGCCAGAATCCCTATTTACAATTCGACATATCAAGCCCAGGGACTTTAAAAGCATTCTGAAAAATGTAAAAAACATCATTGTAGTATATGTACTTAATAATAAATCGTCAAACTCGAGAATACTAAAAAATCTTTTTACACCAAACTCCATTCAACAAATTTCAAGCGACTCTTCTATTTTCTTATTATCCAAATCAGATGAGTGGGCGCGCGGCCAGGAAGTGCTGTATTTATTTGGTCAATCCGAAAAGCAACTTGCTGACCATATCATGAAAAATAAAGATAAGATTCAGCTTCATTTCAACAACATTGAAAAAGAGCGATTGAATGCTTCTTTGTATGTCGCTAAAGAGTTAAAAGAGGTTGGATCGCTTCTTTCCCGAAATCATGGATTCTCCTTGCGGGTACCATTTGGTTGGAGAATTGAGTATGAGGATCCAAATGAACCTTTTATTTGGCTGAGAAATCCAGGAATTGATATCGACAAAAATATTTGGGTCTATTACCAGGATTATACCGGGCCAGGAGACTTTGACAACATCATACAACTAAGAAATAAAGTAACCAAAAGGTACATTTTCGACGACAAAGAAATGAATGACACGTCCTATGTCGTAGTGGAAACCATTGTACCACCGGTGATTAATGAAACCAGTTTTAAAGGACAGTATTCCAGGGAAATGAAAGGATTGTGGAAAACGAACAATCTATCAATGGGAGGCCCTTTCTTAAGTTACATTGTTGCTGATCCGTCAATCAACAGGCTTTATTACATTGACGGGTTTATATATAGTCCCGGCAAATCACAAAGGGAATCCATGAGGGAAATTGAAACCATCTTATGGACCTTCTCAACAAGTCAATCTTCAACTAAACCATAGAGAATTATGAAACCATGGAAAGTTCTTCCATGTATTGCATTGATCATATCCATTTCAGGATTCAATTTAACCAGATACAGTGAACTTCCTCCTTCCTATCCTCGTGGGCATAATGCATTGATTGAATTCATTTCTGATAATCTGAAATACCCTGAAGAAGCGGTAACCAACAACATTGAAGACAAAGTATTCATTGAATTCCATGTGGATACAGATGGGAGCATCACTGATCTAAAATCAATTAAAGGTATTGGATTCGGATGTAACAAGGAGTCTGAGAGGGTTATGAGGTTGTCAAAAAAATGGAATCCAGGATTCAGGGATGGAATCGCTGTGAAAGCCAAAATGACATTGCCTTTCATTTTTAAACTAACTGAGAAGAAGTAAAATAAATTATTTATTGTTCCTAAATATCTAGTTATGATTATTAAAAAGACGGAAAAGGCGGACTTAAGGAATAAGCAACCTTTACTACTTATGGTTGGATTGGTAACAAGCCTCATCCTTGTAATTACAGCATTTGAGTGGAGATTCCATGATGACAACGGGCTCGTTGACCTTGGTACAGTCCTTGATAATTTTGATGAATTACTGGAAATTCCCTTGACAGAGCAACTTCCTCCGCCACCTCCAAAAGTGGAACAGATATTTGTAGAAATAGAAGATGATATAGAAATGGAAATTCCCGAAATTATTATTGACATTGAAATAACAGAGGATACAGAAATTGAACAGCTTGTTGAAAACGAAATCATTGAAGAGGAAGATCCTAATGAAGTGTTTTTGATTGTAGAAAAAGAAGCAGAACCTGTTGGTGGACTCAGCACTTTTTACAAATTAATTTATGACAATCTCAAGTATCCAAGGCAAGCAAGAAGGATGGGGATTGAAGGTAAAGTTTATGTTCAGTTTATCGTTGAGAGAGACGGGTCACTAACAGACATTCAGATTATGAAAGGAATTGGTGCCGGTTGTAATGAGGAGACGTTACGAGTATTTGAAAAAGCTCCAAAATGGAAACCTGCAAAACAGCGAGGAATACCAGTAAGGGTGCGACGTGCCATGCCCATCACGTTTAAACTTCAATAACAAAGGATTTATAAGACGTTTAGTGTTTGTTCTTTGATTTTTTCCAATTCATCTTTCATCTCAACAACAAACCTCTGCATAGGAGCAAAGTTGGATTTTGATCCAATTGTATTGATTTCCCGTCCCAACTCCTGTGCAATAAATCCTAATTTCTTGCCGTTAGATTCCCCGTTTCCAATTACTTCGAGAAAATATTCAATGTGGCTATCAAGTCGTACAAGTTCTTCTGAAATATCAAGCTTTTCCAGATAATAGATCAGTTCTTGTTCAAATCTATTTTCGTCAATTCTATCTCTGCCAATTGTTTCTTCCAGATTGTTGGTGATTCGAGACTTTATCTGGTCAACTCTTTGTGAATCAATTTGCGCAATCTGCTCTTTTAGCTTTTTGATTTCCTTTACGCCATTTACTAAAACTTCCTCCAGGTTTATCCCCTCATTTGATCGAAACCGGTCGCAGCTATCAATGGCTTTTGAGCAGCAGTCAGCGAGCACTTCCCACTGCTTTTCGCTTACTTCTGGAGATGCGCTTTCAACTACCTCAGGCTGTTGAATCGCAATTCTGACAAGTGATTCATGAGAACCTCCAACCTCATTGGCCAATTCCTCAAGCTGGTTATAATATTGACTGAAAAGCTGTTTATTAAAATGTGCTTTAGGAGCCAATTCCCCTTTTGGCTCAAAGTCAACATTCATGGTAACCTTACCCCTTACAATTTTCTGAGAAATTAAATTTCTTATTTCTAGTTCCCTGTCATTAAACTGTCTGGGTAATCGAATTGTGATATCTAGAAATTTGGAATTTAATGTTTTAACCTCAACAGAAACGCTATGGTCATCGTTGTCGATTTGGATGCTGCCAAACCCGGTCATTGATTTCGTCATGCAAAATGTGATCTAAAAGTCGTAGCCCAAAGTAACATAAAACTTAACTTTTCCAATCTCATAATTCTCGATTGGCCATGCTACGTCAAATTTCATGTAATACCCTAGAATGACTGTTCGTAAGCCCGTTCCATAACTGGATAACCAGGGATTCTTGAAATTCTGAATTTCTGCTTGAAAAGGAGAACCATCATTTTTGAGAATGACTGTATTAACACTGTTGTCCCGCTGAAATGGCGATACTCCAGACCACGCTGATCCAACATCAAAAAATCCTGTCAAGAGAAGGTTCTTTAAGAAATTAGAAGAAATCGGGCCATTATAGAAAAACCTTACTACAGGGAATCTTAACTCAGCATTAAAAAGGAGTACATTCTCACCGTAAAATGTTGCATAATCAAATCCTCGCAGGCTTGTTACATATTCACTAAATAAAATATGACTGTTGTCTTCATTAGGTTGCAGATTCAGAGGGTTATCTTTTCCTTCGTTATTGGACTTGTTGAAGAACCAATTGTCCATACCTCCCAGCAAATATGATTGTGGATCATTTCCAAAAAATCGACCATAAAACAACCTGGTTGCAAGCACCATCTCTTTGTGGATCTTCTGGTAATGCCTGAAATCCAAACTTATACTACTAAAGCTCTTTCTCCTGTCGCTACCGGCTTCATGGTGTATGAACTCAATCTTACCTCGGGTACCTTCAATGGAATTCATCCCATTTACAACTGTATTATCATGGACTATCTCAGACTTGAATCCCAGGTAACTCACTCCGCTATTTTCAGGATAAGGAGGCCCTGGTGCGCTCAACAATGTAGGATCCAGATCTTCATATCGTGTAAAAGTGAAAAATGGATTAAAAGTTGCTCTTGTTTTTACCGTAAGAGGTAAAGATGCACCAATTTCGAACGTATTTATGGAATACCTTTGTAGTGTATTCTCCGTATTCCAATACACCACACCTCGGTCAAACCTTGCACTGTAATCAACCAGTGATTTTAAGTATTGGTATTCCGCAAAAATATCACCGCTTCTTAGATCGGTTGTTGCCATTAAACCGCCAAAAAACTTATGGTTTTCTAAAAGATCATTTAATTGGGTCTCAAGTAAAATTCCAAATCCACGAAGGGGATCAATCACCATACTGGTCACCAGATTATTTGCACTGAACCGGGTTTCATAATCTACAGGTCCAACAAGTTTTGACCTTGTTTGCAATTTTCTATACTGGCTCAAAAAAGATCCGCTATTTTCCTTCTCCTTTACCACTTCTTTATCAAACACATAATTATCCGTATCTATAATATCCGTTGCAGATACGTCTGATTCTTTGGGTTTCGTCTTTGTGGTATCAATGTTTGCTGTTACCGGTTTAGAGAAGTCAATATTTATTGGAAATTTTGTTTTAACTGACTCTTGTTCTCGTCTTGATTTTCTTCTTTCATTCAGAAATTTTGCCTGTAATACCTGTTGTCTTCTCGTACTTGGAGTAAAAATATTATTGTTAAAATTAAATGATGGATCAACAATAATCCGATCTTCATAACCAGATAAAATGATACCTGCCATTTTGTTCTTGGCAAAATTGATATCAAAGGTTTTTAAACTCGTAGAAAAATTAGTAACCTGAACATACAGACTATCCAGAAGGCTATACTTAAAAATATTAGCTATCCCACGCTGATCGCTTAAATAATATACCTCGTATTCATTTAATGCAATGGGTCGGAAGTCACGGCTTACGGTGTTTGTGACCCTTAACAAAACATTTGATGTTGAATCGAGGTTATAAAAGAATACATTAAAATTATTTGATTTTATTTTTCCAATCTCTTTTTCATCAATACCTAAAGTATCTGTGACACGATTTGAGCTGAAAACAATGGTATTTGTTCCAGGAACAAATGATGGATGAATGTCATCATAATGATCGTCTGTCAGCTGCCTGATCCGTCCACGCCTGACACTCATCAGATACAGGTCATTTTTGCCTCTTCTTTCCGCGCTAAGGACTGCCAATCGCCCGTTACCATTGAATCCAAAACTCTTGACCTGGTCAAATTCTTCAAGAGGTGTTGGAATTTTACTTTTAGATGGTACATCATACAACCAAAATGTTGTTACACCCTTTACTACATTAATAATCCCAAGTGTATTGTCATCAGACCAGTTCAGAAGGGGTATTTCAGTATCAAATTCCTGATTGATTACTTTATATCCTCCAGATAAAACAGCTTCTTCTTTATTTGTTGTTAGATCTCTCACATAAATAGTATATCGTCCTTTGAAATTTTTTGAGAATGCAATACGATTCCCGTCCGGAGCAATTCGAACTTCATTGAACTTATTTGTGTTCTTGACCTTTGTATTAATAATGAGATCTTCAGAAGGAGGTTCATAGGATTTGGCGGTGTACCTGGCCATATCTGTGTAAAAGGTCATCCACTCCAGGGTAATTTGTTTAAAACTTACGCCCAGGGTATGTGTTATGCTCTTTTCTTCATTTCTAGTAATCCTTGTCAATTGGAGTATGTTTTGAATATTGCTCCTGCCATACTTTTCCACTATGAAATTCCATATTGACTGTCCTATAAAAGTAGCATCTTCACCAGAGTGTTTCGAAAGTTTTTTCATCTTCCCATAACTCATATAATCCCTCATATAGTCGTCCATTTCAATGCTCCAGCCTTTGGCCAGGTACATAGCAACGCCATCAATAAACCATTCCGGAAGATTCAGGAGGAAAGAATTTTGCCAGGAATCAGTGAAACTTCCTCCATACATCATTTCATTGATGATCATTCTGGAAATTTTTAAGACAAGCTCTTCCTTAAAAGACGTAATCGAACCCGTATTGGCAATTTCTACATAGCTCTTGGAAAAATTGGTCTGTCCACCAACAGTAAAAACAAGATCACTCACACCTACGTTACTTTGTTGTAAGTCGGTAATGGAGTTATAAAGGAAAATTTTAGCTTTAAAGTATGGGCTGTGGCCAATGATTTCTGTTATCCGTTCAAACTGATCCTCAGCATAATCAGCTATATCAAGAGCCGTTTCTTTTCCACCTTCATAAAAATAGATGTCAAAATTATCGGAGCTATAATACTGCCAGGTAAACGTCTTATACTGGATTCGGTTTTTACCAAATGACTCACGTGCCTGTTGACCGAAAACCACCGAAGTAATAAAAACTAAAAAGACAGCTAATCTTAAAAATCTAGTACTTAAAGCGTGCAATATTGATCTCTTTCTCAAGTTCCCCTCCATGCTCCAGAAAATTCAAAAGAATTTTCGAAAAATAAGGAGCCAGCGTAACTCCTTTGGCTCCTAATCCATTAAAAATAACAATATTTTTAATAATGGGATGCATACCGATAAAAGGTCTTCGATCCA
>Ga0114950_10005297_pt1 | contig 10021 bp, 10 predicted proteins | sample N075metaG_FD_83503 | JGI IMG/M metagenome (GOLD analysis project Ga0114950, IMG submission 83503) | Deep subsurface microbial communities from Kermadec Trench to uncover new lineages of life (NeLLi) - N075 metaG | ecosystem: Environmental > Aquatic > Marine > Ocean trench > Sediment | place... | reverse complement strand
TGCAGCAGTATTCCGGTGAATATCTTCACCTTTATTAAAAGCATCGGTCAATCCTTCATCACCACAAATTGATGCCATAATTCTTAATTCAATCTGGCTGTAATCTGCACTTAATATTAGGTGGTCGTTATCCCGCGGAACAAATGCCTTTCTTATTTCTTTTCCCAGATCAGTTCTGATTGGAATGTTTTGCAGGTTAGGATCGATACTCGATAATCTGCCAGTTGCAACAATAGTTTGGTTAAAGCTTGTATGGATCCTGTTGGATACCGGGTTTATAAGTTTCGGCAGTGCATCGGCATAAGTTGATTTTAATTTTGCCGCCTGTCTGTAATCTAGAATAAATTCAATTATTTCATGCTCGCCTTTTAAGTATTCCAGAGCACGGGCATCTGTGGAAAATCCTGTTTTTGTTTTTCTGCCCGATGTTAAACCAAGTTTATCATACAAGATTACCTGAAGCTGCTTTGGTGAATTGATATTAAAATCTTCGCCGGCAATTTTATAAATTTTGCTGGTATATTTTTTCAGTAAAATTTCAAGATCTCCGCTAAACTTGTGTAAAACATTTTCATCAACTCTTATTCCTTCGTGTTCCATTTCTTCCAGCACAGGAGCCAAAGGAAATTCAATATCATACGCAACTTTATTAAGTTTTTGTTCAGCCAATTTTTTATTTAAAATTTCGTACAACCGGAAAGTGATATCAGCATCTTCTGCAGCATAATCGGAAAGAGTTTCAACATCAACATCATATATAAGTGAGGGATCTTTTTTCTTTCCTAACAGATCCGAAAGGGAAATAGGTTTGTAATTAAGATATTTTGCAGAGAGTTCATCCATTCCATGCTTTTGATCAGGATCAAGAATATAACTTGCAAGCATAGTATCAAAGTAAAAGTTCTCCACGCTCACATCAATGCTTCTTAATACTGAGATATCAAACTTTCCGTTCTGGCAGACTTTTTTAATCTTCTTATTTTGGAAGACAGGTTTAAATATTTTTACGAATTCATTTACAGGTAATCTCGGTTTACCATCTTTAAATTGGATATTATTATTTTCATTCGAAGGATCAATCGCGACATAAATACCTTCTCCGGCTTTTGTTGCGAATGATGCACCAACAATATTCAGCTCATACGGATTCAATCCATCCGTTTCGGTGTCAAAAACTATTAAACTTTTCTTTTTTAATTTTTCAGCTAATTGTTTTGCATCTTTCACTTTAGTTATTAATTTATATCCACTTTTACTTTTCTCGAACGAAAGAACTTTTATTGAAGGAGCTGCTTCGATACTTGATTCGGATGAGTTGTTGTAAACTTTTAATAAACGGTTATATAATGTTTTAAATTCCAGTTCAATGAATAATTCTTTTAACTTATCAAAATTTGGTTCTTCAAACTTTGCGTGATCAAAATCAATCTCCATTGGTACATCACAGTAAATTGTTGCCAGTTCTTTTGAGAGAAAAGCATTTTCTTTGCTATCGATCAGCTTCTTTTTTATTCCAGCTTTTTCAATTTCATCTATGTTTTCATAAATGCCTTCGATGGTTTTATACTTTTGTATTAATGGCAAGGCACCTTTTGGACCAATGCCTGCCACACCGGGAATATCATCAGAACTGTCACCAATAATTGCAAGGTAATCAATCATCTGCGGTGGATTGAAGCCGAGTTCTTCTTTTACTTTCTTTACATCGTACTCAACCGGATCATCGGCTGCTCTTCCCGGCCGGATAACCGTCACTTTATCAGTAACAAGCTGGAAGTAATCTTTATCAGGAGTGATAGCATAAGAAATTAAACCTTTCTCTTCTGCTTTTTTAACTGCAGTGCCTACAATATCATCAGCTTCAAAACCGGGTTTGATCCATACAGGCATATTCAAATCCTCAACCACTTCTTTAATTCTAGCAATCTGTGGAATCATATCATCCGGCATTGCTGAACGTGAAGATTTATAACCTTCATATTTCTCATGGCGGAATGTCTTTTCTTTTGAATCGAATGCAACGGCAATGTAATCAGGTTTATGGTCTTCAAGAACCTTGAGCAGTTGACTAATAAAACCATACACTGCGGAAGTTGGTTCACCATTGCTTGTTACAAGCGGACGGTTAATAAATGCATAGTAAGCTTTATAAGCCATTGCCAGTGCATCGATTATTACAAATTTTTTGTCTTTCATAAATGGTGTATTTAATTATAAGAATCTTTAAATTGAAAATAAGTATAAGAAGTGAAAGTTTAAACGAAATTAATTTTAATTGGATTGTAAAAATATCCTTAGGAGGCAAATTGAGCAGTAACGATTTCCAAAATACATTTAATATGCTTAGAGAAGTTTTAAATGAGCACGAAAAGAAACTGCATGTACATATAGATAAAAAAGATACTTACTACCTTAATGCAGGATATGATGAAAAAAGAAAAACAGACATCTTTTTTGGTGCGGTGATGATAAAGAAAAATTATGTTAGCTACCATTTAATGCCGGTTTATTGTGAACCGAAATTGCTTAAAGATATTTCTCCCGAATTAAAGAAAAGAATGCAGGGTAAATCCTGCTTTAACTTTAAAACCATTGATAAAGAGCACCTGAAAGAACTTACAGCACTCACAAAAAAAAGTTTTGAGTATTATAAGAAAGAGGGAATGGATTGAATTATTTATGGATTATCAAAGCACATTCAATAAAAACTTGTTGGATTTAGTTGCACCTGCTATAAGCAATTATATTGAGAAAAATAAAACTGAATTTGAACAGGGGACAGGGAACTTACTATTTGATTGACCTGGTGATCGAAGTGTTCCTAATCATCTTTCAAAATCTGAAATCTTTCTTTTAAAACTGTTTAGAGGTTATGGAGAAATTAGTAATAGTTACGAAATATTAGAGGACATATCGATTTACATAAATAGTTTTCCATATAAGAGTAGGAAGCTATCTAAATCACGTACATTACGCTTTTATTTTGAGAACTATCTAAATGAGGTATACGTCTTAAAAAATCGATTACTAAGATATTTGACTAATATTGGTAGATTATATCGGAAAGATAAGAGGCAGAGGCAAATTCTGGTAACGACAAAGCCTTTATTCAATTACGTAAGAGAAACTCTTAAGCCTTTAACTGATTTAAGGAGTGAGCTAACACATGAACTTAGAATTGATTATGATGATTTTAGTAGACTTTCTCAATTGGAGTTATTACTGAAATTATCGAAAGACGAAAAAATAAAACTCTTAAGGCCTTATTATGATATAAAATATAAACAAACTCGTGATAATTGGAAACGAACCTGTAATGAGAATAATAAACAGATAAAAAATTTATTCAATGAATATTTCAAAATATTAAACTCAATTTTATTCACTGAAGAAAATGAAATCAGATTGCCAATCTCACATGAGGATAATTTAAAAAATGACACATAATTAGCCCCATTTAAATTGATACAAATCACAAATACCTTTTAACTAAGTCCTTCCCCATCAAGAAGCACCAATTACAGGTTCATTCCCATCGATAAGGACGAATTTTCATTCACTTCATTTCTTTATCCAAACAACTTTCCTAAATTTGCATATCAAATAATTAAAAAACTCAAATGAAAAAAATATCTTTGCTACTCATATTTAATTTAATCGTTTTTTCTTCACTATCCTGTGCACAAAAAAGTAGTGACACACTGTTTGTTGCATTCTGGAATTTGCAAAATCTTTTTGATACTATTGATGACCCCGATAAAAGGGATGAACAATTTTTGCCGGACGGTGATTACGAATGGACAGACGAAAGACTGGATATAAAACTAAATCACCTTGCAAGAGTTATTCGTTCAATGAATAATGAAAAAGGACCCGATCTTTTAGGTGTCTGCGAAGTCGAACATCAGTCTATGCTTGATAGTATGATTACCAGGTATTTAAGTGATAAGAACTATAAGGTAGCATATGTTGAATCGCCCGATAACCGGGGAATTGATAATGGATTAATTTACGATGCGGATAAATTTGAGCTTCTATCGGTGAGGGGAGATACAGTTTATCTTGCGGGAAATTGGCCTACACGCCCAATAGTAAATGCAACTCTTATTTATAATAATAGCGATACACTATCAGTATATATTAATCACTGGCCGTCGAGGAGCAGGGGGAGGGAGTTGAGTGAACCTAACAGGATTTCTGCATCTACAACTCTGCGTAGAGCTGTTGATGAAGAATTTGCTGATAATCCAAATGCAAAAATTATAATCATTGGTGATTTTAATGATGAACCGGGGAACATATCTATTTTAGATTCCTTAAATGCACATCCAATCATTTGTGATTCTCTACCGAACGGAAACGAATTTGAAACCGGGGCTGAGCTGTTTAACATTTCGTATCAGGCGTATAATAATGGATTGGGCACTTATAAATACAGGGATGACTGGAATATGCTCGATCAGGTAATCGTATCGGGTAATCTGATAACCAATCCGGAATTTTATTATATCTGTAATACTTTTGAAATTTATAAACCACACTTCTTAATAACACATTCAGGTAAGTATAAGGGTACGCCATTTCCTACCTATGGTGGAAGACGTTATCTTGGTGGTTACAGCGATCACTTTCCTGTATCTGCAAAATTTTTAAATCAAACTAACTAGTTATGAAGAAAGAATTAATAATATTTGGTTCGAACGGCGCATTGGGTAAAGGTGTAACTAAATCATTAAAAACAAAAGACTATGATAAAATTTATCTTTTCGATTTTCATCCCAAAGAAGAAAATCCTGGACCATCCTCTGTTCATATAGAAATCGATGACCTTTCCATTGGTGAAAATGCTGAAAAAGCATTCGCCAATATTGAATCAGCAAAAGATACTGCGTTCTTTTTATTCACAACTGTTGGCGGATTTGCAGGTGGGAAAAAAGTTTGGGATACCGATTTAGCAGAATGGAACAAGATGATTGAGATGAATCTTACAACCTCATTCTTAATTTCCAAGCATTTTGCTTTACTTGTTAAAGATTCACATTCCGGTTCTATATGTTTTACTTCCGCTGCTGCAGCATTATCACCTGAAATTGGAAAATCAGCTTACGGTGCTTCAAAAAGTGCACTGATCTATCTTGTTAAAACATTATCGGAAGAAGGAAAGGATATTAATCTTTCGGTAAATGCAATTGCACCTTATATTATAGACACACCGGCAAACAGGGAATGGATGAAAGATGCAGATTTCAATTCCTGGATGCAGCCGGCAGAGATAGGTGAGTTGATTCATTCTTTATTTAATAATTATAATTTTGTAACCGGAAATATAATAACGCTTAGATATCGCTTTTCGATTATATAAGCAGGAGTTTCCAATAATAAAAAAATTTATAGAACTATTCAATAATTTGACTTTCTTACTTGAAATGTTTATTGTAGTTCTACTTTTTTAATAAAATTATTGGAGTAATTTACTTCCCCTACAATCATTATTTAATTTTTAGGAGGTAATAGTCTATGGACTTTACAGGCATTTTCGCATCTCTGTTCAATACAATCGCTCAAGCTACGAATGATGGTGGTGCATTAAACTGGTTATTAATGAAATTTGAAGCTGGCGGCGGTTTTATGTGGCCTATATTAGGAAGCCTGGCTTTAGGATTAGCTTTTAGTTTTGAACGACTTTGGACGTTAACAAAATCCAAAACTAATACTAAAAAATTCATTGTTAATGTTAAAAGAGCTCTTGATGATACCGGAATTGAAGCTGCTAAAGAACTTTGTGCTAACACAAGAGGTCCGGTTGCTTCTGTTTTTTATGCAGGTCTGTTGAGAGCCGACGAGGGTCTTGAAGCTGCAGAAAAAGCGATCATAGCTTATGGCGGAATTGAAATGGGTTTCCTTGAAAGGAACATGATATGGATTTCTACATTCATTACAATTGCTCCTATGCTTGGATTTACAGGTACGGTGCAAGGAATGGTTGAAGCCTTCGATTCTATAAAAGAAGCTGCACAAATTTCTCCTGCAGTTGTAGCTGACGGTATTTCGGTTGCTTTGTTAACTACTCTTTTCGGATTAGTTGTTGCAATGATACTTCAAGTATTTTATAACTATCTGATCTCGGTTATTGACAGACTTGTTGGTGATATGGAGGAAGCATCTGTCGAATTGATTGACTCTCTTTATGAAATTGAAAAAAAATAAGCTTAAGCATAACTAATCAGAATTAATTAACAATTTAAAAAGTTTAAGCTATGTTAAGAAAAAAAAGATCACTAGAAGCAAACATCCCCAGCAGTTCAATGGCTGATATTGCATTTTTACTGCTTATCTTCTTTCTTGTTGCGACTGTAATTGATGTTGATACAGGAATTGGAATGACATTACCAGAATTATCTGATTTGGATCCTCCACCTGTTTCAAAAGATAGAATGGCTGCTGTACTTATCAATGAAAATAATGATGTGCTTTTAGATCATGAGCCAATTTCCTTATTTCAGATTAAAAATACTCTTAAGCCAAGAATCATTTCAAAAATTGAATTGCCCAAGAAAAAGAAACTTATAGTGTCGTTAAAGACTGACAGAAAGACAGCTTATAATGCATACATATCGGCACTGGATCAAATTAAAATGGCATTCTTCGAAGTTAGAGATGAATATTCTAATGCCAAGTTTGGTATGAAATACAGGGATCTAAGCGAGGAAATACAGAAACAAGTAAAAGATGCTATTCCAATTATTATTTCATTAGCAGAACCTGAAGCAGTTAAATAATTACTAAGGAATCCAAATGAAATTTGAAAAAAAACGAGCTAGTTCAAAGACGGAAATACCAACGTCTTCTATGCCTGATATTATTTTTATGCTCCTGCTATTTTTTATGGTAACCACAACAATGCGCGAGGTGGATCTTTTAGTCGATTTCAAATTACCTCAAGCTGAAGCACTTGAAAAGATTGAAAATAAAAGACTTGTTTCTTATATCTGGGTTGGCAAGGGCGCTAAAATTCAGATTAACGACAGCATTGTGCAAGTTAGTGATGTTCAACAAATTATGTACGGGAAGAGGCAAGCACTGCCAAGCATTATTGTTTCGTTAAGAGTGGATGTGGGCGCACGGATGGGCTTGATTACCGATATACAACAGGAATTACGAAAAGCATATTGTTTACGAATTAATTATTCGGCTAACATTAAAATTTAATCTGTTAAATTAAATGTAATTGTAAAGGCAGGATGGTTCTCAGCTAACCCTCCTGCCTTTTTTCATTATTGAGGATATAATGACACTAAGTGATAAAATCAATCAGCATTTAAAAGATGCGATGAAATCCCGTGATAAAGTAAGATTGCAAACTGTAAGATCAATCCGGGCATTAATATTAGAATTTGAAAAGAGTGGTTCAGGGAAAGAAATGAATAGCGAAGAGGAGATAAAACTATTAAGTACTGCTGCAAAAAAAAGGAAAGAATCGATTAAACAGTTTACCAATGCAGGCAGGAAAGACCTTGCTGTAAAGGAAGAGGAGGAACTGAAAATTATTATGAGTTACCTTCCTGAACAGTTGACTGAGAAAGAGATTGAAATTAAAGTGACTGACGTTGCTAAAAATACCGGTGCAACTACAAAAAAAGATTTTGCTAAGTTGATGGGTGAAATGATGAAACAATTGAAGGGTAAAGCAGAAGGAAAGGTTGTAAGAGAAATTGTTGAAAAAGTTTTGAGCGAGAATTGAATACAATTGACTTAGTGATAATTGCCACAATTGTGGTAGGCTTTATTCTGGGTTATAAGGATGGGTTAATACGAAAGCTAATCGGTTTAATCGGCTTTGCCTTAGCTATTATTTCTGCTGCTGTACTTAAGGATGATTTTGGAAAAATGATTGAGAACGTTTTGGGAATAGAATATTATCTTGCTGAAATTATCGGTAGTGTAATAATATTTTTTTCTATCATATTAGTGTTTGCACTTCTAAAGAGAATTATTCACCCGTTCGATAAAGTAAATAACTTCCTGAACCAAATAGTTGGTGGTATAGTTGGTACCGTGCAATTGTTATATTTTCTGAGTGCTGTTTTCATGCTGTTAAATATATTTAGTATCCCCGGTAATTCTGTTAAAGAAAACTCAGTGTTTTATAATTTTGCTTACTCAATAATTCCTGAAACTATTGATTACCTTAATGAATATACACCGGATACGAAAAGAATATTTAAAGAATATATTATGGAAAAAGATTCAACGGGATGATTGATAACTTAACTTTGGAAAAACTGGAGTTTCCAAAAGTTCTTTCCTACATAACAAATTATTCCGTAACGGAAAAAGGTAAACAAAAAATACTCTCATTACTCCCGCTTAATAATATTGAATCTACATTGTTCGAAGGTGAATTGGTTAACCAGGCTAAAGAAATACTTTTACAAAGCAGTCCACCGCCTTTAGAATTTATACCTGATTTAGACGATGATCTTGCAAAAAGTAAAATTGAAGGATCTATTCTTAATGAGAAAAGAATTCTTGATATTTTACATCTTGCTGTCACTTCAAGATTGCTAATAAAATTTATTAAAGAAAACCGAGAAATCGCTCCTGTTATAAATCAAACATTTAAATCGTTGTTTGTTGATAAACTATTCGAACATCATATTCAAAAAGTAATTGATGAAAGTGGGGATGTTAAAGAAAATGCAAGTAAGAACCTGAAAGATATCAGAAATGAAATTCGTGAAAAAAAGAATGATCTTGAAAAATCTATCAGCAGGATTATGAAAGCTATGAACGAACGGGATATGGTACAGGAAGATTACCTTACACTGCGGGATGGACGTACAGTAATCCCAATAAAGGCAGAGCACAAACGACATCTTAAGGGATTTATTCACTCCGAATCTGCGACCGGACAAACAGTTTACATCGAGCCTGAAGAAACATTGGAACTGAATAATGATATCATCTCGCTAACTTTTGCTGAGAGAAGGGAAATTGAAAGACTTCTTAAAGAGATAACCAAAATGATAGGTAATCTCTCAGACAGTTTGAGAGAGACTCTTAATCATATTGCCGGGATCGACTCAATTTTTGCAAGAGCTAGTTATTCTATTGAGATAATGGGTTCGTTTCCAAATCTGGATAATAAAAAACATCTGGATATTAAAGATGGAAAACATCCGGTATTGTTGAAGAAGCTTGGAAATGCTAAAACAGTACCGTTAAATCTTAAATTAGATGATAATATTGTTATTATAATAACAGGTCCGAATGCCGGTGGTAAAACAGTTGTTCTTAAAACTATCGGATTACTTTCCGCACTGGTGCAATCAGGCATTCATATATCTGCAAGCCCGGATTCTAATTTTCATTTTTTTGATAAAATATTAATCGACATCGGCGATGAACAATCCATTGAAGACGATCTTTCAACATTCAGTTCTCATTTAAAAAGTATAAAATATGTTTTAGAAACCGCAACTAGTAAATCCCTGGTTCTCCTTGATGAAATTGGGACAGGTACCGATCCGGACGAAGGTGCTTCACTGGCAGCAGCGGTGTTAATGAAATTAAGGGATAAGAGTTCAACAGTTTTTGCTTCCACACATCATGGCAGTTTAAAGCTTATAGCACACGATGAAGAAAAATTTGTGAATGCTGCAATGGAATTTGATAATGAAAAACTTACTCCCACTTATAAATTTAAATTAGGCATTCCCGGATCCAGCTATGCATTTGAAATTGCAAGAAGGATTGGTATAGAGAATGATGTTCTTACATCAGCTGCAAAAAATATTGATCCGGATAAACATAAGTTAGAGGAATTTCTTGTTGAAGTTGAAGCTAAATCAACCAGTTTGGAAAAACAACTTAAAAAACTTGAACTGGAAAATGTACGTCTAACGAGACTATCAAATCTCTATAAAAAAAATCTTGACAAGCTGGAAAAGGAAAAGAAACAGATACTTAAAAAAGTTAAAATTGACGCTGAAGAGTATCTTGAAGGGGTAAATAAAAAAAT
>Ga0114950_10005294_pt1 | contig 10023 bp, 7 predicted proteins | sample N075metaG_FD_83503 | JGI IMG/M metagenome (GOLD analysis project Ga0114950, IMG submission 83503) | Deep subsurface microbial communities from Kermadec Trench to uncover new lineages of life (NeLLi) - N075 metaG | ecosystem: Environmental > Aquatic > Marine > Ocean trench > Sediment | place... | reverse complement strand
CAACCCAGCCCCACAACCACCAGGCTGGTGCGCCGATTGAGGTCGATCTTCCTGGGTGTCCGGAGCCAAAGAGCTAGGCCGGCCAACGCCGTCGCCGCGGCCGACACCACCCATCCCCAGAGATTCCCCTCCTCTCCTATCGCAAGAAGGACCGACGGAACCATTGCCACCGACGTCCACAGCAACAGCGCCCCCACCACCCTCAAGACGGCTAGAATGTTCATGGCCAGCAGACTCGCCGGCCCGGCAAGAGGTGTCAAGTGACCACCCTGGCGGACGGCTGCCCGGCCGGCATTGTGCCACCGTGCAAGTCCAAGATTCGGGCGGATGAACCATCAAGGACGAGGGGGAAGGTCTTGCAACCAACAAAGGATCTGGCGCAGTGACCCAGATTTCTATAACTTGGCGCTGGCCACCACCTTAACTGCTCGGAGGGGAGCTGGGCTTCCCCGTGTGTCAATCTGATGCGGCCGTGTCTGGTGGGTGGTCACGTCCGCGCCCGTGACAAGAACCCTGAGACAAGGAGGTGATCAATTGTCTAGACCATGTACCATCTGCAGCCTGGTAAGGGCAAGCGATCGCCGCACCGGTAACTAACCGGGCCGAATCGCAAGAAGCTGTCCGCGCCGGCAAGTGCCGTTGGTGCATCGCACCAGGTTGCGGAGGGTCTGAAACGCCGCCAGTCATTCGGTACTGGCGGCGTTTCCTTTTTGGGGAATGAAGGGAGAGTGAGGGGAGAGGGCCCCGCCCATCCACCCCAACAGAGGGGTGGGGATGGGTGACCCTCTCCCCTCACTCCCTCTCCCCTCTTTCCCTAGGTAGGTCGTAGCAACAACTCCACGTCCCCCATGCCATCCATCAACCGATCGATCCGGTCGCCCACCTCGGCGGCGGCGGAGAGGTCGGTGGTGAAGCTCTGGACGGTTCCAACACCGGTCGTGAGTCGAAGCAATCCCAGTCGTATCGTTTCCAACGACGCCACGGCTTCGGCAAGATGCTGCTGCGTTTTTTCGCGCGCTTCTCTTAAGTCGGGTGGGACATCACTACCCGCCGCGCGCGCAGCAGCGTGGGCATCGTTGAGCATTTCAAGTGTCTGGCGCAGCCGCTGTGCATCGGACTCCAATTGTCGCGCCACCGAAGGCACGTCGCCCAAATCCGACCGGACAGATTTGGGCAATTGTTCGTACAGCACATCCACCGCAAAACCAATTTGCAGTTCGGTGGGTCGATGCGTGGGACGCATCGGCAACGCTTTTTTCTTGAGCCAGATGCCGGCCACCTTGAAGAGCCACTTCGCAAATGTGCCCTTCCAAAACGCGAAGCGGCGCTCGGCCTTGGCGTCGATCCGCCGTGACCTGAGTGTGGTGCCGATTGACAGCGAGACGGTACCGGCCGCCACGGATCCAACGAACATCCACATGCCCAGTTCCGCGGGTGCGAACCATCCGGACATTACTGCGAAGCTCGCCGCAAGGACACCACCCGCCACCACAGCCACTCCGAACGACGCCTTCTCCCCGAATGAAGGATCCACCCCGTGGCTGTAGGCCAATTCTTCGCGCCGGCGTTCCACTTCCGTCCGCAACGCGGCTTGGAGATCTGCTCGAGTGTGGCCGGAGGCGAGCAGCCTCCGGATGCGCTGTGTCACGAGACCTAACGGTGGTGCGAGGATCAACGAACCGTAGACCGCAACAAAGGCTGCAGCGATGCGCAAGCTCTCTTCTTGTGCGAGAATAAACAGCCCCGGCACGCCCATCCCGATCGAAAACATGAAGTAGGCAATCCCGTCACCGGGCAAGTCGATGGGATCGTTGAGGAAATTTCGGACGGCCACCGGCACGTCACGCCGTGCACTCATGGCGGCATCGACGGCCTCGGAAAATGCGGACGCGACGTCGAATCTGGCACCCGGGTCCTTCGCCAAACACCGATCGATACATCGCGCCATGCGGCTTGGCACGTGCGGAGCCACCGTCTTTACCGGCGGCGGCGGCTCCTCTCGATGCTGCCGCAACACCTCGGCGGCGCTTGCGTCGTGAAACGGAAGCGTACCCGACACCGCGTAAAACGCCACCACGCCCATCGAGTAGATGTCGCTCCGCGCATCCACTCCCTGCCCGCTGGCTTGCTCGGGGCTCATGAACTCGGCCGTGCCGATGATCTCGCCGACACCCGTCGCGCCTGTGTCCTCCAACAGGCCCGCAATACCAAAGTCAACCACAAGCGCGCGACCGCTACCCTCTTCCAACAGGATGTTGTCCGGCTTGATGTCGCGATGCACCACTCCTTGAGAGTGGGCGTACGCCAACGCCCATCCTATTTCCTTGAGAACGCGGGCGCTCTCCGAGGGAGGCAATGGCCCCCGGGACTGAACTCGCTGGCCGAGGGTCTCACCGGCAACGTAGGCCATGACGTAGTAAACGAACTCGCCCACCTCATCAACGGCGAAAATGGGAACGATGTTCGGATGTGAAAGCTTGGCCGCGGTGCGTGCCTCGCGGAGAAAGCGGTCGCGCACTTCCGCTCGGGCGGCGACCTCCTGAGGTAAGACTTTGAGGGCCACCGGGCGATCGAGCTGGACGTCTTGGGCGAGGTACACAACACCCATGCCGCCCCGTCCCAACTCGCTCTCGAGTGAGTATTTGCCGGCGAGCGCCTCCTGGAGCGCGAAAAACTGCGGGTCGATTGGAGATTGTAGGGAGTCCATAATTGTACGCCTCTGCCCACGTAAAATCGAGTCGCCACACGGCAACTACCCTAGCTTCGTTCCGCCTTTCCGCCTTTCCGCCCTTCCGTCCGTAGTCAGATCTCCTCCCATCTAATTTCCACCTCGTCACGGTTGCCGACGGCTTCCCTCAATAGTTCGACGGGTTCGATTTCTCCGTGTTCTTCATCACACGGCAACCACCCTAGCTTCGTTCCGCCTTTCCGCCCTTCCGCCCTTCGTCAGATCTCTTCCCACCTGAACTCCATCTCGTCACGGTTGCCGAGGGCTTCCCTCAACAGTTCGACGAGCTCGATTTCTCCATGTTCCTCATCCATCATGTCGATCGTTGGACGGTTGATGTGATAATCCCGATCATCCAGCGCCTCTTCCGCGAGTTGGTCGATCAAGAAATCGAGCTGTTTTCGCGTGATCTCCCCAATCGGCTCGTCCGATTCGTTGTCTAACAGTTGGATTTCCATCATTTCACCTCCTACAGGGACCGTCGCCTGGAAACCACGAGCACTGACACGATCCGAATACAAGGAGATCTGCGCTGATACAATAGCATCAACATCACCGGGCTCCTAGCTGGGGAGAGGGGAGAGGGGAGAGGGGAGAGGGCCACCCATCCACTGCCCCGAGGGGGTGGGGTTGGGCCTGCTCCCGCTCCCTGCTCCCTGCACCTGCCCCTGCCGACCATGTACATTCTTGTGCCAAACCGGGATGATCTGGCTGGCCATGCTGCAAAATCCACTACTCCATATCGTGTTCGCTGTCCCCTTCGACCGGATCCGCGCCGAGCACGTCATTCCTGCCATCGACGAACTGCTGGCCGACGCCCGGGCGCGGATCGATGACATCATCAACCATGAGGGCGAACGGGACTACGACAATACGTTGGCGGCCCTCGAAGTGGCTACCGAAAGACTCGAGTGGGCGAGCGGCATAGTGAGCCACACAGAATCGGTGGCGACATATCCCGCCTTGAGGGAGGCTCACGGGGCAATTCAACCCAAGTTGAGCGCCTTTTGGTCGAGCGTGCTTTTGGACGAAGGTCTGTGGAACACTCTTCGGGCATTCGCCGCCAGCCCTGCCGGGATGCAACTAGCGGGACCACGTAGGCGCCACCTACGCAAAATGTTGGATCAGTTCCGAAGAGAAGGGGCCAAACTAGCCCCAACCGGCAAGGAACGCGTGGCGGCGATCAACGTGGAGTTGGCCGTACTCACCACCCGATTCTCCCAGAACGTGCTGGATTCGACCAACAGTTTCGAACTCATCATCGAGGATGAAAGGCGGTTGGCTGGGTTACCTGAATCCGCCAAGGAATCTGCCAGAGAAGGCGCCGCATCGAAGGGCCTCTCAGGCTGGCGTTTTACGTTACAAGCTCCCAGCCTCATCTCTGTCTTGACCTACCTCGACGACCGGCTGCTGCGCGAAAAGGTTTGGCGCGCCTATAACACGCGCGCCACCCGAGGCGAGACGGACAACAAGTCGATCGTCGAGAACATTCTCCGGCTGCGACGCGAGAAGGCCACGATCCTGGGGTATCGCGATTTCTCCGACCTCGTGCTAGAGGATCGGATGGCCGGATCGGGCGCTGCAGCGGAGGCGTTCGTGGCCGACCTGCGAACCAGGACACTGCCTTTCTTCCACAAGGAGAACGCCGCGCTCGAAAACTTCTGCAACGATCTCACCGGCTCCGAGAATGGACCGATGCAACCGTGGGACATCGGTTACTGCGCCGAGAAACAACGCGTGGAATTGTACGATTTCGACGAGGAACAACTGCGACCATACTTCGCTGTGGACAACGTACTCGATGGACTGTTTGAAACGGTGAAGCGATTGTATGGCGTGCGGGTCGTTGCGTCGGCAGAACTCCCGGTGTGGGATGCAGCGGTCCGTACGTACAAACTGTTGGACGCCGACGATCGACATCTGGCGTCTTTCTATGTCGACCTCTATCCCAGAGAGAACAAACGTGCCGGAGCATGGATGGACGGGTTACTGCTGGCGGTGCCACCCGCCCCCCACCTGGCCCTCATCTGCGCCAATGTGAACCCGCCGGTGGGAGGGAAACCGGCGCTACTGACGCATCGCGAGGTAGAAACCCTGTTTCACGAATTCGGCCACCTCATGCACTTCTGCCTGAGTCAGGTATCGGTGAGGAGCCTCGGTGGAACCAACGTGGCCTGGGATTTCGTGGAGCTGCCGTCGCAAATCATGGAGAACTGGTGCTGGGAGCGAGAGGCGCTCGATCTGTTTGCGAAGCACTACGAGACCGGTGAAAAGATTCCCGACGACCTCTTTGTAAGAATGAAGAGTGCGCGCACTTACCGTGCTGCGAACGCCCAAATGCGCCAAGTTGGTTACGCCAACATGGATCTCATGCTCCACCGCGAGTACAGGCATACAGAGAACTCCGATGTCGTGGCATACACACGCGAAGTTCTGCAGCAACACTATCCGGCTCGACTACCCGAGGACTACGGATTCATCGCCAGCTTCGGACATTTGTTCTCGAGCACGGTAGGCTACGCGGCGGGATACTACTCGTACAAATGGGCGGAGGTGCTGGATGCCGACGCGTTTACACGTTTTCGGGACAAGGGAGTCTTCAACCGGGCGATAGGCAAGAAGTTCCGCGAGCAAGTGCTAGCACAGGGTGACAGCCGTCCCCCAATGGAACTCTACAAGGCGTTCATGGGTCGCGAGCCCGGCCTCGGCCCGTTGCTGGAGCGGCAGGGCCTCACGGGGTCTCCTTAGAGCAGCCCGCTCTTCGCCATATCGCAAAGCCGGGTCATCCGCTCGAAGCCTTCCGCCAGAATCTCCGCCGACATCTGAGTGGCCGGTCCTCTGAGGGTGCGCTCCATCTCGATGGCAATCTTGGGGAACTCGCGTCGCATCCGGACGGTCGGGTCCCGCTGGATCCCACTAAGAATAACTTTCAGCCGTTGCCGTTCGCCCTCATCCTCCGGGCACTGGTGGAGGTATCGGGCTATGTCGAGGCCGTCCTGACACAGTTGGGTAACGGTGCCAACATACGAAGGCCGATTGGGCGTGTCTGCCATAATCCACTCCTTGAACACCTTGCACCAAGATGATTGTAGAGACCACCAATTTGGCACTTCGGCGGGCGGACATCTGTAACCCTAACGACCCCTACACTGTGATATCCGACCCGTGCCACATCTCGACGTGTGACCGAGAACAACCCAAAGTCAGCCGCTGAAACGGGGCCTCGCGTGCATTCCCCTAACGGCCATGCCGCCTGTTGGCCATGAACCGGACTCCCCAACGCAGCATTCGTCCAGAACAGCCAGGCTATTCCAGGCCAAATCGTTTTTGCAGGTGGGCTCTTACAGAGTCGGTAATCGTACCCTGCTGCAAAGCAGCGTCCAGTGCTGTAATAATATCACCGCGGTCACCATCGATTCCTCTCTCTCGGAGTTCGCGCATCGTGCGGGCGAGACGCTGATCGTACTCTCCCGCTTTAAACTCGCCATTGTCCATACCGGCACGTAGCTTCTCGAGTTCTTGGACGAACCGCTCGATAGAAATCGGTGATGCCATCTGTTCTCCTGGTCACGAAAGGTGCTGTTCTGCTGGGGCCCACGTCGCGAGCAGCGATCCACTAACATATTACATGGGCACGATGGGAAGTGGGATGTGGAAGATTCCGAGAGCCCCAAGACAAGCTGGCGCTCGGGTGTCCTAGCGAGCATAATCCGATCCCATGATACGCTTTTGCACCCTGACAATACTCCTAACGCTGCCGTTCTGGACCTCGACACACGACTCAAACGGCGACCGCGGCAACCCAGCCGTATCACAGGATTCTGTGTTACTGTCCGCAATCCTCGCCGCCGAAGACGCTCGGGCCGATACACCCGCCGAGTTGGCCCCAATCTTTCAGGGCCTCGGAGCCGACAGTCGGCAAGTTCGACGCATCGCCGTCCGGGCGCTGGGGCGGATGGAACAACCGAATCTGGTTGCAGCCATACTCCCATTGCTTTCCGACGACGCGTTCGTCGTCCGGGCAGAGGCGGCCAACGCGCTGGGACAAGCCGTCTTCAACGGCGACGCGGCACCGGTTAGTGGGCCGTTGCTGGCACGTCTCGAAAGGGAAGACGATCCGGACGTGCGCGGCGCAATCCTGCAGACGCTGGGCAGGCTGCCGTATCGGTCGGCTCAAACAATCAACACGGTAGAACAGGTGTTGCTTGGCACCCTGGTGCCGGGCAGTTCCGCGCCCACACCCCAGGCATCGACGGTTCTCGGAGCGGCGAGAGGTATTGAGTCTCTGCTCCGCGGAAACGCGGCAAGACACTCTCCTTCGAGTGAATCCCTTCTTCGCCTGGCCAGAGTGGCACGCTTTGCCACCGATCCGCGTGTGCGGCGCCTGGCCACCGCGGCCCTAGTGTCCGTCCGGCGTGCCGAGGCTACCTTTCTTGGCAAAGTATTGGACGATCCAGACGTCGAGGTGCGCCGTCTCGCCGTCATGGCGTCACGCGTGCAAGACACTCTCGAGGGAAGAAGTCAGATCATCCTCGCGGCGCTGCGTGATCCGTCTCCTCAGGTGCGATACGAGGCGCTGAGTGCTTACGGTCGCCGTTTGCAGCAAGACTACGGCTGTGAGCCCGTCCGCGCGGCGGTGATCGACGCCGGCCCCCACGTGAGCCTGCTGGCGATCGACCTGTTGGGAAACGGCTGTGCCCAGGGCGAGTCACCCCTAGCCCTGTTACAAGGATTCGTCGGCGAGTTGCCGGCTTCGAGTACGGATCGGTGGCACCGTCCTGCCCACGCTCTGCTCTCACTGGCGAAGCTCGCACCGGGGGCGGCCGCCTCCGTGGTGAATGATTTCGTCGGCCATCCTATCTGGCAGGTACGCATGTACGCCGCTCGTGCGGCTCTGCAATTCGAATCGATCGACATACTGCGTCAGTTGGCCTTCGACGGCCACCACAATGTGCGGCAGGCAGCTATCTCGGGCCTGCAGCGGCTGTCGGTGGCCGACGCCAGTGCGATCTACATCGCCGCGCTCGGGGCAACCGACTACCAACTCATTCGCACCGCCGCTAACGCCTTGGACCCCGCCACGAACGCGAGCGACGCCATTCCAGCCCTCCTCGCCACACTCGCGCGAATTACCGACCAACGACGCGCGACATCACGCGATCCCCGCATGGCCCTGTTCGAGGCGCTGCTGCGCTTCGGAGATGCGGTGCCCGTGAGTGCTCTGTCACCGTATCTCCGTGATTTCGATCCTACAGTTGCCAATCGTGTCGCCCGGGCACTTACCGAGCGAGCCGGCCGGCGGTACGGAGCCGAGGCAACACCACTAGCCCGTGTTCCGCTTCCAACGATGGAAGAAATTGCAAGGCTCGACGAGGCTCGGGCCGTGATTCACATGCAGGGAGGCGGTGAAATCACGCTGCGGCTCTGGGCGTATAGAGCGCCGACGAACGCCGCACGCTTTGCGCGGCTAGCCCGCTCGGGGTACTTCGACGGTCTCACCTTTCATCGTGTGGCACCCAACTTCGTCATTCAGGGGGGTAGCCCGGGCGCCAACGAATACGCCGGAGACGGAGCCTATACCCGTGACGAGCTGACAGCGCGATCCCACCTGCGCGGAACGGTTGGGATATCCACGCGTGGCCGTGATACCGGAGACGCTCAGATCTTTGTAAACCTGGTAGACAACGTGAGATTGGATCACAACTACACGATCATCGCGGAGGTCGTTACGGGCATGGAGATAGCCGACGCGGTGCTCGAGGGTGGCATCATAGAGAGTATCACTATTCACGACCGGAGCTGATATGTTGTTATGCCGATCGATCGCGGCAGTGGTGACTGGATTACTTGTTGCGAGCTGCGGTACGAATCACCGCGAGACCGCTACGGCTTTTGTCGGTGCCCGAATCATCGACGGGACCGGCGCGGCACCCATCGAGAACGGCGTCATGGTCGTTCGGGCGGGCCGTATCGAGGCCGTGGGCACCGCAGAGTTAGTCGACATCCCGGAAGGTGCCAAGCGTATCGACGTCAGCGGCAGGACGATCATTCCGGGGCTGATCAATACGCACGGTCACGTGGGAGACGTACTCGGACTCGAGGGAGGTCACTACTCCGAAGAGAACATCCTGAGACAACTCAGACTCAACGCGCGCTACGGAGTCACCACGGTCAACAGCCTCGGTGGCGATGGGGAAGCAGGGATTCTAGTGCGGGACGCGCAAGACGTCCCAACCCTCGATCGTGCGCGACTATATGTCGCCGGCCCTGTGGTCACAGGAGACACGCCAGGCAAGGCGCGAACTGTCGTTGACGAGAACGCGGCGATGAACGTCAACTTCATCAAGATCCGGATCGACGACAACTTGAGGACCACAAGCAAAATGGCTCCAGCAATCTATGAAGCGGTCATCGACAGGGCACACGAGAAAGGATTGCGAGTTGCATCGCACGTGTATTATCTGGACGATGCCAAGGCGCTGCTGCACGCGGGCACGGACTTCATCGCACACAGTGTCAGGGACCAAGCAGTAGACGAGGAGCTGATCGAGTTGTTGGTCCAGAAAGACGTCTGTTACAGCCCGACCCTCACTCGGGAAGTCTCTACATTCGTATACGAGGATGTGCCAGACTTCTTCGACGATCCATTCTTCCTGAAGGAAGCGGATCCCAAGGCCATCGAGCAACTCGAGGATCCGGATCGACAGCGCGCCATGAGAAACAGTCGCAGCGCCCAGCACTACAAGGAGGCGCTCGAGGTTGCACTCAGTAATCTCAGGCCGCTGGCAGACGGCGGCGTGAAGATCGCGTTTGGGACCGACGCCGGACCTGCGACACGGTTCCAGGGATACTTCGAGCACATGGAGCTGGCCCTGATGGCCGAGGGAGGGCTCACACCTATGGAGATCATCGTTTCCGCCACGGGCGATGCGGCACGATGCCTCGGGCTCGACGACGTCGGCACTCTCGAACGCGGCAAGTGGGCCGACTTCGTTGTGCTGGCCGAGAACCCGCTCGACGATATCGAGAACAGCCGCACCATCGAGTCGGTGTGGATCGCGGGTAATGAAGTGCCCGAACAAGACCGGTCAAAGTTGTAGATTCCCGATCACCTAAAGACCAAATCCGAACCGCTGACTGCTTACCTGCTCCCAAGCAGTGGAGACATTCATGAACAGCATTCGTGCCTGCGGGCTCGTAATTCTTCTTGGCCTTGGCGCTGCCAGCTCCGCCCCGGCCCAATCTGCCATCCCAACCCCTGAGTCTGTGCTGGGATCGCGTGTCGGGGCAGACTT
>Ga0114950_10005288_pt1 | contig 10027 bp, 5 predicted proteins | sample N075metaG_FD_83503 | JGI IMG/M metagenome (GOLD analysis project Ga0114950, IMG submission 83503) | Deep subsurface microbial communities from Kermadec Trench to uncover new lineages of life (NeLLi) - N075 metaG | ecosystem: Environmental > Aquatic > Marine > Ocean trench > Sediment | place... | reverse complement strand
TTCGTACAGGAGGTTACTCCCTTCGGTCGGGTTGCCGACCTTGATTTGGATCGCGAGCGACAAACCACCGAAGAACAGGATAAGCACAATGATGGTGGTCACCTTCGCCCTGGGGCCGTGGCTCACCCGACCGACGACCTGGAGGATGTCGATGATCGTGTCGTGCCAGGTGTGTTGATCCGATTTACCGATCAACATCGCGACGTTCTTCGGTGCGGGGAACCACGACAGCATGATCGGGGTGAGGAACAATATCGTCGGCACCAACATCAGCGCCCAGAAACCGCAGAAAATGGCGAAGCGTTCCATCACCGGGATCGGCGCCACTGCGATCAGAAACAGACCCGCCGCGTCGGTGACAATGCCCAGCACCCCGGGTGCCATCATGACCCCGAGCGCCAACTCGGCGGACCGTCGCCGGTCGCCAATCTCGTGATAAATCTCGTAATACCGTTCGATGAACTGCACGCAGTGACTGAACGAACGCGCCACCAATAGCAACGGCACAACCATGATCAGCGGCTCGATCGGATCGCCCAGCCACCCGACGAAGCCAAAGCCCCAGATCGCGGCGGTGATGCTGACCGCCAACGGCGTCACGACACCCGGGATATTGTTCATGTAGACCAGTAGCGAGAGCAACAGCGCAGCGGCGGTAATGCCAAAGATGCCCAGCATCTGTGCCTGGTAGGTGTAGACCCAGCCGGTGAGAATCGGCTGGCCGGCAACGTAGATCTCATGGGTCGAATCGCGTTCCTTCTCGGCGAGATCCTGAATGAATTTGAACACCACGCCGTAGTCCAGGAGTGCCTCGATGAACGTCGCCTGGACAATGGTCGCGGTCTCGTCGCCCGAGATCAAAAACGTCCTGACGTTCGGCGCCTTGTCAACCCGGTTTTTAAAATCAGCGATGTCGGCCTCGGATTCAGGCGCCGCATCGTCCATCAGCGGACGCAGGTCGACCCCATACGGGGTCGCTTCGGCATAACGCGCCTTTTCCGTCGTGATGGACAGGATCTGCTCGTGGTCGACGCCGGGGGTCAGGTCAATGTCCCGTGTCATGCGCCATACCTTGGAGATCGTTTCGAAATTATAGATATCGGCACCGTCCGTGCGCTTGACCATCATGGTAACGGTCAACGGGTTGCCGAAGTTCCGATGCGCCTGATAGGTCATCACGAAGGGGTGATTCTTCGGGAACAGATCGGAGAAGATGGTGTCGAGCCGAACGTCTTTCAGCCCGACGGCAAAAAATACTGTAATGGCAAAGAGCACGAAGGCCGCCCCCGCACGGTGCTTCAGTGTCAGCTCGGCTAAGCGAGTGCGAATACCTTTCATGATTTAGACCAACTCCCTACGTCCTAGCGGCGTTTGTTAGGACTATAAAATGAATGAAGAAGTCTACGGGAGTGGGCAGGGTTCTGGTCGGTCATTAGTTAATAGTCCGCCAATCCGCCCTCAGTTAAGCGGACACGGCGACAGCAATGCCCCTTACATCTATCTCGCGTCGATTTCTTAAAAAGTTTCGTCCGATTGCAAAAGAATCGCTGTTCAGCTTGCTCCGGCCGGTACTTTTTATACCCGCACAGTACCGTCAGCGAAGCGAGCGGGGACTATAGGGGGGTCCCAAAATTCTGTCAACCGACTAATTTGTCGGAACATTTTGCTGCAATGCATCATCCATACGCCGGCGCATATTAGTCGGTTCAATGACGGCACAACACACTCTCGATGGTGAGCGGAGAATGTGCGCCAATCGATCGCCTATCACGCCAGCTAGTTCGTGCCGGAATTTGCGTTATGTTGGTACTGAGGTAAGACTTAGATTACCATTTCCACCATTTTATCGATGCCATTTGATCATGGGCGATAACCCCCGCGATGAACCAACCAAGGCCTCGATCGCAAACCAGGCGGGCTACCGACGTGAAGCCCAGTTGCGCGCCACCTTAGCCGACATCATTTTTGACGACGGCTTCGCACGGCTGAACGTATCGACGATGGCGGCACGACTTGGCTGCTCCAAACGAACGATCTACGAACTCGCGCCGACGAAAAACGAACTCGTGTTGCAGGTCATCGCGCATTTCTTTGCAACGGTGCGCAGCGAGGCGGAAGTTGCGAGCGGGAACAGCACGGACCCCGCGGATCAGATGTTCGAATACCTGCAAGTCGGCGTGCGCGCGGCGCAACGGATGAGCCCGGTAATGATCGCCGATATCGATCAATGGGAACCCGCGCGGACATTATGGCAGACACACATTCGCTTGCGGGTCGAGGGCTTAAGGAAGTTGATCGAGCGCGGCATCGAAGCCGGCGTATTCAGAGATATCCACCCGGTGCTGGTCGCGGAAATGGTATTTGCGGGCCTGAACCGCCTGCGCGAACCAGATTTTTACACGACCATCGATATCAGCCTGGCGGAGGCTTTCGATGAGTATTACAAAATGCTGCTACATGCCCTGGTCCATCGAGGCTAGGTTTGCGCGTCGACCGCGCGTTGTCCCAATCATTCATAGACGAGACGCGCAACGCCGCCACCGGCTGCGTCTATCGTGATCGTTGGCGCGACCCCGTAACCCAATACGACATCGTTGGATTACGGCACTCATCGTCCCTGACCCAGCCTACGCTAATGCCGCGGTTACCTGCCGTACAACAAGTTCCGGCTGCGTGTCTGGCGGTATCGTCCCGTAGAGCAGGTATCGACCAGACGGATTGGGCGCAGGCCCATCGTCGTGCCAGTAGTCACCACCGAGACCGCCGCCGAGGGCATACGATGCTGCGGATGCAATGCTCAACTCGGCAATCCCAACGCCCGGCAACAACAGCACATCGAGGTCAACTTGCGGCATCTCGTCGGGCACGGCGCGCGCGCCGTCGAGGCTCAAACCCACGCGCCACCCATAGTGGCGCGCCGCGCCGACTACCGGCTCAAGCGCTTCGGCTTCGTCCGCAGATACCGACTCCGAACTCGAAATAAGAACTCCGGCAAACGGCCTGGTGGAAAAGTCCCGCAACACATTTGACAGCGCGATCCCAATGTCATCGAGGTCATCGAAAGACGGTTCCGCGGTCACGCCGGCATGGCGCAATAAAACCGCGGGCGACGGTACTTTCAAAACGAGATCGATATGATCGGCGAAACGATGCGCCAGCGCATCAATCACTTCGCTTAAAAACGAACGCGGCGCCTCAAGTTGCAGCATCGCCTGCACCGCGTTGCCTGGCTGTTCGCTATTGCGCTCGAGGTGTGCAAGATACGCTGGCAATATATCGATCGACAAAATCTCGGTAGCAACCACACTGTGCGCCTGGCTCACAGCGGCGACAAAAACATTCGCATCGATCAACCAATCCGCCGCCGCGCCGGCAAACACCCGGTGGGCGTAATCGTCGAATTCGATCCACACCAAACGTCGACGATCGCCATCCAACCACGCAGTGAGACCCCCGACCGGCATGACGGTTTGCCCGTACCGCTAATCCCGACTTTTAAGCGCGGCTATTTCCGCCTCGAGTTCGGCGATGCGAACATCCTTCGGATTAGGCATCATCACCGATACGATCGCATCGGCCGGACAGGTTTTATCAGGCGTGCCTAGATACAAGGTTTCGCGGTCGTCCCACGACCCATAAAACGGGACGCCAGCCGGCGGCTTGTCTGTTTGCCATTGTTTGACGAACTCCTTGTACGGCAGGCCGCGCGCTTTGCGCTTCTCGCGCTCGGCATCGCGCGCTTTTTGCGTCGCCTCAACATCCACCGCCCCGGTCTGCTCATCGAGGACCACATGGTATATATCGCGCACCGGGCGCATCGAGATTAAATTGTCGAGATAGTCCTTGGACACCAACTCGGGATCCCGCTCCAGCACGTCACCGTAGCCACCGCCGGATCCCTGGGTGATCATATAAAGCTCGCCGGGCTGCGCGTACTCCAACTGTAGACCCATATGATGCGAGGTATATTTAGCACCCGGGAAAGGACGCTCATTCATGATCTCTTCGATGGTGAAGCGCAGTAGGTCACGCTGGTCAGCCATCACCTCAAACACATTAACCCCGCGGACCTTACACAGCGGATAACACCCTGGGGCATAGCCGCCAAAAATGCCGTAGGTGGTCGGAAATTTTGATCCGATCGAGCAGCACATATATCCCCACATCGACGAATCCTTCATCGTCGCGATCTGCTGGTAGCCATGGCCGCCACGATATTTGCCGAAGCCCTCGGAATCGCGCATGAGTTTGTTCGGTACGATCTTGATCAACGGCACCTCTTCTTCAATGAGTTCCTGCTCACCGATGTCGGCCATCGGCGCGAAGATCGGGGCGATCGAATGTTCGCCGTCGCGATTCCAACGCGCGGCACCGCCCATGCCGTTCAGATCCGCGCACACGTTCCCGACCAATTCGCCGTACTGATTCACACCACCGTAGATAAACGTCACGATCATGTTGTACCAGCCGGCGATGATATCCGTGGTGCGTTCGCCCGCGCTGTAAAGGTACTTCGGTACACCGATCTGGATCGCGGTAAATCCGGGGAAGAACGTCATCATACTCTGCGCATTGGGTGCATCGGGCGAGCAATTGAGCGCGGAACGTTCATCGGTTAGCACCGTCATTGGCGCGAACACCGCCTGGTTCCGCGGCAGGTCGGGCCACACAAAACTTAGGAACTCCTGCGCCAGCATGCCCTTGAGCGAAGCCAGTACCGTATTGTTCGCCCGATTAAGAAACTCCGGCGACGAACCACGAAAATCAATAATTAGCTCATCGTCTTTTTTGTGTAATTCACAGCGGATCCGGATCAGACAGTTCTCGCGCAAGGTGCCGTCGGCAAAGCAGTTAGTGCGCACCTTACCATCGGGCCACGAGCGGAGCTTTCTGCGCACCTCCGCTTCGGTATCGATGAGCGTCTTACGCAACGTTGCAATGATCGCGTCGACGCCATACTCGGCGATGGCTTCATCGATCCGGGCCTTCATCCGTATCGCGGCAAAAAGCTTGGCCTTCATGCCTTCGAGCTGGAGCTTGGGCTCACGCACCGAGTTCTGCAGAAAGGTCATGATATCGCGTCGAAATTCGTAGTGCTCGCCGACCAGCAACGGCGACATCTTGAGGCCTTCGTCGTAAGGCGACTCCGCCGCGGATGGCATGCCACCGGGCTCGATAGCGCCGTTTTCCCCCTCATGCACGATCGCACCGGCAAAGCAGACGAGTTCGCCCTCGTGAAAGACGGGGATCACCAAACTTTGATCGGTGTTGTGGATGTTGCCGTAGCGCGCGTCGTTGTGCATAAAGATATCGCCGTCTTTGAGCCCAACGGTTGGTTCGTCCTTCCAGTACTTCAATATAAATTTTACGGGATGCTGCGTTAGCACCGAAAAGATCAACACCCCGCCCATCGAGGCCATTGCCAGGTCGCCGTGCATCGTCCACACCCCCGAGATAAGGTCGCCCCATTTCGCACCCGGCGCGGCCCCCATCTGCTCGACCATGTCGAAGGACTCATTACACGCGGTCTGCAGCTTGTGACGGATCAGATTGATGTCGTCGGGGTTAGTGAAATTTTCAAGTGCGGCCGCCTCACGCGCCGACGTTGCCACTACCGAGTGGTCACGCATGATCTCCGGGTCGGGTCCCAAAAAGAGGACGTTGTCGTCGAGAAATTTTTCGATGACTGATTTTTCCTGCTCGCCACCCATCGGCATGACCCTCTCAATTACGGAATTTTAAGACCGCGCCAGCTTTCGCGGCGGCGATCCCCAGTACCTTGGCTTAACCGCCGTCTTTTACCATCATCGCCGAACCCATTAGCCCCATCGTTAAGGTCCAAGCTTGCTCGACCAGATAGGTCGTGCGCGGCGTCTCGATCAGCGCCGGTCCGTGGACCTGCATGCCGTCTTCGACCGCATCAATGTCGAATACCGCGGTCATTAATGGTTCATCCACATCCGGAAAATGACATTCGCGTGTCGTGCGTGGCTGAGGCTTGCGGTCGATCTGCTTATCCGAGCGCACCAACTCGAGGCGTTCATGCTCGATGTAAGCGACCACCCGGATGACGTTGATGCGCACACCCGCTTCCGGCGCTTGGGATCCTTCGCCGAAACGTTGTGCGTAGTTTTCGCTGAAAATATCCAACAGCGCGATGACGTCATGTGCCGTGGTCACCCGGCTCACGGGGCTCAACACACTGATCTGCGCAAGCTGATTACCGTAGCGCATGTCAAGTTCGACCCGCGTGCGGATTTCCGCCACCGTGGCACCTTGGCGCACCAGGTCTTCCCGACCGCGCGCTTCGAGTTCTTCGACCGTCGCATTGAAGACGGTAAAGTCTTCCAGCACGTGACGCTTAGTGGCGTCGTAAAGCATCAGATAAAGTGATTTTTCGTGGATATGCAGCTGATCCATGTTGCCGGCCCCAAGGGCCGAGAATACCGAACAAAATGGCGGGATCAAGATCCGCGAAATGCCAATCTTGAAGGCGTAACCGCAAGCGTGGATCGGGCCACCGCCACCATAACTCAGGATCACAAAATCCTTTGGATTGTAACCCTTCACCGCCACCTCTTTGAAGATCGCGCTCGCCATGTTGGCGTCCACCTTGCGCTTAATCGCCTTGGCCGCGTCGATCAACGACAGCCCAGTCGGCTTGGCGATATACTCGTCGATGGCACGCTCTGCACGGCGTTTGCTCACCTTAATCGTGCCACCGGCATAGTTCTCCGGATCGAGATAGCCCAGTACGAGATTGGCATCGGTGGTCGTCGGTTGTTTGCCGCCGCGACCGTAGCACGCCGGACCCGGATCCGACCCGGCACTCTCGGGACCAACCTCGACCGCTTCCCACAAGCGATCGTAGCGCGCGATCGAACCGCCGCCGGCGCCAAGGGTGTGGAGATAAGTCATCGGTGTACTGATCAACCAACGGTCGATGACGGGATTAAAATCGTAAAACTTGACCCCGTCCGCCGTGACCAAGCCGATATCGAAACTCGTACCGCCCATATCAGTGGCGATAATATTGGGCTCGGCAAATTGCTTCGACAGATAATTGGTGGCTTCGAGTCCGGCGATCGGTCCCGAATGGATCGTCTGCAGCGCGTGGGTCGAATTCATCTGCGCCATACCCGAAGTATTGTGTACCAGCAGCATCGGACGCGTGTAGCCATTCTGGCGCAGGACGACCTCAAGCGAGGACATCCCATGATACATTTGATCGTGCAGATAGGCGTCAAGCACGGCCGACATGGTGCGGGAGTATTCGCCCTTACGCCCCGCCACCCGGTGCGACAGAACGATGGGTATAGCACCGAGCACATGGGTCGGATATTCCGACAGGATGATCCGCTCTACCTCCTTCTCGTGTTCCGGATTGACCACCGCATTAACCAGCGATACCACGAAAGCCTGCGCGCCCTTGTCCACGAGGTGGCGGATCTGCTCGCGGACGTTGTGCTCATCAACGCTCAATAGAGACTCGCCCTTATAATCGATTCGTTCCTCGATGCCGACGATAAACTGCGGTGGCACCAGCGGCACCGGTCGATCGGCACCTGGCAGGTTGGTCTGGGCGGCGAAATCCAGCCCGTCACCGTAGCCCCGAGCGCGCATGAGCGGAACCGAAGACTCAAAGCCCGCAGTCGTCAGGATCCCGACGCGGGGGCCATTGCGTTGAATCAGCGCATTGGTGCCTAAGGTCGTGCCATAGCGCACGGCGTCAACGGACTCTAAGACCTCACGCAGATCCAGAGAAAGTTCTGCACACGCGCTATTCAACGCGTCCATGAACCCCGACGCCAGGTTATGGTGGGTCGTGAGCGCCTTGGATTCGATGTATTTTCCGTCAAAGGCAAGGAAGCAATCTGTAAACGTACCGCCGATATCGACACTAACCCGACGCATCCGCGGCCCCCTTAGCTGGCATGTGGCGTTTCTTAAGTGAGTCGATATCGAGTTCGATATCGTTGGTCAGTGGATGCCCCGGCGGCAGGTATTCGTTTTCAATCATGGTGCCGCAACCCGGGCAATAGAACTCAATAATACGGCACCATGCCGGATCGGGCGCATAGGTAAAATCATATTTTTGGGCGTCGATGATGGCGTCATGGATCTCAGTTGGGTCACGCTCATAGACCAACAAACCTTCTTTATAAGGCGACCTTGCGTCGGCGATATTGTGATCGCAACGGCGACAGTGCCAACGCTCAGCCACCAGATCGATTTCGAGATATTCAGTTATCGCGATTCTTTTTTTAGCCATGTCGCTGCGCCTCGATGACAAGGTCAAGATTACTGGTAACCCGTAGCGACCAGCCGACGCCAATTAAGCAGGTTAGGTAGTCACCACGAATAAGGCCGGGGCCCTCAATGATATGTCCCGGGGCGAGCGCTGTATCGTCATAGGTAGGAACTTCCGCGCCCGCCTCAGCGCTACCGAGGAGCGTGGCGCTACCGGATACCGGCGCCGCGTGGAAACCGTCGACATCGTCTTTGACCAGCGTCGAGGTTGGCAATTCAAACACCGCTTTCAGCGTCACCCGCACGTGATCGACTTCGGCGGCGAAGCCTGCGAGATCGGTCAGCGGCGCTTCCACAACGATATCATCGCGGCTACCCCAAAGCCGGGATTCGTATTTGCAATCTTCCGGCGGCACACCTTCGCCGTACATGTCACGCTCGGCGCGCGCGCGCAGTTCCGTCACTATTTTTTGCGGATCGGCGCCGTCGAGTGGGACCTGGTATTCATGTGCGAGGTGGCTGAAACCGATGCCGAAGGCGCTGAATACCGCCGCGAGGCGCGGAATGATGATCCGTTTTATACCAGCCGCTTCGGCGATGCCGGTTGCGATCATCGGACCACCGCCGCCGAAGACCACCAGACAGGTATCGCCGGGCTCACGGCCGCCGTCGCGGATCGCACGCGCAAAGTTGTCGCCAGATGCCTTCTCGAAGGCTTCGATTGTCGCGCGCGCCGCGGCCTGCGCGTCGATGCCCAACGGTTCACCGATCACCCTCAACAACGCCTGCTCGGCGCGCGCGAGGTCGAGCGTCATCTGGCCGCCAAGGTATTTGTCGGGATCAAGCACGCCGCACAAAAGCAACGCGTCGGTCAGGGTCGCGCAGGTGCCGCCGCGGGCAAAACACGCCGGCCCCGGCGACGCACCAACGCTTTCGGGTCCGATGATGATCGCGCGATCGCTGACCGACACGATCGAGCTACCACCCAATCCAAAACTCCGGAGGTTCGGCATCGGCAACGAAACATTGACCTCGCCAACGTCACCGTAGGGGATCATTGCCACGGTTTGGTCGAAAACAATCGACATGTCGGTGGTCGTGCCACCAATATCGACCGCCAACACCGACCCTTCGTCATACAGCTTGGCGTAGGCAATGGCACCTTCGAGTCCGCCACGTGGCCCGGATCCCCACGTCTTAATCGCAGTGGTCTTTGCAACGCGCGCGGAATCACCATCGTTGCGGTAGATCAATAGCGGGCGGTGTAGGTGATTATCCTGGCAAATAGTTTCGGCGCCGTAGAGGAAGTGTTCCATGCCCGGGTGGAGATAGGAGTTGACGACGGCGGTAACCATACGGCGTGCAACGTCGGCGTCTTCGACCAGTTCAGAGGAAATTAAAAACGGTATCGCGCCCAGCAGATGCCGCGGATAACGCTCGAGCAACTCGGCCTTGACGTTCTGCTCGGCGGTTTTCGAACGCAGCGCGACGATTAAACGCAAGGCACCGTTAGCTAACAGTGTGTTAATCGTACGGAGCAAGTCGTCCGCGTTAATGTCACCGTCGCCGGTCACGTCAATGCCAGCCGGCGGCTCTGGCACCATCGCCTGCCATAGTTCGTTACCACCAAGGCGTTCTTTTGCGCCGTAGAGGGTCTGTTCTTCGCCCGCTTCGACGAGTACCGCGACCGGCGTACCTTTATGCTCGACGATGGCGTTGGTTCCGGCGGTCGTTGAATAGCGCAGACAATCGGTGTCGCGGATCAATCTACCGAAAT
>Ga0114950_10005287_pt1 | contig 10028 bp, 8 predicted proteins | sample N075metaG_FD_83503 | JGI IMG/M metagenome (GOLD analysis project Ga0114950, IMG submission 83503) | Deep subsurface microbial communities from Kermadec Trench to uncover new lineages of life (NeLLi) - N075 metaG | ecosystem: Environmental > Aquatic > Marine > Ocean trench > Sediment | place... | reverse complement strand
GAGCCAGATAGTATCGCCGAGCAGTGGGATGGCTTTCCCCAGGTCTACTTCGACAGCCGGGAAAGCTGGACGAAGGCGGCGACGCCCGAGCCAACGCGGGCGACCAAAGACGGCCTGAGCGTAGACCCCGATTGGCGACTCGACGACGGGCCCTATCTCTTTGACCCGGTTCCAGATGGGGACGGTGAGTTTCGCTCACATCACCTGCACATGGAGGAACACCTGGTTGTGCCGGTGCAACGGCCTGAATACAAGCTCACCAAGCTCATGCAGTTCTTCCGCCGCAGCCCGACGCTATCGGAGGCGGAATTCGAATCAGCCGTCCTGGGGCGATACGCACAGCTGACGTCGAGGCTCGCCGGCTTGCACGGCTATACGGTGAACTTTCGCGATTCGGATCAGGAGTCGGCGATGCGTGACTTCTTCGCGCCTGAGGCCTGGGGATTCAGCGACGAAGGCCGAGCGCAGCGACAGGCGTTCTGCGCGCTGTGGGACGGCGCCGCGGAGCTTTTCTTCGATACTGTGGGCGACTTTGTCGTAGCACGCACGCACCCGGACCTGCATGCCGAACTCCGCGAACTCGAGGCTGAACTGTTTGAAGCGGTGTGGTACGTCGAGGTGGACGAGAACGTCATTGTGATGCCGAATCGTGACCCCGCGCCTGAGTTTTACTACCGGTGAGGAGGCCGCATGCTTAAAGTCTTCGGATTTGTCCGGCGTCACAAACGACTCAGCCACGACGAATATCGCGCCGCTCATGTCGGCTATCACAACTCGTTCGGGCGGCGCCTGAACAACATTCGCGGCTACGTGCTGAACGTTCGTGCAAACCGCAGTGTCGAGGAGAGTCTGGGTTCGCTTGCCGAACGCCTGACCCAGGGTGAGCCCGTCGAATTCGATACGCTGTGGGACGGTTGGGGTCAGTTGATGTTCGATACGCTCGAGGACTACCTGGCGGCCCGCTCGCCCGCCCATGACCGGGCGCGGCCGGAAGGACTCGGCGAGGACCCCAGGGTCGCCCAGGTCGGCGGCGACGGCGCCCATCTCTATACCGGATCACCCTTCCAGTTTCACGTTCTCGAGCACGTGGCGGTGCCGGTGCGGCGCCCGGAACGCAAGATCTTCAAGCTGATCCAGTTTGCCAAACGGCCGGAGAGCCTTGCGCTCGAAGAGTTCCGCGCCTACTGGACGGGTCGCTACGCCGCGCACTTGGCACGATTGCCCGGTTTGCGCGGCCACGTGATCAACTTTCGCACACCACTGGATGTAATGACGGGTTTCTTCGAGCCCGAATCCGACGCCTTTACGCCGGAAGGTACCGCGATACGCGAAACATTCTACGCAGCCTGGGACGGTATGGCGGAGCTGTGGTTCGATCGGCCCGAGCAGTTTGTCGCCGGGCGCTCGGATTCTGAACTCGGCGACGCGCTGGACGCATTGGAGAAGGATCTGTTCGCCAGCGTATTCTATCGCGAGGTCGATGAGACCATCGCGGTCCTTCCCAACCGCGCCCCGGCACCACCGTTTTATCATCGCTGAGGTCAAACAACGGGCGACCTTCGATGCGTAGATTGGTTTTTCTTTTTGGGGTCGTCCTGTTAACGTCCTGTGCCCGGGAAATCTCCACCGATACCTCTTCGGATAACGAAGCAATGCGCACGCTCGTCTACGAACATGAAATCGGCGTACCGGTGAGCGCGGCTTGGGCGGTGTTCGCGGATTTCGGCGGGTTTGCCCAATGGAATGGGCTCCCCATGACGCTGGAGATTGCCGGTCAAGGCGTAGGTATGACTCGAAGCATGGACATTCCAGGGATCGGGCGGGTCAGCGAACGATTGGATCAACGTGACGACACCAACATGAAGCTCGCCTATGCGCTGGTCGAGGGCAACCCTTTGGGTATGGTCGAATACCGCGCTGAGGTGACCCTGAGCGCGGCTGGCAAAGACCGCACGCTGATCAAGTGGCGCGGGGAGTTCCAAGGCAATCCTGGTGCGGACCTCGATCAGATGGCGGCAGACCTGACCGCATCCTATAAGGGGATGTCCGAGGCCCTCGGAAGCTTCGTCGCCCAGCGACCCTAATAAGTTCAGATGCTCTACGGTCGGCCCGTCGGCACGCGCAGGATGTGTCGCTCGGGTGGCAGACACACGCTTTCGTCACAAGCTTGTAAACGCAGTGCAACCGGGATCAGGGGCCTGGCGGCGGCCAGATTCGTCTTTTTCAAATCCATCGTGATACGCACCCGGCCTTCGTACAACGCGAGCTCTTCGCTTTGGAATCCCAGGGTCTTAAGGACTGGTTGCGGGTAGGAAACTGCGCCGGAACTCCATCCTGGAATTTCCCTTTCGAGGCCGAGTGACGTTGGGATCAGGTCTTCCTGCAGCGTCTTGTGTGCGTTGATGTGCCAGCCGGGGTTGATCGTAAGATCCATCACCAACGTGTTTGCGTATATTTTGGTGCGCACCCTGATCGCGCCCCTTGCCGCATACTGGTTCGGCCCCGCGGCACCGTTGGCGAGCAGTTGGGCTGCGCGCAGCATGTAGCTGTAGGCGGTCGGGTTTTGGTTGATTGCGTTGGCATAGGCCGCCAGAAGAACGTTCGCCGTCCTGCGGTAGGCCAGCCCACCCGTACGACGCTCCAGTTTCGCAAGGACATGCAACGCGGCCGCGTTGCCCGAAGGCACCGCGCCGTCTGCACTGTCTTTGGGCCGCGTCATGGTCGCGACACCCCGAGCCTCCGTCATAACGTTGGAGTTCATGAAATAGCCCCCGGCTGTTTCGTCCCAGAACAACCGGTTCATGGTCGCGGCCAACAGCTCTGCCCGCTCCAGCCAGGATGCGTCATGCGTGATGTCGTAGAGGTGGACAAACCCATCGGCCAACCAGGCATAGTCTTCCTGTAACGCGGGCACCGAGGATCGTCCATCAAGGCGCACGCGCCATAGTTCACCGTTGTCCCGGTGGCTGCTGTTCCACAGCGAATCGCCCGCGCGCACTGCGGCCCTCTGGTAGCGGGGTTCGTCGAGAACCTCGGCGACCTCGGCCAGCGCCACGATCATCATGCCGTTCCAAGCGGTAACGATCTTCTCGTCCCGGTCGGGATGCACGCGCCGGGCGCGCTTGGCGTAGAGGGCTTCGCGGATATTTACCATGGGCATCAGCAACTCCGAGGGTGACATACCGCGCTGGGTTGCGAATTCGGCCAACTCTACCGGCAGGTAGAGGATATTCGCACCCTCGAAGTTCCCGCCCCCGGTCACGCCAAACAGATCGATGGCCAGGTCAGCGTGCGCTGCGGATAGCGCTCCGCGAATCTGCTCAGGGGTCCAGAGAAAAAACCGTCCCTCCCCTCCGCCACTGTCGGCGTCGGTGGCAGAATAAAAACCGCCCCCGGGCGCGGTCATGTCGCGCAGCACGTAATCAAGGATCTGGCGGGCGATGCGGGCTAAGTTGGTATCACCGGTGAGACGCCAGGCCTCGGCATAGACTCGGGCAAGCTGTGCCTGGTTGTACAGCATCTTCTCGAAATGCGGCACCAACCATGCAGCGTCCGTGGCGTAACGGTGGAAGCCCCCGCCCACCTGGTCATGGATCCCTCCGCGCGCCATTGCGTGCAGGTCGAAATGGATGAGATCGCGGGCATCTTCATCGTTCGTACGCAGGGCATGGTCGAGCAACAACAGATAACGCGCCTCGTTGGGAAACTTTGGGCCCGGGCCAAATCCGCCGTGCAAGCCATCGTGGTTTCGTTGCAGGTTGGCTACCGCTCGTTGCACCGCGTCGTCTTTGACTTTGCCGGCGCCACCGGCACTGTGGATGGTGGCGGCCACCGCGGCGGCGACCCGGCCGGCGCGTTCCTCGAGATCCTGGCGATTGTCCCGCCACGCCAACTCGACCTGGCGGAGCAGATTCAGGAACTGCGAGCGTGGAAAATAGGTGCCGCCGAAGAAGGTCTGACCTGCGCCATTGAGAAAGCTCGACATCGGCCAGCCACCGCGCCCGGTCATCAGTTGCACGGCCGTCATGTAGATGGTGTCGATGTCAGGGCGACGTTCGCGATCGACCTTGATGGCAATAAAGTGCTCGTTGAGAAGCCGTGCCACCCCAAGATCTTCGAAACTCTCGCGCTCCATGACGTGGCACCAGTGGCACGTGGAGTAGCCAATGGACAGAAAGATCGGTTTATTCTGCGCGCGCGCCCTGGCAAAAGCCTCCGGTCCCCAGGCATACCAGTCCACCGGGTTGTGCGCGTGCTGCAGTAGGTAGGGCGAGTCCTCCAGGATCAACCGGTTCGTATACAACGGTGACCCGTCAGCATGCAGATGTTCCGTGCGTGGTTGGTATCGGGGGCCTTTGGCCGCCAGTGCCGCCTGCAAGCGGTGTTGCAGCGCAGCGGATTCATCTGCGTCTGGTGGATTCGCGGCGTACGCGCTCGAGGCCAGGGCCAGTAGCAACACCGGCACGATTGCGCCTATGTATGCCTTTATGGTCGCCTCTTTGGATGATGAGGGCGTGAGCATTTGATCAGCCATGCTGCCTGCCACCTACGCTGGGTGTCGCGGAACCCCCGGTACGCGTCGCTTAGTTCAAAATCCATCTAATCCTACGCCGGTGCGTTTCCGGTGGTGCGAAACACCTCGGTGGCAGAGAGTTCTTCTGTGTAGATCGACTGAGCCGAGGGCCGTTCAATGGTACGCCGGTAGTACGCCTCGAACCGCGGCCAGCGCTCAGCGTCGAGCGGCGCACCGGCGAGGTCGAGCAGCCGCACGGGGGCAGCCAGGGAAATGTCGGTTATGCCGAACTTCCTGTCAATGAGCCCCGCCTCGTCGGGCGCCGCTTGCTCGAGGTAGTCGAACGCTGCCGGAAATTGCTCCTCGCGGAACGCGTCGACTTCGCCTTGATCCGTTGGCTTTCCGGTACGGATCGGAATGATGATGTACATCCAGAAAATGCGCGCGCAAACCTGGGTGAGCGCAGTATCAGCGTATTCCTCGAACCACATGGACCGCGCTCGGTCGCGAGGATCGGCCGGATACAGCGCAGGCTCGGGATGGATGTGTTCGAGGTAGTCGCATATCACCGAAGAATCGGCGACCAGATTGCCGTCGGGCTCCTCGAGAATGGGAATCCGGCCGAGTGGGTTCATGCTGAGAAATCGTGGGGATTTATCGAGCGGATCGAGTTGTCGATGCTCGAAGTCGAGGCCCTTCTCTTTTAAAAATATCCACGTCTTGCGCACGAAGGGCGACGTAGCGGCGCCGTGCAATATGTACATGGAGAACTCCGGCACGAACAATCGGGTCGAACCAGCCTAACAGCTGCGGCTGGCGCCAACTACTGTGCGTGTGCAAGCCCGTTCGGCACCGGTTCGTTTGCCGCAATTGTTTTACCATGGTGTCCGAACATCAGTTACGAGGCAACGCGAATGAATGTGCTGGTCACCGGCGGCAACCGCTACATCGGCCGAGACCTGGTCTTCGAGCTGGCGCGGCGCGGCCATGACGTGACCGTGGTCAATAGCCATGAGGCGCCTCTGCCCGAAGGCGCTCGGCGGATCCACGCTGATCGCCGTCAGCCCGGAGCGCTCCAGGCAGCGCTTGCGGATTACCGGGACGCTTTCGATGTGGTGTTTGATAACACCGCGTTCACCCTGAGCGACGTTGAGCCCATGGTCGAGTTGTTTCGCGGCCGCGTTCAGCACTACGTCTTTACCAGCTCCATGGCCGTCTACCGGCGCAGCTTCGTACAACCGGTTCACGAGCACTTTCGACGCCATGCCCCCGATGACGCCGATCCACGCAAGGCCTACGGTGTGGGCAAAGTTCAATGCGAGGACTATCTGCTCGGAGAATGGCAGCGCGAAGGTTTTCCGGCGACGTGCTTGCGCGTTGGCCACACGTTGGGGCCGCGCAGTCCGCAGCCTACGCGGGACCCCGCATTCTTTGCACGCCTGGAAGCGGGACGGCCCATTCTGATTCCCGGTGAAGGATTTGCGGTGTTGCAGCTCGTGCATATCAACGACGTCGCGCGTTTGATGGCGTCGCTCATTGGCAACGAGCGCGTACGGGGCGAGGCCTACAATGTGTCCGGTGCACAAGTCGCAAGCGTGGTTGGTGTTGTGAACCTTGTCGCGCGCGCCATGGGCGTGAAACCCAAGATCGTGGAGGTTCCGATGGAGCTTGCACGCAGACAGCGGCCGCCGCTGGTGCATTGGGGCGAGGCGGTAACAGGTTCTGCCATGCTCTCGATTGACAAGGCGCTCAGCCATATCGACTGGTCACCACGCTTCGGGATCGAAGATGGCTATCGAGATGCCTATGAATGGTGGGACCGCGAAGGCCGCGGGCTATACGAGTTCGACTTTTCAGCCGACGATGCACTGCTTGCGCAGCTCGGTCGTTGACTCGGAGGCGCGCATACACGTCTCGCCAGAACTGTGCGGCGCACCTCACATTTCGGCGTTAACTTTCGACAAAATGGTGACATGATTGAAACTCTCGTTATTGCTCTGTTGGTCTGGCTCTGGGTGATAGAAAGACGCCTGAATGGCCTTCGTGATGCCGTTCAAACGCTCACGCTGGACGTGGATGGGCTACGCGCCTTGAGTTCGCGCGCGGAATCCGGGACTAAGGCAACGTCGAAGCCTGCCGGGCGTCCGCCGATTCGGGGTGAAAAAATCGCCGCACGCTGATTCTCGCATCGCCTGTAGCTCTCCTAGCGCGTTGCTCCTGGATGGTCGTGAAGTGACTTATCCAACCCAGCCCCCATCAGATCGATGAAGTTGTCGCGGTAGAATTTTTGCTTTGCCACGTCACCCGTTCCAGCAAGCGCATCAGTGAAGCGCTTCAGCGGATTTCGGCCGCCCTCCACATGCGGAAAGTCGGATGAAAACAGGCACATGTCCTCGCTGCTGTTTTCGATGATCCAGTGGCTGTTCTCATGCGGATAGGGCGTTACCCGAAACTGCCGTTTCGCGATGTCGCTCGGTTTCGCGGATAACTTCTGCAGCCGCTGCTCACCTTTTCGGAATGCACCGTAGCTTGCGTCCATGAACTGCAGCCAGCTGGGCACCCACGATGCGCCGAGCTCGATCGCGCCAAACTTGAGATTGGGGAATCGATCGCAAACGCCATCGACAATCAGCACGGCCATGGTCTGCCACACCGACAGCGGAATAGTCAGGAAGCTGGCAGAGGTAAAATTTTCATCTCCGCCGTGGAAATCCTTGACGGGTGGCAGCCCGTTTTCAAGATAGGCGGGATCCATTTTCTCCTCGCCGCCCACATGAAACAGAATCGGTAGCCCGGCTTCCTGAGCCAGTGCCCACAAAGCATCGAACCCGGTGTGGCTTGGGGAGTGGTTGGCGGGACAGCGCGAGGGAATGATCAGCGCCTTGCAGCCCATCTCGATGGCTTCGCGCGCGATTCGGGGTGCATGGTCGATATCCACCAGCGGTACATAGGCAGTTGCCAGCCGCCGCTTATCCACAACGCAGAAGTCGATCATCATGCGGTTGTGGGCTCGGGCCACCGCGAGCGCCAATGCCGAATCTCCGCTGTGTTCCAGCCCATAGTTGCCGAGCGCCGTCGTGGTAAAAACCAGTTGCGACGTGAAGCCCAGCAAATTCAGCGCGCGCGGCCGGTCCTCGTTGCGGAACGAACCCAGCGCGTGGTAATTCTTGCGCAGCAGGATGTTTTGATCGTCTCCGGCACGGAATGCGGGATCATCGTGCAGGTCTCGTGCCTCTTGAGCCCAGCGGGTTTGGGCAGGGCTTGGCGCCACCTTGTCTTCAAACGAGCGGCGATGCTTGTCTTCCAGGTACCGATTGATGGTGCCGGGCAGTTCCATCACGTGGGAATCTGCGTCGTGAATCGTCCTGTTTTCGACGTATGGCACTGCTGAAGCACTCCTGGCAGCCAGTTCAAACGCTGCTCTTTTTCGGTCGTTTTTTCCGGCTGACAACCGAATAATACCCGGGCAGGGTTGTAACTTACCTCGATTCGGCCCAGGGGAACACTATGGCGCAACATGATGAACGCACGGGTCCGGAAGGATACCGGGTAGATGCGGTCGAAGCGTGGATCCAAAACCACATCGACGGTCTGAGCCCGCCGCTGAAATGGACCCGGCTGGAAGGCGGCCACTCGAACCTCACCTATCGCCTGGATGATGCCCAGGGCGGTCGAGCTGTGATCCGCCGTCCTCCCCAGGGCGAGTTGCTGCCAAAGGCCCACGACATGAGCCGCGAGTGGGCGCTGATATCCGCCTTGGGCCCTACACCCGTGCCGGTGCCTGAAGCGCTCGGGTTCTGCGAAAGCCCGGATGTCACCGGTGCCTGGTTCTATGTGATGGGCTTGATCGACGGCCATCCACTCTACAATTCCGACGACACACGGCGGTGGGTGCCCAAAGAGCAGCGCCGCAAAATGGCGCTGTCGTTCATCGATGTGCTTGCCGCATTGCATGCTGTCGATCCCGACGAGGTCGGGCTGGGGCAACTGGGCAAGAAAGAAAACTACGTAGGCAGGCAGCTGAAGACCTGGTATCGGTCGTGGACGTCGTCCGTCGGACCCGCTGATTACGACGATCCGCGCGCACACGAGTTGCAACAGTTCCTGTTGAACAATATCCCCGAGCAGGGCCCTGCCCGGGTGGTGCATGGCGATTACGGGATGCACAACTGCCTGGTGGGATCCGAGTGTACCATCGCCGCCGTCGTCGACTGGGAGATTTCCACGCTGGGCGATCCGCTCGCAGATCTGGCGTATGCCCTGAACCAATGGCCTGACCCGACCGACGATGAGCCTGTCTTGCCGGAGGCGGCGACGGCCCCATCCGGGTTTCCGACCCGCACAGAACTCGCCGAGCGCTATGGCGAACGCACGCAAAGGGACTTATCGAAGCTCGATTACTATGTGGGGTTCAATCGGTGGAAGAGTGCTGCCATCGTGCATGGGGTCTACGCGCGATACTGCGAAGGCAAGAAGAGCACCGAAGGCGTCGACATGGACGAAATGCGCAGCCGTATCGACCGCTCGTTGACTTTATCGGAACAGGCGGTGAACCGGATTTAGAACTACAGCAACAGATCTTCGTCAATACGATGATAGATGCTGGCGGAATCGATCAGGGAGTTGGCGGTGAGTGAAGGCACGCCGTAAACTTCAGCACGAACGTCGTAATGTTGTCTGACTTTGTCCAGCAACAGATCGAAATCCCCATCTCCGGACAGCAATACCACGGTATCGACTTGTGTTGCTGCTTCGAGCACATCAATTGCGATGCCGACGTCCCAGTCGCCCTTTGCGGAACCGTCACGGCGCTGAATGTAGGGTTTGAGCTTTATGGTGAAACCGATTTGCCTCAGCGCGTTCTGGAACTTGAGCTGTTTATCGTCACCGCGGTCGATTGCATAGGCCGTCGCGGCAACAATCTCCCCCGTCCTAGCTATGCTTTGCCAGAGCTTGCGGTAGTCGAACTGGCGGCCATAAGCCTGCCGGGTCGTGTAGTAGATGTTCTGTACATCGACGAAAATCGCGATTTTGTTCATTGTGAGACCTGCTCCAGTTGGGAACCCGCGTACCGTCTCATAGAGATTGGCGGACGAAGTTCGCTACTCGAGCAGATTCTGCCCGCCATCGTCGAGGTGTTCCGGGCGCCGCCAATAGTTGTATTGGGGTGTCCATTGCGCCTCACCCATGCCCGCTAAGCCGAGTAGGCCCCACATTGAGCAGTAAACGTCACCGGGCCCGAATACGCAGGCATTTTTGCGATAGATCTTGCCGTCTTGACGTTCGTAGACAACGGCGCCCGGCGTATTGTTCGAGCCTTCCACGGCGGTTTGTTCGCGAATGTAGTCGCCGCCCTCATGGGAGGCGAGGCGAAATCGCCAACCTCTGGAGTTGGCGAACTGGCGCTGCAATTCCGGTGCATCCTTCGACACCAGAACCAATGCCATCACTGATTCGAGATGCGGCACGAAACCGTTGAAGCCGTCTGCCCACAACGTGCAGTAGCGACAACCCT
>Ga0114950_10005285_pt1 | contig 10029 bp, 11 predicted proteins | sample N075metaG_FD_83503 | JGI IMG/M metagenome (GOLD analysis project Ga0114950, IMG submission 83503) | Deep subsurface microbial communities from Kermadec Trench to uncover new lineages of life (NeLLi) - N075 metaG | ecosystem: Environmental > Aquatic > Marine > Ocean trench > Sediment | place... | reverse complement strand
GCCGAACTAGCAGACTTGGGTGCCGACGAAGATGAGACTTTCGACGAGGGGAGTGAGCCTTTGGGGTTCGATACCTTTCGCGGACGAAGTGCATCCTGATAGAGAAAGAGTTGTAAGACAGGGCAGGCTCGTTGTCAAACGTAAGGTCAACCCCGGTTTTAGAATGCAGGCAGGAAAACCTGTGCGAATGACCCCCGGAGAACAGCGGGACAAACAGCGTCAGGCAGTCAAGGGAGCACGAACCCGCAAGGGTGCATCGAAATCTATAGCACGGAAAAGGGAGAGATCCCTAAATAAAAGAAACACCCTGGGAATGTAAATCACATGAAACTACTTGCAGAACAAATCACAGACGCCACATTCATCTTTGAGGAAACTAAGACGGGAGAGAACGTGTTCATTGAGGGCACCTTCTTGCAGGGCGATATCGAGAATCGTAACGGCCGCATGTATCCCATGGAAATCCTTGAAGCTGAAGTGAATCGTTACGTCAAAGAATTCGTGGACAGAAAGCGTGCGTTTGGTGAGTTAGGACATCCAGAGGGTCCAGTCATCAATCTAGAACGAGTTTCCCACCTGATTCTGAGTCTCAAGAAAGAGGGAACGAATTTTGTGGGTCGAGCCAAGGTAATGGATACACCGTTCGGGAAGATTGTGAAGTCTCTCATCAAAGAGGGAGCCCAGTTGGGAGTTTCGTCTCGCGGTCTGGGCAGTCTGCAAGCCGGCCGAGGTGGGGTGAACATTGTCCGAGATGATTTCCACCTAGCCACCGCTGCTGATATCGTAGCAGATCCATCAGCACCCGAAGCATTCGTCAAGGGTATCATGGAAGACAGAGAATGGATCTATGAAAATGGTCTATGGAAAGTTCGGGAGATTGAAGCCTACAAAGCGGAAATCAGGGCTGCCCGACGGGACCAGATTGAGTCCAAGATGATAGATTGTTTCGAACACTTTCTTGGTGGCCTGTAAAACACTGAATCCATAAATAATTGGTGATCCTTAAGTGATTATCAAGATTTTCCGGGAGATTAAATATGCCACGCATTGGTAAACTGACACGACAAGAGCTACGCACGGAAGCCGCACGCAAAGCTGCTGAGGCCGCTGCCGCTGCCGTTCTGGAAGCAACCGAGGAAGACGACGAGGAAGACGATGAGATGGAAGAGTCCATCCAACCCGGCGATGACGGTCGTCCCAAGACCCTAAAGAGTCGTGGTGTTCCTTCTGCTGGTGGTCCCTCCAAGGACGTGAAGCTCGGTTCTGAAGGTCCTGAAGCTCTGAAAAAGAGCCGCGTTGCAGAGAACGTTGAGGGTGATGAAGAGGAAGACGATGATGAGATGGAAGAGTCTCGCAGCCGTAACCCTCTCGGTCGTCATCTAACCGTGGGCGAAGCTCATGAAGAGGACGAGGAAGAAGATGATGAGGATATGAGCGAAGGCGCAGCCGACGATCAACTTACTCGCACCGATGATTCGTCCCGTTCCGATGCTCAGCGTAAGCGACAGAGTGGAACCCATTCGGGTGATATCGGTAACGAGATTACCGACAAGTCGCATCCTGGTGTGCCCGCTGGTAAAGCTGTTGTAGAAGCACAGATGGCTGGCGAGGGTGCAGCGAGTTCAACCAAAAGCAATCCTGGTCGTCCCGAGGATCAACTTACCGATGCTGACAACGATACCGGCGCAGACGCCGGCCGTGCTGGTCAGCGTGGTGCCCGTGGTTCCGGTGGCAAGCCTTCAAGTGGTGCCCTGGATGCTGCTCAGACAGCGAAAGAACGACCCATTGATCCCGCAGCAGTTGGAATGGACAAGACCGTTGCTGAGGCAACGGCTGCTCTGTTCAACGGCGAGGATCTAACTGAGGACTTCAAGACCAAGGCAAAGACTGTCTTTGGTGCTGCTCTCCGTGAAGTCATGAACCGCCATGCGGTAGCAATGACTGAACAATACAACCAGTTTCTTGACGAGAAGGTTATTGAGATTCAGGATAACTTCGACGAGAAGCAAGCTGAAATCGTTGAGCGTGTTGATGACTACCTTGGTTACATCGTAGAACAGTGGCTCGCTGAGAATAAGCTAGCCGTTGATAGAGGTCTAACTTCTGAAATCAACCGATCATTCATGTCGGGTCTACATGGTCTGTTCAAGGAGCACTACATTGAGCTTCCTGAGGATCGTGTTGACGCTTTCGAGGAATCACAGGCGCGAGTCGATAACCTGGAAAGCCAGCTCAAAGAGCAAATCAATTCTAACGTTCAGCTTCGCAAGGACCTGAACGTCAAGACGGTCGCCGAGGCATTCGAAGATGTCGCTGACGGTCTTGCTGACACTGAGAAAGAACGACTCCGAGCCCTCGCCGAGGGTGTGGAATACGACACCGAGGAGCAGTTTCGCTCCAAGGTCGCTATCTTGAGAGAATCCTACTTTGGTGGTGAGCGATCAGTAACCTTCAATGAAGCAGATGCAGTTGATGAAGTCAACGAGCCATCAGCACCGCAGTTGCCGGCCGCAATGGCAGCTAACGTCACCGCATTGGGAAGACTTGCTGGACATCCAACACCGACAAGTAAGTTTCGACAAGAACAGTTGAACGGCTAATCCAACAGGAGTCGAAAGCCGAAGATTTATAAGTATCTGTAGTATCCTGCATTGGCAGGCGACCAGGACAACCACAAAGGGAGAAATCCATAATGGATCTTAATGGACAAATCATGACAGAGGAGCTTCGCCTTAAGTGGAAGCCGATTGTTGAACACGTGGACCTGCCGCGAATTGACGATCCTTACCGCCGAATGGTGACTACAGTTCTTCTAGAGAACCAGGAAAAGTACCTGGCAGAAGCAACCGACGCACCCACGAACTCCGCTGGTGGTGGTTCAGTAGACAATTGGGATCCCATCCTAATTAGCCTCGTCCGTCGTGCAATGCCTAACCTCATTGCCTTCGACATCGCTGGTGTGCAGCCCATGACGGGCCCGACCGGACTCATCTTTGCGATGCGTTCGCACTTCACGTCACAGACGGGCGATGAAGCACTCGGTCTAGACGAAGCTGATACCTTCCATTCTGGCGATAAGCCAGCAGGACCACAGGTTCCGGAGAAGTTTACCGATCCATTTGAAGGCGCATTCAACGTCGGTCGTGGTATGGACCTTCATACTGGTGAAGCTCTTGGTAACGGTGTTGGTGCTGACTTTGCTGAGATGGCATTCTCCATCGAAAAGACAACTGTTACTGCTCGCACTCGCGCCCTGAAGGCCGAGTATACGACAGAACTACAGCAAGACTTGAGAGCTGTCCACGGTCTAGACGCCGAGACAGAGCTTGCGAACATTCTCTCCAGCGAAATTCTGGCAGAGATCAACCGCGAAGTCGTTCGTACCATCTACATTGTTGCGTTGCTCGGCGCTCAGTCAGATACTAGTACTAAAGGTATCTTCGACCTGAACACTGACTCCAACGGTCGTTGGTCAGTCGAGAAGTTCAAGGGACTTCTCTTCCAGATCGAACGCGAAGCCAACCAGATCGCAAAGAAAACTCGTCGCGGCAAGGGCAACTGGGTCCTCTGCTCAAGCGATGTCGCTTCTGCTCTCTCGATGGCTGGTGTTCTTGACCATGCACCTGCAATGTCAACCAACCTGAACGTCGATGATACTGGCAATACGTTTGCTGGCGTCCTCAACGGTCGCACGCGAGTCTACATTGACCCGTACTTCCAGTCAACTGCGAATGACCGTGAGTTCTTCTGCGTTGGTTACAAGGGTGCGAGTCCTTATGACGCTGGTATCTTCTACACCCCGTATGTGCCTCTACAGATGGTGCGTGCCGTTGGTGAGAATAGCTTCCAGCCGAAGATTGGATTCAAGACACGATACGGTCTTGTCAGCAACCCGTTTGTTGAGGAAACAAGTGATCTGGAAGGACGCAAGAATCCGTATTACCGCATCGTTGAGGTACGCAACCTCCTGTAATTCTAGTGACGAGTGTCCTAGCTCTAAACCTAAAAACCCCCTGCTTGTCAGGGGGTTTTTTGTTCCCTAAATATGGTAGAGGAGACTAACTCATGGGTCAGATTCCAGGACAGCCAACCAATACCAATCCTTTGCAGACAACAGGGTTTCGTTTTATCATCCAGCGACTTCCTACCGTCACATTTTTTGGTCAAGGTGCAAACGTTCCCGGCATCACGTTCGGTGTAGCTGAACAACCCACAGCATTGTCGATTAAGATTCCTATTCCCGGTGATACTATCGAGTTTGAGGACTTGTCTCTTAAGTTTATGGTTGATGAAAACCTGGCCGATTGGCTTGAAGTTTACAACTGGATATTGGCATTGTCCCGTATCAAAGAGTTGAGTCTCGACGATGTGGGTGGTCAACCCGCAACAGTTTCCGATGCAACGCTCTATATTCTGACCAGCAGCCGCAATGTTAACGTGCGAGTATTCTTTCGAGATTTATTCCCAACGAACATCAGCGGGATAGAATTCGACGCGACCGTGACGGATTTGGATCCTATCGTTGGAGAAGCGACTTTCAAGTTCTGCTACTACGATATCGAAGTAATTGGACAAGATCAATTAAATTTGGAGTTGTCAGAATTCTGTCCTACTGCTCTTCCCCCACCATAATAAACTTGACTTTGCGTGTGTATGGTGTATACTTTATAGTATGAAGCTCGACTTTTATCAGGCGATGTGGGGCCAAGATGCTCCTATAGATGGAACGGATCTCGCTGGGGAGTCCTCAAGAGTCCCAGTTCTCCATAGTAAATGGCTCAACCATTACACAGATGAGAAGCTGCTGATGCGGCGGGTGAGTGCGGAATACAAACGGTTCTATAAGTTGAAGTGGCAATACTACACCGGCAAGCTCTCGCAAGAGGAGTTGGAAGAGCATGGGTGGGAGCCAATGGATCACAAGATTCTCAGAGCCGACATAGAAATATATCTTGATGCTGACGATGAGTTGACTGAAAAAAGAGACAAGCTCGCCTTTCAGAAATCTAAAGTTGAGTTTTTAGAGAAAGTACTGAACGCGATCACTGGTCGTCAGTGGAACATTAAAGGCACTATTGATTGGAGAAAATTTGAACATGGCGAATGATAGTATACCAGCGGGTTTGCTTCGTGAATTGCCGTTCACGTTGACGGACGAAACAAAGAGAACCTACTTGCGACGATGTTACACCTACGCAAAGAAGCACAGTCCTGATCCTTCGACACAGAACGGTGCGTGTTTGGTGGCGCCTAATCAGGGAATTGTTTGCTTCGGTGCAAACCATTTCCCCAAAGGGGTTGAGAACACCGAGGAACGTTGGCAACGTCCTCTCAAGTATAAGTTAGTTGCTCATGCAGAAACCAATGCGATCTTCGCGGCGGCTCGCAAGGGTATCGCAACCAAGGGCCTCATCATGGTTTGTCCGTGGTTTGCTTGCTGTGAGTGCGGCAAGGCGATCATTCAATCGGGCATTACGAAGGTGATAGGTCACAAGAAAATCTACGACGCCACGCCTGAACATTGGAAAGAGTCGATTGCATTGGCTTTCACCATGTTTGAGGAAGCCGGCGTCGAAACCGAACTTATCGAAGGTGATTTGGGAGGCGATTCCATTCGCTTGAATGGAGAAACCTTTCAGCCCTAAACCAATGGCTGATTATATCATAGAACGGATCGACTCGGTGTATTGCCGGGTATGGTGTGAACGTGGTTTGTCGCAGGAACTCTGCGACTATTTTACCTTTAAGGTGCCTGGAGCACACTTCATGCCGTCATATCGCAACAAGATGTGGGACGGCAAGATCCGTTTGTATAGTATTCACGACTACAAACTCTTTGCTGGTTTGGTGGAATATGTTTTCCGCTTTGCAAAGGATCGAGACTACACGGTAGAGTACAGAGACGGCAAGGATGCATGGGCAAAAAATCAGGACATCACCGACCAGGACGTGACCAACTTCTTTGATAAGGTATTGAAGCCGCACTCCGCAGGTAAGCTGCTGACGGCGCACAACCACCAGATCGACGGTGTGGGACACGCATTGCGGAAAAAACGATGTCTGCTGATATCTCCAACCGCATCGGGCAAGTCTCTAATTATCTACGCTCTGATTAGGTTCTATCTCGACACGCTACCCAAAAACCGTAAGGTTTTAATCATCGTGCCGACGACATCGCTGGTTTCTCAGATGTGTTCTGACTTTGCAGATTACTCATCGGAGGATCCAAATTGGAATGCCGAGGATCATTGTCATATGGTCTTTGCTGGGCGCGATAAGATTGCTGATAAGCGGGTTATCGTTTCAACTTGGCAGTCGATCTATAAGATGAAGGGAAATTACTTCAAGAATTTCGGTGCTGTGGTGGGTGATGAATGCCATTTGTTTAAGGCTGCGTCCCTTAAAGCCATTATGACCAAGTTGAAGAAGTGTGACTACCGGGTGGGACTAACGGGAACACTCGACGGCACACTGACACATAAGCTGGTCATTGAAGGTTTGTTTGGTCCCGCTAAGAAAGTGGTTAGCACCAAGGAGTTGATGGATAAGGATCTGTTGGCGAAGCTAAGTATTGATTGCATCTTGCTCCAGTATCCAGATGAGGAAAGAGCAGCCTGCAAGAAACTGACCTACAACGAGGAGATTGATTTCCTGGTGGGCCACAGTGGCCGAAACAAGTTCATTCGTGATCTTGCCATCAGTCTCAAGGGCAATACCTTAGTACTTTACCGGTTGGTTCAGAAGCACGGCAAGGCATTGCACAAAAGTATCGAGAAAGCGGCCGCGGACGGTCGCAAAGTGTTCTTCGTTTACGGTGGAACCGAAGTCACTCAGAGAGAAGAAATACGCCGAATTACGGAGCTAGAAAACGATGCGATTATCGTCGCCTCTTACGGAACATTTTCTACGGGAATCAATATCAAGCGATTGCACAACATTATCTTTGCTTCCCCCTCTAAATCCCGAATCAGAATCCTTCAAAGCCTTGGACGATCCCTGCGAAAGGGAGAGCGAAAAGACGTAGCAAAGCTGTACGATGTGGCAGATGACCTACATTGGAAGAAAAGAAAAAATTATACCCTAAAACATTTCATCGACCGAGTAATGTTGTATAATGCAGAGAAATTTGAGTATCGAACGGTCAAGATCAATGTGCCCAGACCATAAATATATGGGATAAGCTGAGGAAATCTATGACTATACCCGATAACTACCGATTGTTCAAGTTCAAGAATGGCGAAGATGTCATTGCTGAGTACTTCGAAACTCCTGAGGACACGAAGAATTATATTCTGCACCGGCCGATGAAGTTTCAAGTCATGATGGGCATGGACAAAAATCTCAACCCGGTGCCCCAAAAGTTGATTATGACTGAATGGTTGGCGTTCTCTCAGAACGATACGGCTGTGGTGTCCCGTGACACGATTCTCTGTTGGAGCAAGCCTTCGGTGATGATTGCCAAGGTCTATGATAATGAGAAGCGTCGTATTGACGAGATGCGGTCCAAGATTGATATGGACGCTGCACCCCCTAACGAGCTATACAAGATCGACAAGACTGGCAAGCCCGACGAGAAACGGGCTTCTGAGAAGAAAGCGATTATACGGAAGCTCAATAAGCTACATCGAAAGATTCATATTGTGATGAGTCTTGAAAATCTGATGAGGTTCTTGGAGAGTGTGGGACTAGACATTGAGGACGAACCTTGGAAGACGTTGGTAAATCCTCCCGATATGGATGATGATGATGATGATTTTGATGAGGATGATGATGACGAAGAAAGTCCTTCGAATTTGGATGGTAGTTTAGATATTATGCCCGATGTAGATGGTGAAGGGTTCGTTGATCCTTTCGGTAATCCTTGGGACGGTCCGACACCAACTTAGAGTTATCAGAATTAGCTTGACTCCGAGCTGTTCTGGTTGTATACTTTAGGTGTGATAGAGAGGTATTGAGTTTATCCCATGGCTGAAAAGAAACGAGTGACCAAAGAGGTCACGAAGAAGAAAACACGACGTAAGAAGAAGAAGAACGCTGCTCACTACGTGGACAACGAGGATTTCCTTGTTGCTATGGTTGCCTGGAAAGTTACGGTCGCCGAGGCCGAGGCAGCCGGTGATACAAAGCCTGGTGTGACCGAGTATATCGGCACCTGTTTTCTCAAGATCGCAACGCACCTATCATACCGACCAAACTTCATCGGGTATTCATACCGGGAGGAGATGGTCTCCGACGGCATCGAAAACTGCCTGATGTACTGCTCTAATTTCGACCCTGCGAAGTCGTCGAATCCGTTTTCTTACTTCACGCAGATCATTTACTATGCGTTTCTGCGTCGAATCCAGAAAGAGAAGAAGCAGCAGTACATCAAGTTTCGTTGCTTTGAAGCGGCCAATCATAGACAATCGTTCGTGAATTGGGCGAGGGATAATAATATGGTTGATCGTGATTCGAAGAACGTTATTGCTGATTACTTGAAGCTCACTTCGAATGACATTGCCAACTTTGATGCGAAGATCAAACCCAAGACGCGAAAGAAAAAGGTGACGACAAAGAAGAAGCGAACGACTCGCGGCACGCTGGATGGTTCGTTTGATGAGACTGCCGAATGAAGATAGCAGTAATCAACGACACCCATTTTGGTGCCCGCAATGACGCTGAAATCTTTTCTGAATATTTCTATCGGTTCATCGAGGAGGTTTTCATACCGTACCTTGAGGAACATGATATCAACACGGTGTTGCACTTAGGCGACTTGGTTGATCGTCGAAAGTATATCAACTTCAAGACATTGCAACGGTTGCGAACGCGGTTCATGAAAGCCTTAGAGGAACGTGACATTGCGTTGCATTTGATTCTGGGCAATCATGATGTGTTTTTCAAGAACACTTCGGAGTTGAACTCCATCACCGAGTTGTTTGGTGAGTTGAGCAACCTGACCATTTATGCTGAGCCTGAGACTGTGAGTTTCGATGGTCTTGAGATCGGGTTAGTTCCCTGGATAAACCGAAGCAACTACGATAATTCATTGAAGTTTTTGGAGACGACAACGGCCGAAATTCTTATGGGTCATTTCGAGATTCAGGGGTTTGAGGTTTACAAAGGTGTCCGATTCGATAGCGGACTATCAGGGGTTCCGTTCAAGAGATTCGAAGCTGTATACTCTGGCCATTTTCACCACAAGCAGGTGAAGGGAAATACCACTTATCTGGGCAGCCCGTGGCAGATTACGTTCTCTGATTTGGGTGTGACCAAGGGATTTCATGTGTACGATACAGAGACACGGGAGATGGAATTTATTGAGAACCCCCACAAGATGTTCCATAAGTTTCTGTATGATGATTTGAAAAATGATTATGATACCACGAAAGATCGAAGCGAGTATCAAAATAGATACGTCAAGATCGTCGTGGTCAACAAGACCAAACCTTACATTTTCGACCGGTTCATAGATGCCTTTTATGATGCGGCTGTAGCTAATCTGTCCATCGTTGAGGATTTTAGTGACCCCGATGGTATCGAAGATGTGAATATTGAATTAGATACCATGACGCTGATCGACAACGAGATCGACACTATGGAACATCTTGAGAATCCAGAGAAACTAAAGACTCTGGTTAGAGCATTATATGTGGAGGCTCTTGATTCATAATGCCGTATATTAAAAATGAAACCCGACCCACAATTGACGCTCCTATTTTTCTGTTAGTGAATCGGCTCGCTGCTGCGGGTCACATCGACGGGGAATTGAACTACGCCATTTCAAAGTTACTCCATGAGTGGGTTCTTTCTAGACCGGAAGGCTTGCGTTACGAGGCCGTCAAGGAAGTGGAAGCGGCTTTGGGTTGTGTGAGCGAAGAATTCGATCGAGTGGTGTCAGGCCCTTACGAGGATCGAAAGAGTCAAGAGAACGGCCCCGTCTCTGTTTTGGATGCTCCGGTTAATCTAGAAGTGTAATGATCGTATTCAAGAAGATTCGATGGAAGAATTTTCTTTCGACGGGCAACAACTTTACTGAAATTGATTTTC
>Ga0114950_10005283_pt1 | contig 10030 bp, 4 predicted proteins | sample N075metaG_FD_83503 | JGI IMG/M metagenome (GOLD analysis project Ga0114950, IMG submission 83503) | Deep subsurface microbial communities from Kermadec Trench to uncover new lineages of life (NeLLi) - N075 metaG | ecosystem: Environmental > Aquatic > Marine > Ocean trench > Sediment | place... | reverse complement strand
CTGCATCTTCTTGAGGCAGTTGCGCGCGCGAACCGAGAGCTCGAAGTCGGTGACCGGCGTGTCGAGCAGCGCGTTGCGCTTGGCCATGTCGCGGGCGTGCTCCTCGTCGTAGTACATGTTGCGGGAAGCCTGCACGTCCTTCATGAACGCCAGTGCCCGCCAGTGATTGGGAGCCGTGTCGAGGACCTGCCGCAGGCACTTCTCCGCGTCGCCGATCTCGCCCCTGTCCTCGTAGAGAACGGCCAGATTGATCAGGGCGTTCATGTGCGGGCGATCGCTGTCGCAGATCTGCTCGTAGAGGTGCATCGACTCGTCCTCTTCGCCGACGAGGTCGAGCAGATAGGCGAGCTTGAACTGGTGCTCGGGGTTGTCGTCGCACTTGGTCGCCTTGCGGAGTTGCTCGATCGCCACCACGCGATCACCGTTGGCTTCGCTCTCGGCGGCGTCGTTGTAGTGCTGAATGGCGGCTTGCGGATCGGCGGCTGTTTCCTCACCGATGATGGTGTCGAGGACGTCTGGACTCACGGCAGGGGCTCCGGTCTTGGCAGGTTGTGGAGGAGGGTGGGGGCACCCGCGGAACCACCCGCGGAATCGGTCACTTTATCGGTGGGATGACCGCCGGACAAGTTCGGCCTCAGCGGCCGCTGCCGGGGGTCGCCTCCGGGGTCACCAACAGCCTTATCGTGCGCCAGCGGCCGCTTTCGAACCGCCACCACATCGTCGCGCCGAAGACCAGCAGGTAGAACGCCGCCGCGATCCACGGTCCGACCGATTCGAGCCCCGGCCACAGGATGGCGATCGACCACCCCCCCGCCACGATGAAGACCCAGCTGTAGACGATCGTCACCAGCCCCGGCCACACGGTGTCGCCGGCGCCCCGCAGGGCGCCGGTGTAGGTGATGCCGAACGCATCCATCGTCTGGAACACGGCGGCGCAGATCATGAGCCGCCCCCCGATCTCGATGATCTTCGCGGCGCGGTCGGGCGGCAGGTTCTTCCCCGCCACGAAGAAACCGATCAGCTCGTGGCGGAATACGTAGAAGATGACCGCGCAGACGGTCATGTACCCGACGGCCATGGCCAGGCCGAGCCGCGCGCGCGAGACGGCGACGTCCGGCTGGCCGGCACCGACGTACTTGCCCACCAGCGAGGTGACGGCGACGGAGAAGCCGATGGCGGGCATGAAACTCAGGTGCATGTAGCCCAGCGTCGCCCACCCGGCCGTCATGTGGTCCTCACCGAACTTCCCCACCAGTATGGACATGAAGATCGACCAGCAGACCATTTCGTTGCCGAACTGGACGGCCGCCGGCCAGCCGACGCGAATGAGCTCGCGTGCCGGCGCGAAACCGCAACGCCAGGCCGTGCGGGTCGCGTAGGCCGCGTGCATCTTCCGGCCGAGGAAGACCGTCGCCGGAATCGACAGCTCCACCGCGGTTCCCAGCACGGTGCCGAGGGCCGCGCCCATGATCCCCATGGCGGGCACGCCGGGGATCCCGGGCAGTCCCCATGCCGGCAGCCCTTGAGAACCGAAGATCAATACATAGTTCGCCGCGATGTTGACGATGTTGCCCGCGATCGCCGAGACGGTCACGATCCGGGGCCGGTGCATCCCGAAGAAGTAATGATGAAGCCCGCGGCTTGCCAGCAGCAGCACCCCACCGGCCAGGAGAATACGCCCGTACCCCGCTTCCATCCGGACGAGTTCCTCGCGGTGCCCCATCAGCGCGAAGAGCCACGGCAGCGCGATCGCCCACGGAAGCAGCATCACGAGCCACGCCGCCACGCTGAGCCACACCGCCGCCCACGCGTATTTCGGGCCGTTCTGGGGCGTGCCGGCGCCGAGGTTCTGGCTGACGTACGTGTTCACCACGGTCAGCACGCCCAGCGCGAATGCGATGGGCGTAAACGACCAGATGCCGCCGTTGCCTTGGGCGGCGACTTCCAGCGGCCCGACCTGGGCGACCATGAGCTTGTCGACGAACTGCATGACCGTATAGCTGGTCATGGTCAGCACGGTCGGCCAGGCGATGGACCAGACCTCGGACAGCGGCCGGACAGCCTTGTCGGGTTGTGGTGGGCGGATGCTCAACAGCGTCGGGGGGGGGCCGGAAACAGGTGGCCGGGCGAAGACGGCCCCGCACCGGCCTCCGGCATGTACCATACGCGGTGGGCACCGCGCACGTCCGGGTTGTCGACGGCGTGTCACATGAAAGCGTCCCTGCGACCAAACGGATCACTGTACCTGCCGGCGACGGCGTTGCTGCTGGCACTGGCGTTCAGTGTGTGGTGCGTCAACCTGTCGGTTTCGGTCCTGCGCCTGCGGGCGGAGGTCTCGTCGGACGTGCGGTTGATGATGGCGATCGAGGACGTCCGCGCGATCCTGGCGGAACCGGCGAGCCCCACCTCGGCCGGCGATGCAGCCCCCCTCGACGCGGCGACAGCGTGGCGGGAAGCCGCCGACCGGTCCGCGGCCCGGCTCGAAGCCCTCGCCGACCGCGATGACCACACCACCGTCGCACGGACGCAACTGGCAGCGATCACGACGGTGCTGGCGGCTGCGCCCGCCACGGCACCGCAGGTCCACGAGGCGCGGCGGACCGCCAACGCGGTGCTCAGCAACGCCGTCACGTCGATTCGCAGTGAAACGCTGGCCGTCTCCGCGACGCTGGGAACCAAGTGGGTGTCGCTGAACGTGCTGGCGTTCGGCTCGGTGATCTCGGTCGCCCTGCTGGCAGTGTTCGTGCTGCGAGCACGGGCCGCCTCGGCCCGCCACCAACTGGCCGAGCAGAAGCTGCGCGAGACCGAGGGCCGGTTCCGCTCGGTGCTGTCGGCGCTCCCCGACGTCATCCTGGTCATGAGCGCGAAGGGCGAGTACCGGCACATCTACACGGCCAAGCCCGACCTGCTCGTGGATCCGGTGGACAACCTCGTCGGCCAGAGCATCCATACGCGCATGCCCGAGCCGGCCAGGAGCCAGGCGCAGGCCGTCATCGATCGGACAATCGAGACGGGCGAGATGCAGACCCTGGAATACCCGTTGACGATCCGCGGCACGGAAAAGTGGTTCACGGCGCGGGTCGTTCCGTTCGGCGCTCCCGATGATCCGTGCGTGTTGTGGGTCGCCCGCGACCGGACCCGGCAGCAACACGCCGAGGCGGTGATCCGCGAGCGCGAAGAGCAGCTGCGCTCGATCATCGGCACCGCCAGCGAGGCGGTGATCGTGGCCGACCATGAGGGCGTGATCACCTTGTGGAACAAGGCCTCCGAGACGATTTTCGGCCACACCGCCCTCGAGGCGATCGGGCAGCCGCTCAGCATCATCGTGCCCGAACGATTTCGCGCGGCGCACACCGCGGGGATGCGTCGTGCGGCAGCCGCCCCCACCACCGGCACCGTCGCCGACCGGACCCTCGACCTCACCGGGCTGCGCAAGGACGGCTCGGAGTTTCCCATCGAACTGTCGTTCACGTCGTGGGCGACGGGCGACCGCCGATTCGTGACAGGAATCATCCGCGACGTCACCGCACGCCGGCAGGCCGAGCAGAAGCTGCGTGACAGCGAGGAACGCTTCCGGTCGATCTTCGAGCTCGCAGGCGTCGGCATGCACACCGCCGCCCCGGACGGTCGCTATCTGCATGTCAACCAGGCGTTCTGCGACTTCCTCGGCTACACCGCGGACGAGCTGGCCCAACTCACGGTGGCGGACGTCACGCACCCGGACGACATGGCGGTGACGATCGAACAGTTCGGCGAAGTCCGGGCGGACAAGCGGAAGGTCTGCGACCTCGTGAAGCGCTACGTCCGCAAGGACGGCGCGGTCGTCTGGGGACACGTGACGGCCGTGTGGCTGCCGGAGACCGAGAACCGGGACGCGTACGGCGTCGCCATGATCCAGGACGTCACCGAGAAGCGGCGCGCCGACCAGGTGCTGCTGGCGGCCAAGCAGGATCTGGAGCGGCGCGTCGTCGAGCGGACCGCCGACCTCGTCGCCAGCAACAAGAAGCTCATCGCCGAGATCACCGAGCGCACGTTGGCCGAGAACATCCAGCGCTTCCACACGCAAGTCCTCGAGGAACTCGCCGGCGGCCGATCGCTCGATGAAGTCCTGGTCGTGCTGGTCGAGGGCGTCGAGCGGATCTACCCGGACATGTACAGCGTGATCCTGCTGCTCGACGAGGACGGCAAGCACCTGCGGCCGGGCGTCGCACCGAGCATTCCCGAATCGATATTCCGCCTCTTCGACGGGCTCCCCGTCGGACCGGATGCCGGCTGCTGCGGGCAGGCAGCCGCCTGTGGCGAGCGCATCATCGTCGAGAACCTGCCCGAGTTCGAGTTCCCGGCCTGTCGTGAGATCGCGGGGCTGCTCGACGTGCAGGCCAGCTGGTCGCAGCCGATCTTTTCCTCCGACCAGGAAGTGCTGGGCGTCTTCGCGCTGTTCTGCAACGAGCGGACAGTGCCGGACGAGGCGACCCTGGAGTTCATCACGTCGGCGGCGCACCTCGCCGGGATCGCCATCGAACGACGGCGCGCAGAGGCCAGGCTCGCCGAGAGCGAGGCGCGGCTTCGCGTGTCCGACCGCCTTGCGACGCTCGGCACCCTCGTCGCCGGGCTCGGTCACGACATGAACAACGTGCTGTTCCCGTTGCGATGCCGGCTCGACGCGCTGAACTGGGACGAGTTGCCGGAGGACGTCCGGGAAGTGGTCCAGTCGTTGCGAGACTCGGTCGATTACCTCCAACAGCTCGGCAGCGGGCTTCGCCTGCTCGCCGCCGACCCCGAGGACGGCGAGGCATCGCTGGAGGTCACGTCGCTCGGCGCGTGGTGGGGCCAGGTCGAGCCGCTCATATCGAAGATGGTTCCCGAAGAGGTCGCGCTCAAGGCCGACATCCCGTCCGACCTGCCGTTGATCGCCGTGGCACCGCACCGGCTCTCGCAGGCAATCATGAACCTGGTCGTCAACGCGGGCGAGGCGATGCCGTCCGGTGGCCTGGTGGCCATCGAGGTCAAGGCTGACGAAACCCGGCACGAGGTGACGATCACCGTCTCCGACGACGGTGTCGGGATGCCCGAGGAGACGCGCCTGCGCGCGTTCGACCCGTTCTTCACGACCAAGAAGCGGAGCCTCTCGACCGGACTCGGCCTGTCGCTGGTCCTGGGTGTCGTGCGGCGAGCCAAGGGTGTCGTCACGATCGACTCCACGCCGGGGGAGGGCACGGCGGTGCGGATGGTCTTCCCTGCCGCGCAGGTCAGCGGGAAGAACCGCCAACGGTCCGGCGGGCGTTCGGACACGGCAGCGGTGACGCTCCGTGACCTGCGAACCGCCGCCTGGGTGGCCAACGTGCTCGAGTCGGTCGGGTACACCGTGTCGGTGGCCGGGGACGGTGATCCGCGCCAGAGCGATCTCTGGGTCACCGAAGCCTCGGACACGAACCTGGCAACCGCCAGGCAGTTCTTGACCGGGCAGGACCGGGGACAGATCATCGTGCTGGGGCCGGCCGGAACCGAATGGGGGGCGCTCGGCGCCGTCGTGGTCGAAGACACGTCCAACCTCGACGCGATCAAGACCGCCGTCTGCGAAGTCGCACCGCTTCCTTCATAGATGCCAAACGACGATGCCAAGCCGATCCGCGTCCTTTGCGTGGACGATCACGCGTTCCTTGTCGCGGGGCTGCGAGCCCGGCTGGAAATCGAGGATGGCATGGCGTTTGTCGGACACCTCGAGACCGCCGACGATCTGGTGTCGCACGTGCTACGTACCCAGGCCGATATCGTGCTGCTCGACATCGAGATGCCGGGCGCGGACGTGTTCGAGGCCGTCCACAGCCTCCACCATCGCTGCCCGGAGGTCCGGGCGATCCTGCTCAGCGCCCATGTGCGGGACCGGTATCTCGACAGCGCCTTCGCCGCGGGGGCGTGGGGATACCTGACCAAGGGCGACTCGCCGGACGACGTCATCGAGGGCATTCGGAAGGTGGCGGCGGGCGAGTCGGCCGTGAGCCCCAGCGTCATGGCGCGGAAGGTGCCCGAAGGAACCAGGCTCGCGCGACTCACGATTCGGGAGAAGCAGATCCTCCGGATGATCGCCAACGGCATGTCGCGAACCAAGATCGCCGAGCGATTGTGCCGCAGCCCGATGACGATCGACAACCACCGCAAGTCGATCCTGAAGAAGCTCGGCATTCACGATCGCGTCGAACTGGTGCGTTACGCGATCGCCGAAGGTCTCGGCGAACTGTAGTCGTACCGTGATTGTGACGTGCCATGCTTCACACGGCCGTCCCCGGCCGGGCGAAGCATGCGCCTTGCACTCTCGTCGTCGCAGCGGCATGCCTCACCCGCCTGCGGCGTGTGAGGCATGGCACGACAAACAAAAAAAGACATGCCCGGCTGCACGCAGCCGGGCACGACGGGACCTTCCTCCCCTCACGAATTCGCTCTTTGCAGTATCGGGGACGAAAGGGGAAAAAAGGAGGCCTACGACTCCGGTCAGGGGGGCGCCGCGGGAGCCGAAAGCCCCCAAAGAACATTTCCTTCCGTCAGATACTGCTTTGAGCTCCTTCCTCCTCCGAGGGGAGCACTTCTTCCTTCATCGGCTATTTGCCCATAAATCGGCTCTCGTGTCCATAGCTAAGGGAGGGCATATTCCGGGATTTTCAGGGCGACCAGTTCGCAAGCAGCAGCAGAAAGTCCGTAATACCGACATTGCAGTCCCCATCGATGTCGCCGACGCACGACGGGGGGCACGGGTCCGGGCAATCGCCCCATAAGCTCAACAGCATCAGGAAGTCGAGGATACCCACGATGCCGTCCTCGTCGAGGTCGCCGGGGATCAAACCCCCGGTGATCTCGAACACGAGCGTGTCGCCGGTGCCCGTATTGTCCGCCCAGTCGGTCGCGGTCACGAAGTAGGAAACCACGCCGCCGCCAGGCTGGCCCGGGAGCTCGCCGCGGTAAATCTGGCCGCCGCTGAACCGCATCGGGACCTCCGCGACGGGCCCCGCCCCGACCGAGTAATGCAGCGTGATGCCCCGGTCGAAGAAGTTTCGATCCGACGTCATGTCGTCGAGTATCTGCGCCCGCACGACGTAGGGACCCACGGTGTCGTCGGTCCCGTCGAGCTGCTCCGTGCGGATGATCCGCGGGGGGCGCGTGTCGGCGGGCCCGTTGTTCATGTAGATCCGGTTCTGAAAATTCCCCGACTCGCCCTGGGCACTGACGATGTCCAGGGCGCCGTCGTTGTTGAGATCGGCGACCATGATGTCCAGCGTCGAATCGGTGATGGACGTGATCAGGCCGTTCACCAGGGTGAAGTTCCCGGCACCGTCGTTGTTGTAGATCTTCTCGGGGCCGCCGATCCGGCCGATGAGCAGGTCCAGGTCACCGTCGTTGTCGTAGTCGAAGAACTTGCTGTCGTTGTCGTCCTGGCTGGGGTTGGGCGAGATCTGGCCGCTGACGTTGGTGAAGTTGCCGTTGCCGTCGTTCTTCAGCAGCAGGTCCGCCGAGGAACCGATTGCGCCGTTGACACCAAGCAGGTCGAGGTCGCCGTCGCCGTCAATGTCGCCGAAGTCGTAGGAGTAGCAGTTGGCGTCCGCGGGAACGGAGCTATCGAGCGTGAAGACGCCGGTGCCGTCGTTGCGGTACAGCCGGCTGTTGTTGTTCCCGGTGCTGGCGGTCTTGATATCGAGGTCGAAGTCGTTGTCGATGTCGGCGAAGATGCAATCCATGTTGGAGCACACGTTGCCGATGGGATGGCGGGTCAGCGTCTCATCCGTGTAGAAGCCGTTGCCGTCGTTGACCCAGACCCGGTACTGGTCACACCCGAAGCGGGTCCCCGTCCCGCTCGTGATATAGATGTCGAGATCGCCGTCGTTGTCGATGTCGCCGAACTGGGCTCGCGAGCTGGACAGGTTTATCTGCGGCAACTGGTCCACGGTGACGTTCGTGAAAACGCCGGCGCCATCGTTGACAAAGAGGGCGGGCTGGGCCTCGAAGTCCTGAACGAAGATGATGTCCAGATCGCCGTCGTTGTCGATATCGCCGAGTTCCACGCCGCGGCAGCGGCCGGCAAACGCGCCGAGCCGCGGGGCCGACTCGTCCGTGAAGACGCCGTTACCGTTGTTGATGTAGATCCGCTGGCGCTGGACCGTCGTCGGCGATCCGAACCCGCCGCCGTTGGCGAAGATGATGTCCAGGTCGCCGTCGCCGTCGAGGTCGCCGATGGTGAGCTGGTTGGTGTAATCAGTCGGGTTCGGGACCGGGAAACGCGAGGCCGTGCCATCGACGAACTGCTGCGCGAGGGCCGGGGCCGCGATCACGCCGGTGACCACGATGAGAACGGTGGGGCATTGCCTCATCGTCGCTTTCTCCTTACTGACCGGGCGTTGACCCGGCACACGGGCGTGACAGGCCGTCAAGCCTACCAGCAGAGGGGTTCTTTTCCTAACTCCAATTGGCCAGGAGAAGCAGGAAGTCGGTGATTCCGACAGTGCAATCGCCGTCCAGGTCGGCCGGGCACGACGGCGGACACGAGCCCGGGCACGGGCCCCAGGCCGACAGCAACGCCAGGAAGTCCAATACCCCGACGGTCCCGTCGCCGTCGATGTCGCCGAGGGGCGGCGTGCTTGCCGGGTCGGCGGGGTCGGTGCCCGCGTCCAGTTCGTCGCGGTCGAAGAAACCGTCCTGGTCGCGGTCCACGCCGATCCGTACGGCGCTGCCGACGGGGACGGCCGTGAAGGTCAATGGCGTGCCGGGACCGGCGAGCGCGAGCATGTCCTGTTCGCTGACGAGCTCCGTCGCGCGGTCGGATTGATACTCTCCGGAGCCGGTCCGGTAGTAGCCGCGTTGCTCGCTGTCGACGACTGCCTTGACGACAAGACCGACGTCGCCGGTACCCGCCAGCGCAATGAGCTCGCTCGCCGTCACGGGCTGACCAGCTGCCGCCGGTGTCGGCAGCATCGCCTGCGCACCCACGCCCGCGTGCGTATCGGTCGCGAAGCACAGCATGAACGCCTCGAGGTCGAGCCGCTGTTGCTCGTCGAACGGGAAGTTGCCGAGGAAGCTGAGCAGCGTGTCCGTGTTGCCGTCGTGCAGGAAGCCGAACCCCTTGTTGGAGCTGCTCGACGACCGGTCGAAACCGGCCTTCTCGTAGAGGTTCCGCAGTTGGGGGATCTTGATCGACTGCGTGCCGAGCTCGACCGAGCTGCCGTTCATCTCTCCGCCGAGGATCCCCCCCGTCGTTCCCGACGGCAGTACGTGGCAGAACGCGCACAGGCCAAACAACATCTGGCCGTTGGGCGGCACCCCGCCGGTCGGCAACACCGGCGGCATGGCGCCGTCGAGCTGCCGGAACGGGTTCGGCGGCGGAATCAGCGTCGCCACGAACGTTTCGAATTGGGCCATCTCCATGGCCGTGAGCTGCGTGTCGTCACCCATCAACGACTCGAAGGCCCCGTTGAACGCGGCTAGATTCTCCTTGTCGCCGCGCCAGTGGAACGGTTCGGTACCGATGATGCCGATGAGCGTCTGTGTCATCAGCGGGCCCTTCATGGGGTGCCAGTCCTCGCAGCCGATGGCCGGCGTATCGCAGACCTGGTTGAACGGCTGGACGGTTCCCGCCGGGTTGCCGAGATCCCAGCCGAGCTGGTCCATGCGGGCGTCGATATGACAGCTCGCGCACGACGCCTGGCCCAACCCCGACGTCCGGTGCGTGTCATAAAGGAACGGACGGCCGTCGGTGATCGCCGCGGGTGTCGGGTCGTAGAAGGCCAGACGCGTCTCGGTCAACGCGCCCGCGTCGACGATCGAGATCGAGCCCTCGAACTTGTTCAGTACGTACACGCGGTCGTTGGTCGCGTCGTACACCGCGCCGGTCGGGCCTTCGCCGACCTCGACAAGGCCGATGCGGCCCAGCGACCCGTCCACGACCGCGACGTTGTTCGAGCCCATCCCCGTGATGAACCCGCGGCTCGCGTCACGCCACGCCACGCCACGCGGATCGCCGATCGACTGGTCGCGAATCGCCTGCGGT